>Ga0256844_10000213_pt1 | contig 23230 bp, 20 predicted proteins | sample MusselsmetaG_FD_189100 | JGI IMG/M metagenome (GOLD analysis project Ga0256844, IMG submission 189100) | Mussel associated microbial communities from hydrothermal vent at the East Pacific Rise, Pacific Ocean - Mussels | ecosystem: Host-associated > Mollusca > Shell > Unclassified ... | reverse complement strand
GTCAACAACTTCTTAAGACCTGTCAGTTGTGTCTTACTAAGTTCCTTATTATTCTTATCCCACGCCAGTAACGTCTTCGCAGTTCTGATAGTAGTCAGTTCTTTCTTCATCTTGTCCTGTACTGCTTCTCTAGTAGCTTTCATTCTGTCAAGTGTGTCACTAACCTTAGAGTGAAGGTTGTCAACTGCATCAGCCTCAACTGTAACCTTAATCGGCGATTTAGACCCAAGAACCTTCGACGCTGTGTATAGCATGTCTACTCTGCTCTCAAGGTAACTAGTTAGTACTTTCGCAACATCTTCGTCAGCAAGCACATCTCCGGCCTCCATACCTGGGACTAGGTTGTACATAAACTTCACAAGCTCACCAAAGACTTTCATTTCGCCGTCATCAAGGGTACTCTCACGGACTTCTTTTAACAGTTGTACGTCTGCCTCGTCAAGTACTCCAGCTTCTAACGCCTTGTCTAACGTCTCTACTGTTGGCATACCATTGTTTTCAAACTGAGCTATAAGCTCAATCTTTCTTTCCGTTGCCTTTATAGCACTCTTTGCACGAGTGATAAAACTGGTAACTGCTGCTGCATTAAGCACACCGTCATGTTCATTGATAACTTCCAGCAGTAACGCTTGGAATGCGTCTTCGTTCGATTCACCTGCAAGTTCATCTTTAACGTTGTGCACCTTCTCAAGTCCTTCTAACGCTGACGCCTGTTGCTCAGCCAAAGTAGCTTTGTATTCCTTAAGGGCAACGTACGCCTCCTTCAACTCAGCCTGGCTGTCCATACCATCCTTTAGTTTCTTCTCTAGTTCTTTGATACCCTTAGTTACTTTACGCTTAATCTTTCCCTCAACGGTCTGACTCTCAAGTCCTGTGTCGTCCTCAATTTGCGCCTTAACCTCAGCTTGTAACTCCTCAATCTTCTTTTTGGTAACTTTTCTCTTCTCTATACTTTTAACAGCAGTTACTTCCTTGTCGCTAAGTGCCTCAACAATAGTGTCTAGTGCACCGTTCTTAACGCTGTTCTGATTATATCTCTCAAGTCCTACAAATCTAATAGCACTCTCAGCGCCTTTAATCTGTGCTCTGTACGCAGTTCTTTTCTTCCCAGCACCTCTCAGTATAGCTGTTCTTACATTTTTACTAAGACTGCCGAACTTAGCCCCTGCCTTCATTTTCTTAATAGCGGTATTAACCGCCTTCTTAACTTTAGCACTTCCTACGCTATTACCGTGAGTCTTCATAAACGCCTGTAAGTCTTTTTTACTATTAAGTCCCTCAACTCCTGCAAGTTTACGCTTCAGTATTTTCACGTTCGCGTCCAGTTTACTTATTACTGCTTTTTTGTCAAACAGTGTATTACTGATTAACTGTTTGTTCAAGTTCTTCTCTAATACGTCTAATTTCAGCTGCCCTTCAGCAAGTTTGATATGGTCTGTCTCACCTTCAACTTCTGCTCTAAGGTTACCTATTTTCGCTACGTTGCTTACTAACGTTTCGTACCCAGCTTTTTGCTCTTTAGTACCGATCTTAGCGCCGACTTTCTTAGCCCCTTTAATAAGTCCACTTAGTCTACTCTTAGTAGCTCCTGTTTTCTTACCAACTACAGTTGCTGTTGTGTCTTCCTTGTTCTCACGCGCGATCAAATGCTGTATTACGTCTTTTACAGTAACACCAGCGTCACTAGTTTCACCCACTAAGTCTCTTAATGCTTCTATGTTTTCACCAGCAGCTATGGCTCTTAGTCCGATTTTGTAGTCAGTATCACCCTCACCCTTAGTAGCCGTACCGTCTTTTACTTTACTTTTACCTATTTTTCTAAGTGCGGTTGCGTAGTTAGTTTGTAGTTTTTGGATAGCCTTAGTAGTGTCGCGGTGTGTATTCTCGATTTTTTCTATTCTACCGAGTGCACGTTCTTTTACAAATTTACCTACAATAGTATCCTTGTGGTCACTACTGTCAACAAATTCCGCCGTCATAACATCTGCTAAGTCTTCATCAACACTAGTCAGCATCTCTTTAACGTTATCATTTATATTGTCGCTATTAACTGCACCTAATCCGCCAAGTGCTTGTATTAACTTAGCCGTGCTAGCGTCTACATCTTCGTTACTCTTTACCGCTTCTTTCGCAGCCTCTAACGCATCTTGGTAAAGCCCACCAGTAGCCTCTCTAGAGTTTCCTAGTGTGTCACTGTCCGCAAGGCCATCGACGTTACCCTTTCTATCATCAATCCTCTTACCAACTTCTGCTGTAAGCAGTTTCAGTCTCTTGGAATACTCATTCTCTAGTTTATCATCCCCTACTTGTTGCGCTGCTTGGTGTAGTACTTTTATCTCTTTAAACTGCTTAACTAGCCCATCGTCCGGGATAGTACCGAAGTCGACAGTGTCTGTGAACGGTCCACGCGTCGATAAATCGTCTTGAAGTACTTTCTTAATCTTGCTGTTCTGTACTTTTGTCTTAGCAGCCTCTGGGCTGTCTTTCTTGAACTTGTTATTTACTTTGCTTGCTAGTTTCTTACTAGCGCCTGCACCATAACCTACAGCACTTAGGCCTTTACCCATAGCAGCCTGACCATGTCCGATGAACATTCCCATGTAACCTGCTTCTCTGATAGCCTTCAACGCCTTCGGATCAAATAGTTCCATCATCTCTTTTTCACTGAACTTAGTTGTACCCATTCTTTCAAGTACAACACCCATCGCTTCCTGCAGTGCCTCAGATCCACCTTCTTCTGCCGCTACTACACCTGCTCCAAGTACCTTCTTAGCAAGTCCACCAACAACTTTAGCTACTAACGCCTTACTAGCGTTCTTCGGTAGACCGTTGAATAACCCGTTGATAACAGCCTTGTTAGCTGCACCAAGGCCTTTACCTAATCCGAACGTCAGTTTATTGGCTACTTGGTCAACAGCAAGTTCTAGCGCAGTTCCGCCACTAACACTTAGTACTTCTTTCCAGTTAGCTCTGGTACCGCCATTGTTCTTGAGTCTCGCCTCTAGATGCTGGTTAGTAGTCCCCATCAGTATACCGGTAGCAGTTAAAGGGTTACTAAGTCCCATCATATATACGAACGATTCCACTACTAGTGGTGGAACGGCTTCTATATGATCCCACATATTACCAATCAGTGCTTCGCCTTTTTCGTACGTGCTTAAGCTATCGTCGTGTAACACCTTGTCCATAGTCTCGCCGTAAGCTCTAGCACTATGTTCTATAGCACTATTGTCTACTCCTAGTAAATTTTGGTATGCTTTTTTACTGTCTACAGCATCTTTACCTTTCTCGTAACTCCACTTATGTTCTACATTACCATCTGCGTCTACAACAAACCCTAACTGGCTCAAGTTCTTTAGATCTTCTGCCTGTACTGTTTTCCCTGTTATAGCCTCGTAAGCGTTTGCCCCAGCAGCAGCTCCCATGTCAAACAGTGCATCAACAGCGTCAGCAGCCATAGCGCCTACACCTGCGGCAGTATTCTTTGCCATTGTAGTTAGGTACCCATCGCTGTTACCTGAATCCTGTTTAATGGGTACTGCACCAAATAGACTGTTTGCCATGTTGTAGTATTCAAGTCCTTTAGTACCGTTAGCATCAACACTGTTAAGGTTTCGAGATCCTTTTGCACCTAGTAGGTGTGCAGCCATTATACGCCCACTAAGGTCTCTTACTCCTGTTGAACTTGTTTTAAGTTGCTTACCTAACGCTACCAGATGTTCTGTAGCAACTTGGTCCTGTACATCATTGTTAGATAAGAACGCGTCCTTGCTGTCAATTCCGTACTTTCCTGTCCATGCTGAAGGATCGTTGAGGTCTTTATTCTTAGCACCTTTCTTGACTAATCCCATATCGATTAGTCTAGCTGCTCCGAACTGGTAGGCACCTAGGTACCCTAGTCTGTTAACAACTTTGTAGTCTCCACTAGATTCTCTTGCTTTCAGTAGCTCACGCATACCGTCGATAGGTAGTGGGACATCTTTACTGACGTTGTGTTTGTCAGGTCCTGTTGACCACGAGTCATTTCGTCTAGCTATTGCTTGTAGTGTAGTTAGGTTTAAAGCACCCTTCTCATCGCCATCTACTGCTCTACTAGAATCTCCTAGGATAGAACCGGCTCTAACAATCTCAGTATAACTACGACCAGCTTTGTCTAGCCTATGCTGACGGTCATTCAGATCGTATTTTCTACCTGTGAGGTTACCTTTATTTCCGTGCATGTAGGCTTCTAGGCCTTTAGCTGAGTGTACGTCACTTAGTAATATCGCGTTAACACCGTCTCTAGCAGGTTCATACCCGCCGTGCATCTCTTCACCTGTTCGCTTGTTTACTTTCACGTTGCGTATGTAGTTTTGTTTCAGCTGCTCTTCTGGGCTTACACCGCTGTCCGCATCCATCGTGTAGTACCCAAGCTTTTCATCAGCCCCGCCATTAAGGCTTCCGTGGTATACTCCACCAATCTTGCCATGAACCTGTTCACCAGTTCGTAGGTCAGTCACAACTTTAAGTTTATCGTCCCATACATATCCAGTATCTACGTAGTCACTCATTGCTTGTTGTCGCTGAGCAGCACTATCATCGTTGAACACTTTATTCTGTGTACTGTACGTTTTACCATCCCTGTCAACAGTTGAGAACTCACCCGGAATTTTAACCATGCTTAGTGGATCGTAATCCATAATCTCCTCAGGAGCATCTTTGTATAGTGATTCTACTTTGTTTTGTTTTGTTTCGGTAAGTCTGTCTACTCTAGTACGGTCGTCTAGTTCGCCTTGTGCGATTATTAGGTCAGTTTTGTTCATTATGTTCCTTAGTGCATTATCTGGGCTTAGTATACCAGATAATACATTAAGGTTGGCTTATTACTTTCTACCTTGAGCCTGGATGTACTGAACAAGCAGCAGCTTATCTTCTTCGCTCAACATACTGTAAGTACGTTCCAGCTGTGCTGGTGACTGTTTGGCGATCTCACGCATACGCACTGGAGTAAGCTGAGGTGCTTGTAGCACTTTGTTACGCGTACGGCTGCGTGGCTGCTGTGTAAAGAGGCCACTTTGCAAGTTACGAGGATCTACGCTTATACTAAGATTAGTGTCACTTAGCCCCAATTTGTCACGTACCCAAGCCATTTGTTCGTTAAACCCTTTTATATTGAAAGGATCCTGCCCACCACCGTTACCGGGACTGACGTACCCTGTTAGGCGCTCGTTTAATATTTGGCTATCCGGACGGTCGTCAATCTCTCTCTGTTGCTGCTGCAACTCTCTCTGTGCTACCGCTTTTTCCAACGGAGTCTTAGTTACTGCTGCTTCTGCCTTGCGTTCGGCCAGTTTGAATTCTCCTATACTAGGTGCACCACCGACACTAGGTTTCACAGAACTGGTACCGGGTTTCGTAGAACTGCCACTAATTGTCTCATTCTCCGCCGCTTGCACGTCAGACTGCTTCATAGCTGCGGCAAGCAGATCAGTACTGTCTTCAGGTCTCTTAAAATTGCTCTTACCTTTACCAGTAATAATCGTACCTGCGTTACCTTTACCTTCCTTAGGCTTCTGGGTACCCCCCGGCACATATGTGTCATTGTTAATACCGCCCCCTGGACCAGGTATAATAGCTCTAACAGCGTCGGCTGCTATTTTATCTCTCTTCTGCTGAGGAGTAATGTCTAGTGCTGCCAGCTGTTTCTGTAGTAACGATAGCTGAGAATTGTTACCGAGTACCTCTTTCTGTGCCATAGCCGACATGTTCTTTCCGCTTTTTCCACCACTAGTTCTACGCAGCTTCTTGTAGTCTTCTCTGTACTTAACTGCTTTCTTTGCTAACGTTTTACCATCCTCGACGTTGTTACCCAATAGACCATTATCAACTTGTTGTGATAACGCGTATAGCGTCTCGTCGTCCGTATACCCTTGTGTGTGTAGCAGTGCACGGGCATCCTTAATGTTCTTAGCATCACCCCATTCAAAAGTACTTCCTCCAGCTGATACGTGGTCTTGTAGTGCTTTAAACGCATCGTTATAGTTCATGTACTTTTCTTCAGTGAAGCCCTCAAAGCTGTCTAGGTAGGCACCACCTTTGCTCCCTGTACGTCCTCCACTTTTGTCATCAGCTTTAGCTTGTTCCTTGAGCCATCCGGTACTGTCTTTTTGTAGTAGTTCAATACTCTTTAGTAGAGAAGCTCTTTTACTTTGCTTCGCAGTAACCGCAGCCGCTTCTCTACTACGTAGGTCTTCGTACATCTTGTCCGTAACGAATTCGCCTCTATGCTCCATCCCAGAAATAACACGCTGAACTTGTTCGTAGTCTGTTTCTTCCGACGTCAGCTGGCCACTACTCTGCAGATTACCAATTTCAGTCTGCATACGCGTTTTTCTGTTGATACTCTCTCTCATTTTAGCTGGGAGTACCCCTGCCGGTAGCGTGTTGTTGTTACCTTTGGTCTCCTCCACAGCCTCCATTTCGTCCTCTGTAAAGCCCATCTGGTCGTATAGTGGTGCTAGTTCATCCTGACTAAGGTTCATAAACCCATTTTCCTTACCTTGAGCCATCAGCTTCGTAAAGATGTCATCAGCCTTTTCAATCTTACTGACTCTAGCATCTTTTCTAGCAGCTCTGCCGTCAGCATTCTGAAGAAATTTCGTCTTCATCAAACCTTGCTTCGCAGTAAGACCTTTAGCACCATCTGGGCTAAGTCTACCTACGTCAACTTTCATCAAGTCCTCTAAGCTACCATTTGTCAACGTATCCTGTACACTGCGGGTGTACTCATTCTGGTCACGTCTCTTTAGATTCTTGTGCAGCAATTCAGTACCATCTTTAAAGATGTCACCTTTACCTACACCTGCAGCTCTATCTATAACTCCTGATGACACCCCTTTATACGTAGGGGCACGTGTGTCAAAAAAACCCACGTTACGGTCCTATCGGAGCTGTGTTGCCATAACCGGCTAAGCCTGTATACGGTGTATTTAGTGAGTACTGCTTCTTCTTCTTCTGACCAGCTAGCATAGCTGTTGCAGCGTTACCCATATTATTTTCTTGTTTCTCTTGGCGCTTGATACTCCTACCTTGCATCTTGATCTGATTGTTATACGCGTCTCTTTGCATACCTATCTGCTCTCTGGCCAATCCTTGCATAGCTTTGTTGGACTGGTAGTCGAAGTAACTTCCTGCTAACCCGCCGACGGTTGTAAACGCATCCTTGTTAGTATTAAGAAACTCCACCCCTGTTTTTCCGTAACCCAGCACCGTGTTACCTACATTTTTTACTGTGTCCCAAATACCACTACTACTTGCTGCTTTGCTCATATCACTTACAAGGCTCATTGTTGGTTTCGGGTTGAACATCCCTAGGTCAAATCCTGACATATCATTCTCCTCTATTTTCTATATTTTTCTTATTATACACTTTGGTGTATTAAACCTTGCTTATTCGCCCCAACCATCGTTACCGTCGTAGCCTCCGCCACCGTCTCCACCACGATCTTCATCGTTACCCATAGCACCTTCACCACTTCCTGCTTCGTTGTCGCCGTTAGAGTTTCCGTCGTATTCAAAGTTACTCTCAGCTATTCTATCCGCTCTTTGCTGCGCTCTAGCGTCTGATTCCGTAACCTCACCTAAACGATCTGCAAAATAGCTAGAACTAAACTTAGTGTCGACTTGTACAGACGGTGTTATGTTGGCAACATTTGCCTCTAGATTTTCCATCATATGGTCGAATGTTGTTTTTTGTGCTTGGTCAATGGAACCTACTCCTCCGTACGCGTCATCAAATCCGGACCACGGGCTACCGTAGCCCCCGACACGACTTGCTGTTGAGTTAGCTTTGTCCATCTTAAAGCTCATAGCCTCTCGTTCTGACTGTGACACATGCTCACCCATAGTTACAACCTCCATGATTGCATCCTTCAGGTAATCTTTCCAGCTTTGTGCTGAAGTAAAATGCGCCTCACCGTTTATACTTCCTTGGTACTCCCCACCAGGGCCGAAGTGGTTGTCTAGTCCGGCAGCCATTTCCATCAACTCCCCGATCAAGGCACGTGTTACCATGTATATCCCAATAGCCACTGGTAAACTACTTACACCGAGTACCCCGATAGCAGCCTTGGTCAAGGCTTCAGTTACCATGTTTTGGGCTGTACCGATAAGGCCACCTTTAGCGAGAGCCCCTATGTTTTCTGCTGAGAGCTCACCGCTCCAAGCTAACCCGATCACTTCTAGGGAAAAGGATAGAGGATCCATACTTCTCATGTCGAACCTTGCATCAAAAGCTGCTTTTGCGGCATCTAAGTCCATAGGGCCTGATGCGAATGTAAAGTCAGAACCACCACCGTCAGAGTTGTCGCTATCACTACCTTCCGATGGTGTGTGATACGCAGTACCTTCTTTTACTATAGTTTTAACTCTATGTCCATCTTTGCCTGTGCTGTGCAGGTACATCTTGTACGTAAAGATAGCTGTGCTTCTAGTGTCAAAGTCACTTATAAGATCAAATAGTAAACCACCTGACGCCAATGATTGCACTTTGCTGAACCCAGCGTTTAGGAAACCGAGCATCCCGCCGGAGAGTAGTATGTTATTAAACGTGCCTGGAGTACTTTTTCCTTCGAGTGAGAGTTTTCGGTCGGGGGCCCATAGAGTGCCACCAGGTCCTGTATCATTTTTTAAACCACCACCAGGCATCCACTGGTTACGGTCTTTGTAATTAGGTGCCTTAATAAGCGCGCTAGTAACTTTACGCGACAACATCATAGACTCATATTGTTTTGTTAGGCTGTTGAATGTTGTTGTCTGTGCGTTATAACTTACCTGTGTGTTTTCGTATGCACCAAGGGCTGTAGCGTACTTTCCCATAACTACGTCATACGCGGCTTTGCTCGTGTTAAACTCGGCTACCGTAGTTGAAGCCCCGGTGGCAGCTGCAAGTACATTAGCTTGACCTACAATACTGTTAAGAGTCTCCGCCTGGGAATTAAGTATTCCCCGGTTGTACCCAAGAGACCTGTTTAGTTCATCTAGGTCACTCCTATTTGCTGCGTAAGCCATTAGTTGACCCCGCCGGTAGTCCTTATAGTGTCTACTGCACCGTTCTTATCTGCGTAGTCATGTGTGTGTGACTCTATGCTAGTAAGCCTTGCCCCATAGCTGTTCAGTATAGTTTGGAGGCCTGTTATCTTACTTATAGGATGATACGAAGGATGCACGTACTTGTTTGCATTCGTAGCAATTCCTGCCAGCTTAGTAGCGTTAGCTGCCTTATATGAAGCTGTAGTAGCTGCCAGTATAACTGCGTTAGTATGTGTGTGTGACGCGTTCTGCAAAGTATTAACATCTTCATTAATCCCGCTGTGTATAAGGCTATAGTTAGCATCAAATTGCATATCTAGAGCCTGAGCCATAGAGCTAAGCTTTACGTTAGTGACAGTTGTGTCAGTTACAATTACTTCCGTACTGGCATTGGTCTTAGCTAGTGCCGCCTTTGCCAGTTTAAATCCTCTATCTGCCACTATACAGTACTTATAACTTTAGATACTGTGTATGAAGTAGGTACGTCTGATCCAGACAGATCTGCTACTATACCGTAATAAACTTCCCACATATCCTTGTTAAATGTTAGCCCACCTGCACCAAATGTGCCGTAAGTGTCAGCGAGGCTATCAAGTGCTTTTATTTTATTGTTATACTGAACGCTGTTTATAAGTTGCTGCTCTTGCTCCGCAACATAGCTAGTATCAGCAGCGAGTTTCTCTGTTTGCAGTTCGGCTAGATCTACTTTTGACTTATGGGTATCCTCTAGAATATCAAACTCTTCCTGTGCCTTGTCTCTTGCAATAGGCAGCATATAGTCTGCGTTATACTTAGCTGTAGCTACCCCAAGTCTAGCACTGTCAGCACTAGCTTCAGACGTGTCTTTAGCCATTAGGTACTGCATTGCTGCGCCTAGTCCAACCTTTAACCCACCCATGTAAGTAGCAGCATAAGCTTGTCCAACTATTCTACCGCTATCGTATTGTGCTTTAATGTTTCCGTTAATAGCTCCCATAATAACATCGAATATTCCTGTACCTTGCCACTCATAGTGGTCGTCGACTTCCACAACTTCACCGTTAGTTAACTTCGCCACATCAATAACAACTGGAGTTACCTCGCTAGTGTACTCGTTAGCTTCTCTGTACTCTACACGTTCTGTAGACACAAAGGGAGCAACATCTACAGTATCTGCCCAAGATTCCCAGTTCATTGCGTAGTAGTCTACTACGTCCGAGCTTATAAAGGGAGCTGCATCGGTTGTCACATCGTAGTTGTACCAACCCAGCAGCTTGTATTCTACAACGGTTGTGTTGTTGTACGGAGGTGTTTCTGTAGTTATAGCCCATTCACCCCAATCAGCTGCAGTAGATGCCCTTGTTCTCTTAACAACTACTCTTAGTCTTTTTAGTATTGTCCTAGTTCTTTTCTGTGTGCTGAATGCCATTGGTTCTCCTGTAGTTAGAAATAATTAGACGAGGCCCTTTACTAGGACCTCTACTAATTACTTGCTTTCTTTAAGTTCGCGCCACTCTGCTTCTGTTAAATCTGGCAGAATATCTATCGCGAATGCTTTACCTATTCTTTTTGTTACTTTAGGCATACCTTTTACAACAGTAGTTTGCTGTATTAGTGCCTGCTTCTCTTGTAGGTGTTCAATGATAATCATTGGCTCCAGTGTTTCAACACCGAACTGTACTACTTTTTTAATAAACCCTAGTTTACCGTTACCTACGCTGTACATCTCACTTGGTGCTCCTCTGAGTCTTTCATCAAGGGGTGTTATAACGCATCTCTTCATAAGAAGTGCGTTCTTTCTCATCTCTACTTTAGTAATACCAGCTGCCGGTACATCGTCTTTTTTCACAATCGGCTTTTCGTACGTAGCTTCTTTCTTTGCCATCTCTGCTGTTTCAACTAAATCTTCTAACTTATCTGTGCTAATGTTAACTTTATACTCTACGTTAAGCTCAGCTGCTCTTACTTTTAATTCATCTCTAGTCATTCTATTTCCTTATTTGATTATCTTGTTTTACGTCTGGTGATACTGACGTATGAAAGGGGCCGAAGCCCCTCACTGCCTACTACTAGTAGCTAGCTGCTGTATGATATACTGCGATCCACTCTGGTCTCTCAACGAGAATACCGTTCCAGAACTCAATAACTGTCATACCTGACTTAGCGTAAGGATTTTCTTTACTTCTAAGCTCTTCTGGAGTCTTAGTTGTAACGTCAAACTTACCTGCTGTACCTGCACCAAATTCAAATCCGATGTGAGTAAACGCTTCACTACCAACAATTAAGTTAGCATATACTTCAAACTTAGTTCCATCATTTCTGAAAGGATCATTAGTTCCGTTACTTGACCATGCTGCACCAACCGCTTTGTTTGCTGCATCAGAGAATCTAACCATCTTAGGATGAACAACAATTCTAAATGGACCAACTTTACCGATCTCACCATGAATAGTCTTAATCATCTTCTTGTTGCCTGTAGCCGCTTCGTACTGCTCAACAGGAACAAATGCGTCATCAGTACCGTTAAGTGCTTTAACTGCCATAAAATCCATCTTAGCGTCTGGAGATATAAACATATATCTAGCAGCTGCAACAGTCTTAGTATCAGTAAACGTACTACCTGTAATAACTTTAGTATCTCTAGGACACTTGTTATTGTCAAGCTCTGTATCAAGTCTGATCAAATCCTGTATAGTTGGAACTGAAGTAGCGTTGATAGTAGCTTTAGTAAGAGCTGTACCTGCATAGTAGTTAACACCAGCACCATTGATTAGTTCAATAGCTAGGATGTCTTCATTAATTTGGTTAGCGCCTCTAACAGCTTCTGTAGTTACGTGTTGCTTGAATTTCTTATCAGAATCAAAGTTAACCTCGTCCTTACTCCACTCGAAAAAGAATCCTCTGTTTACGATGTTACCTTTAACTTCTTTTCTTGAGAAAGAAACTTTGTTAACACGTCCACTGTCTTCACCTAGATCTGGAAGTTTACCTTCGATAAATCCAGTACCTCTGCTAGAACCATAAAGGTTACCTTTAGCATACTCAGTACCCGTAGCATCAATACCTACGTTACCTGCATTACTGTTCTCATCACTTAGTAAAGCGATATATCTATGCTTAACTACTTCTTTACCTTTGTTCTTTGGTTGATTCATAGTACCAGACATTTGAGATAGAATCATCTCGTCTTTAATATCTATGATTGCCTTTTTGTTGTAGTGGTACTGCGTTAGCTGTCCGTTGCCTGCTGCACCGTCTATTGTTGAAGGAGACGCTGTAGTCCCCGCGTTGTAATCTAATCCTGGTTCAAATGCCATTTCTTATTCCTTAAGTTAATTCTTTATCCATAAATGCTGAGAACTCGTCGTCAGTCATCTTGGAAGTATTTAAGTAATCAGTAACCTTTGGCTTGCCCGCTCTACTTGCTGTAGGCGCTGCTCTACGTCTCTGCGCACTCTTCTGAGTTACGGAGAGTCGTGCCGCTTGTGCACTTTTTACTTCTTCTAGCTTAGTTGCTGCGTCCAATTGCTTGGTTTTAGCTACCTCTGCTACCCTAGCTTGTTCATCCACCAGCGCTTGCTGTTGTTTACCAGCGTAATACTGCTGACCTGCTGCCACGTAATACTCTAAGTCTGATTTTCTAGCACCATCTAAGACTTTCATCTTCAATGCTGCCGGACTCACCTTATCGTATACACCGTTCACTACGTCTATATGTAACTCTTTAATAAGTTGCGGATTCTTAACGAACGCATCCCTACTTCTGTCGTCCCATTCCTTCTCTATTACGTGGTGAGTAACGGGGTACTCTACATCGCTGCCAATCTCGTCAAAAACATCTTTAATCGCCAGTTCAGTCTCATTCCGACCATAACTGTTAGGTTGATACACATCTAGCTCGTCTTCGTCTAAATCGAGTGCTTCTACACCTGTTCTCTTTAGTAAGCTCGCCGTTGCTGCCTTATCGCCCTTCAACACGTCAATCATCAAGTTCATGTCATCCTGAGTCAAGCCTTCGTCTTCCATAGCTGAAATCATCTTCTTGTACGGTGCTATCGCTTGCATCTTCTGAGTATAGTTCATACTCTGCGCAAACGTCTTACCGAACTCTCTAACAACCTCTTCCTGTGTAAACTCAAACTCTTTCCCATTAGCTTTATAAACTAGCTTCTCGGGTGCTGCTTGTACCTCTTCAGTCTTAACTTCCACTTCTTCCTTTGGTTCCTCATCCGCAGACTCACCCGTCGGGTCGTCCTCGCCTGAGCCACTTTCGTCAGCTTCTTCTACTACCTCTTCAGTACCATCATCATCGGAATCCTGATTGCCAGGTTGTTCCAAGACATCTTCTATCTCTTCAGGTGCGTCTTCTGTGATTGCCTCTTCAGGTTCATCAGCGACAACTTCCTGTTCTACTTCTTCATCTGGTGTGCTCACCTCTTGGTTAAACGCAGCCTCAAAATCTTCATCTGACATATTTAACATATCTACTTCTGTACTCATTCTAGTTCTCCTTCAGTTCTATCGAACTCAATGTCTTCAGCAATCTGCTTAACATTAATTAGATGTTCTCTAAAGTAACTAATTCCTACAAGTACTTCAATAACTTCACTTCTCTGCTCATCTGATACGCCTGCCAGCATGTCAACTCCTGTATCTCTCATATCTTCAAGATACCCTTTGGTAAATGTTTGAAAATCCGGATTGCTCTGGAGTCTTTCTAAACATCCTGCATGTTCTAACCAATATTCACTTGGTCTTGATATTACAGCTTCTTGGGTGATGATATTCATATCATTCCTTTTCACTTTAAATTCGAGTCCGTATATACGGTGATTCGTTGACCCATTATACCCGTCTATCTCTTAAAGACGGCTTAACCTACGGTCTGACGTAGTGTTCTGGTGTTTTATAAGGTACAGGGTACTTTAACTTAGTGTACTGACCTTTATGTCCCATAGCTTCATGGAATCTGTTCATACGGCCCATATGTGCCGCTAGCCCGTTAGCCCTACCATCTTGTATCATCTGCTGACTCGGAGTAAACACGTCTTCTCTACCATCAACAGACCACTTACCTCCAGGTAACTTCGCTGATGCGTACTTACTCTCAGTACTAAAAGTAGGATGCCACGGTAGTTTACCTGCATCAGTATAATGTCCGAATGTACCAGCACCAGCACTCATACCATAGTCGTAGTCTTCACCGACTGTACCCATAAGGCGAGCGAGGTCATCAGACCTCTTTCCGGCACTAGGTCCTGAGGCAGGATACCCAGCAAAGTTTGCTAACCCGGGCATTACGCCATCATTCCGCCGCCGGCAAGTCCTGGCTGTGCGGGTACACCCTGGTCCATTCCTTGTTGCTGCGCTTGTTGTTCATTCAACATCTGCATTGCCATTTCTAATACCTCTTGAGGCACACCCATCTGTAATAGCTCTTCAGGAGATACGCCTTGCATTAGCATCTGCATAACTTCCTGTACCATCTCTTGTCCTTGATCTGGGCCTACACCCATTCCTGCTAGTCCTTGTTCTTGTCCTTGTGGTTCCATTATCTGTACGCTCCTTCATTTGCTTGATAATCTCTCATATCTTGTTGCTTGTAATAATCCAGCTCAGGGTTTACTGCACCAGCTTGTGCCAGTCCGCCACCGCCACCGCCGAAGTAGTTCTGTAGCTTTTGGAGTATTCCCATCTCACCTTCCTTCATGCCTTGTGCGTGTCCGTCCATCAAAGCCAATTGAGTAGCTTGAGCTGCCTGCTCACCTCGTATCTGTTTTGTGTACTCAGCTGCTAACGCGCTGTTGTGCTCACGCTCAGCCGCATCTCTTTGGCTGAGTTTTCCTATTCTACTAATTGTTTCCACGTACTACTCCTATGTTTTTATCGTCGTTGGCAGCTTGGTACTGCATTGCCTCAAGGTTAATCAGTCTTGCCTGCTCTGCCTTCTCAAGCTCTCTGCCGTGTTTCATATCGTCATCTTCTCTCTTGTTAGACGCGTCAATTTGCTCATCTTCTTTAATGAACTTCAAGTCGTTCAAGTCTTTCTCACTACCAATCTTAGCAGTCTCGCCGACTATTTTCTGAGTCTCTGCTTTAATTTTATCAGCTTTAGCGAACTTCTCTGCTTCATCGCCAAGGTTCTCTCTAGTATCTGCTTTAATTGCTTCGATCTCTGCTTGTAGTTTAGATATTTCAAGTTGCTTAATTTGTTGCTCCATAGGATCTGGCTCTGGTTTGAACTCTAACAGCTCTTTCTCTAGGTCAGGCATTCTACTGAGACGTGCTATCTTACCAAGCACTTTCTGTGTCAACTCAAACGGTACACTGTTACCCAGTGTCTGAAGCAAGAAACTTAACTCTTGACTCTTAGCTGCATTATCTTCAGCTGTACTGATCGCAATGTCTATGTCAATTCTACCGCTAAGGTCATCACGTCTTACTGCAACAAACTCTTCACTAGTAACTCTGACAACTTCTTCGTCACTTAGGAACTCTGCGTTGTACGCCATCCATTTTCTCATAAGAGGTTTGATCAGGTTTTCAGCTAGGTTTCTAACTAGGTCTAGTCTTCTAACACTTGTAGCATCAAGAACGCCTCTAGCAGCAGTAGCACTACTACCAAGTCCGTTACCATTAATCCCGCCACTAAATCCTTTAATACCTGTTAAACTCTCAACTTCATTGTTCATCATACCGAGCATGTCAAATGCACTGGAAGGAATCTGGTTGTACGAGCCTTGCCATATATCAGCCTGGTTTCCGTTGTATTCGAAGTTTTTACCTGCATAGAATTTCTTTCTCTGCGTCGGATCTAGTGATCCCTTCTTAAGACCCACTTGACCATTCGTACTCTGCGCCATATTGTTAATTATGCCACGTGTAACCGCTGTTATGACCTTCTGGTGGTCAGCGATAACATCCATGTTATTCTCACCATATAGTTCAAATGGTACACTGCTGTAAGGTACAACGATAAAAGGAGGTTTCTTGTCTGGGTACGGATTGTCTTCTAGTCTAATCACCACATCACCAACCCATGCACACACTATCTGTTCTACTTCTCCATCGTCATCTATATCGTAATTACCCCAGTACTCATATACAACCATCTTTTTTCTAGGGTCATCCTGGAACTTGAAGTTTGTATCTTGTACTTCGTAATCACTTGCATCGTCGTCACTTCTCTCTTTTAGTAAATCATCAAGGTGATGGTATCTACCATCTTTTCTTAGTGTACTAAGGTCTGTCTCATATCTGTAAATTACGAATTGTGCGTTGTCTAAGTTGTCTTGGCATGTAGGATCTAAGTAGATGTCCTCACTACGACAAACTTTTGCGGTAGGTCTATTCTTTACTACTTTTGTCTCTGTAACCATCTCAGTAGTAACGTACTCGTTACCGAAGTCGTCAGTACCAACTACCTCACGTTCAGTTTCTATTTCCTCGTCTTCGTATAACCACCCAGTCTGTACAACAAGAGTAGCGTCAACATCTAGTACCTTAAGACTTTTAGTCATAAAGCTGTACCTGTCAAACTGTCTACAAAACTGAAAGTTCAATAGTATCTCACTCTGTCTAGCAGTTTCTACATCATCAAACGTAACAGGATTACACTTCACGATATCAGGACTACCGACGAACGGATCCTTCAGTGTAGCGTGAGCCCACTCGCTTTGACGCTTAGCAACCTTGGGGACAATCTTACTTTTGCCGTCTTCTTCGTTGCCATACAACTGCCCTTCGTACGTGGCACGCCTTGCTTTTACTTTGGTGTTATTAGACGACTGCATTTCTTCTGCAGCCTGGAGGTCTAGCTTTAATGCATCTAGTAATGCTTTTGTATCTATCTTCATTATATTTTTCCCTTTAGTAGTGCTGTACCCATTATACAGTGTCTTTTATTAAACATTGCTTACGCATCACAGTTCTTTGATTACTGGTGGGTTGTATGAGTAGCCGCCGCCACTACCACTAACAAGTCTAATCATTCTCTCTGTATAGTGTGAGAAGTTTATGTCCTGAATTAAATCTGAAGACCTCAACCTAAACTTGATGTAGTGGTCATATCCTGTTTCAGTAGTAGGGTCAGATGAACTGCCTCCTTGGCACGTATAGCTATTACCGCCGTGGATACCTTGGAACAGTAGTTTGACCTTACCAGTGTTTATAGTGTACGAGCGAGTACCTGGTGAACTGGTGAAAGTACCATTTATCGTTAACGTGCCGTTCACCCACGCGAGCAGCTTATTGTACACAACGCCACTACCTTGCATCTCAAATGAGGAATACAGACGTATAGTGTCACCCATAAACTTAAACGTAATGTCTGTAGTACGTCTAGGATGTGACCCGTAGTTGTGACACGCGTGGATCGTACCTACCGAGGCGTACGCAGTATCTACAAAGTAATGTGACGCGTAGTCCTGGAATATAACCTTAGTAGTGCCATTACTAGCACCTGTCTTACCCATAAGTCTATCCGTACTAGACTGCTTGTATGAATTAAATGCGTAAATAGGGTAGCTGTATGTACCATTGCTACCGGGGTTCACGCCAGCGACCACCGGCATAGTTTTAGGTAGCCTGTAGTACCCTTGTGTTATTACGTAGAGGCCTGTATCGCTGTGCTTAGCAAAGTTTGCACGGTAACTGGCACTGACCGAACTGATGTTTGTGACACTCTTCCAGTTAGTCAACGCAGCTACTGAGCTGTAGTCAATCCAACTAGCCTTTATAACTGATCCTGTTATGTTAACACCTGTTATATCACCCCCACTTATGATGGGAGCACTTATACTAGTGCCGGCCTGTATTACACCACCGCTTATACTAGTAACATTAGCGTTAACATCGGCAGCTTGTATAAAATGGACGCTCCCATTCATTATAATGTTATCTGCACTTATCTTGAAGACACTACTGAAGCCACTTCCGTCACCGTACTGCCATCCAGTTACCTGACCTGTAGCAGGATTTACTACTAGGCTACTTGCAGTTGCAACCCAACCCTTTGTAGTCTCTGTAGTAGTATTTGTCGTGTCTCTCCATGCAGTACCATCCCACGTCTTTGTTATCTTTGTAATGTCATGGATCCAAAGGTCACCAACACTAGCGCCTATCGGAGCGGTACCTACGTAGTACGTAGTTACTTTACCGTCTGCGGCAGCCTGTGCGGTAGCTGCATCAGCAAGTGCTTTAGTTACATCAACGTCTGATATCATGATCCAGCTGTATATAATACCTTGATCAGGATCGTCATCTATATCCTCATACGCAAACCTATAAGCGTATCCCGTAACTTTATCGTAGTACAGGTCACCAATATGGTTTACTTTCTCAGACGCACTCCACCCACTTGCAGGTACACCAGTAATAGTAGGCGCACCGTCATAGAACCACGTTACAATATTGCCGTCAATTTGATTTTGTAAAGCTAGTATCGAAGTTCCTGTAGTAGCAGCCAACGTGTCAGCTTTGTCACTAGCAGCCTTGTCACTTCTAACCCATCCATCAGAAGCTTCGCCGAGCATACCGCCTAGGTACTGGTACTGCACATCTCCAACAAACTTGATGTTACCTATAAGCGGTGTACCACCTGTCCATTCGGCAAATTGTCCAGCAACTACAGCTTTGGTATCGGTAAGTTCTACGTGTACGTCGTTTACTGTAGCTTCGACAGTAGTAATATCGGTAGCTAGTGCGTCAGTAGACGTGACACGAGCAGTTGTTTCGTGTGTAATCCGTGCGTTAGTTGCTACGTCCTTAGACGCGTAGCTCGCATCTACAGTAGTGATAAGTGAGGCAAGGGCTCCGTCCTCGGATACACGTGTAGTTGTTTCCTGTGTAACGCTGGCTGAAATTCGTGCCAGTTCTGTATTAAAACTATCCATTACCGTTTCATTAAGCGTGAGAATGTTGGTGTAGTCATCTCCATACGTCACACCTAGTGTAGTGACTTTTATTTTAGTGATGTACCCACTGTAACTTACAGCCACAGGGGATTTTAGTACTCTTATTTTTGTACCCATACTATACCTTTAACTTATACTTTGTAATTTTCTTCTTAAATACTAGGTCGTTGCTGACAACCACTGTGACTACACTTATAGTAATAGTCATTTGGTAATGTCTTTAACTATCTCTAGTGAGAAAGTCTCAGAGCTCTTTATCAGTGTACCTATAGTATACTGTATATCTACATCGTATCTACCTAAGTTGAATGTGTCAGTAGCATCTACCTGTACTCTAAACGTACCGGCTAACGTATTAGTTACCGTGATACCTGTAGTGGCTGTACCAACGTTAAACAACTCAACACCCTCAGCACTACGTGCCTGGCATTTAATCTCGTATGTAGTTAAGTTTACGGGTACCCCTGCGTCGTCTGTGTACTCACATTCCCATATCAAAGTGTCTCCGCGTTTATGTTCTAGTCTCATTTTATTCTCCTGTTATATTAATTACACTGCATTTCATCAGCGGCTATCACCCAAAGGTCACCTTCCATAGACAACATAAGGTGCAGTGTAGCTGCGCTCTTCTCAGCTTCTGTGAGCTCTGTTGAAAATGTAATAGCGTAGATGCCATCTAAAAACGTATCCATAGGGAATTTGCTTGACACAAATGCGCCTAGTCTGCCAAGTTTATTGTGTGAGAAATCATTCAGACTCCCAACATACGCTAGGCCTTGTCTAAACAATGCTAGCCTAATGACTTGTCTATTTCTTCGTGTATCAAGAATCTTGTTGTTTCTGATAGCCACAAAGTCCCTCAGCCATTCTACGTGGTATATACTCTGATATCCCATCATAGACTTCATTACAGAGATAGCTTGCTCATCACCCAACACAGTTGTTGAAGACGCAATCAGCAAGTCTCTCTTTAGTTGATCAGTTATGTTTCTAACTTCTCTAAACGTTACTATCCTATTACGTATTAGTGCTTCATCTAACAGTCTTTGTTGTCTCGTGTCTAGGAACTCACTAGCGTAAGGCGCGAAGAAAGGCATCAACAGAGCAATAGCTCCTATTATACCGTACTTTCCTATCAGCTCTTTCAAGCTGCCCGCATTGCCCATTCTGTCACCCCATCGCTTGCGTAAGCCAAGCCCACGCACCGAAAGATATAACAGCAGTTCCGACTACTTCCATAACTTTGATAAAACTATCCATAGTACATATCCACAATTTTAAGAGTTAACGCGACCAACCCAGTGAACAGTATGACCTTGTCATACATTCTGTTCTTGGATATTCCTATGTGGACTTTGTCTATCTCATCGTAGATCTTCTCTACTTCACTACGAACTACAGCCAAGCCCTTACATTCGGACGTACGTCTATCACTCATCTCTTACCTGCCTGGTAACGCTTTGCCATGCTTTTATCAGCAAACCAGAAACCTATTACAGTACTAGCACTGAACAGCAGCAACGTGACACTCGGTCTCGTAACCATGTCCATCAGTACAGCCATGTTTCCTTGCGCCACATATGGCGTCAATGTCATGTGCACAATGTACATAACATACCCTATTACACCTGCAGTAATTGCAGGTCGTATCAATCCACGTATAGCATCCATAAATAACAAGTGAGCATATATGAAAGGTCTAAATACTTTCCCTACCCAAGTGCTATCTTGTAACATTACATTGAGTGTACTGTCACTGAGGTAGTTGTTAGTTAATCTTTCAATCAATCCGCCGCGGCCAACATTCTCTAACGCTTCAGCTTTCGCTTCTTCAATTAGTACTTGTCCTTCAGTTATAGTTCTACTGACTTCAACATTAGCTTGTATCTCTGCTAGCGTAGCGTCACTATTGGCTTTTACCATAATAACTTCATGACTGTTCTTTTCCTGCTGGTCTTTATGCTGCATCCAAGTACCGAACATACTTGTTGCTGCTCCCAACATTCCACCACTTACGATATTTGTAAAAAAATCTAACACACTTCACCTCCATTTATCTTATTCCCAGTTATACCACAATATCCCTAATAACTAGCTTAAAACTCTCTTTGTTTAAGTAGCTCTCGAACTCCCTGATTGCCTGTTGACTACTCATCACACACTTCTGCAGTACACCAAACTTGTTGGTAAACTTACCAATCTTCTTGCCTAGTGTGATACAACCCTGTAGATGACTCTGCCACCCCTTCTCAATGTCTCCTGCGAAGTTTGCACCGTGCAGAAGTATAAAGCTTCTACCGGGAACAGCGTGTACCCAGTACAGCTCTTTCTTGAAACTAGGACTGTAGCGTCTAGTCACTAGGTACTCCCCAGATGGGATCCTACTGACATTAGGCCGGTTGTCCTTATCAGGTAGTTCCAGAGTGTACCACCACTGCCCATTCATTGCTAGAACACCATAAGTGCCTTGGTCAGTACTGTTGAGCCTGTGTAGGTACACCTTGGTCATTACGCCTCCTGTATAGCCATCATTTCTTCCTGCAGAGTGTCAATCTCAGCAATCCAAGCAGGCTTCTCATTAGACACAACACTTTTCTGTGTAGCGTCTAGGTAGTCTTCTTGCCAAGGAGTACCGTATACTATAGCCCCTTCGAAATCAGCTCCTGTAGTTATTGCGTCTCTAAAGTTACATCCTACTAGTATCGCATCTTTAAAGTTAGCGTCTACCAACGTGCTCTCTCTGAAGTTACTGCCACTAAGGTCTTGTCCACTAAAGTCGTGGTCTGTAAGGTCTTTACCTCTATACGATCCGTGTTGAGTACTAGCTGAATGTTCAGCCTCTATTCTTCTGATATCATTGTCGATATCTTCTAATGTTCTTGCCATCTTGTGTCCTTGTGTTTAAATTGAGCCGGCATTGCCAGCTCATTAGTTATGCATTATAGCCTATTGTACCATACAGTAAGCTTAATTGCCACCTCTCTTTACGTTGATCACTGTAAGTGCATCTCGTATATACATAGCTGCGACTTTGACAGCACCCAGCATGATAATCATACAACAACTTACTCCAGCTGGAACATCAGTTACCCAATTGATACCTGGTGTTTGCTGTATTGCAGCTTTCTCTGCTGTGTTAGGTCTACACAGAGCAAGAGTGCTGTTAAGCATATCAGTAACATCAGTTGCTGAAGTTGTATCTATTCTTTGCATACATTTTAGTGATGTGCACCCCTGCCATGCGTAATTAAAGCTAGTCCCTGAACTTGTATCTAGCGCTGGGAATGAAGTTAATCCATAGCACCTGTACCATGTATATTCAAAGTCAGTGCCTTTACTTGTATCTATTAACGGAAATGAAGTAAGCACTCTGCAGTCACGCCAAGCACTTCTAAAACTGGTTCCATTACTAGTGTCTATCAGTGGAAATGAAGCCAGTGGATAACATTTGTACCAAGTCTGGATAAACTCAGTACCTGAGCTAGTGTCTATCAGTGGAAACGAAGTCAGTGCATGGCAGTCCTGCCAAGTGTACCTGAAGACAGTACCTGAGCTTGTGTCTATCAGTGGAAATGAAGTCAGTGCCTGACAGTTGTCCCAAGTATACGTGAAGTCAGTACCGCTACTTGTATCTACTAACGGAAACGAAGTAAGTTTTTCGCAGTGCTGCCAAGTATGGATAAAGTCAGTCCCTGAACTTGTAACTATTAAAGGAAATGAAGTAAGTCCTGTACAACCATACCAAGCAGCTCTAAAGTCAGTCCCTGCGCTAGTATCTATCAGTGGGAATGAAGTTAGTGCTGTACAACTAAGCCAAGTACTACGAAAGTTAGTCCCTTTACTTGTATCAATTAGAGGGAACGAGGTTAGTGTGCTACAGGTATGCCAAGTAAGGTAAAAGTTAGTACCTGAACTAGTGTCTAGTGCTGGGAAAGAAAGCAGTGCGCTACAACGTTTCCACGTGCTCTCAAAGTCAGTACCTGAACTTGTAACTATTAAAGGAAATGAAGTAAGGTTTTTACAGCTAGACCAAGCAGCTTTAAAGTTAGTACCACTACTTGTGTCAATTAGTGGGAATGAAGTTAGTGCTTTACAGTTGTACCAAGCATCCGTAAACCGAGTCCCACTGCTTGTATCCAGTAGGGGAAACGAGGTAAGACTTTCACACCAGTACCAAGCCGAATCAAAGCTAACGGAGGTACTTGTATCCAGCATTGGAAATGAAGTAAGTGCTTTGCAGAAGCTCCAGGCACTGCGAACACTAGGGC
>Ga0256844_10000212_pt1 | contig 23233 bp, 22 predicted proteins | sample MusselsmetaG_FD_189100 | JGI IMG/M metagenome (GOLD analysis project Ga0256844, IMG submission 189100) | Mussel associated microbial communities from hydrothermal vent at the East Pacific Rise, Pacific Ocean - Mussels | ecosystem: Host-associated > Mollusca > Shell > Unclassified ... | reverse complement strand
CATACTGTTTTCCCGTAGGGTGTTGTGTCCTCACAACACCTAAAGCTTGCCTCCAAAAAGGTGTTGTAAGGGTACAACACCCTACAATCCTCTAAGAGAAACACCCATCCAAAGTGCTACTAAGCCCAGAACAATGTTGAGTGGTAAAAGTACATTTGCCATCCACTTCATTCGAGCTTTGGCTTCTTTTACTTGACCGTCATTAAACATTTTCCATGCAGAAGAGCGTTTGTAATACATATAGCCATAATTTACTGCCATGATAGTCCATAGTATCTCTTTAGAAACAAACAATGTTTTAAGTTCTCCATGATGTCCACCTAGTGAGATAGCCATGATAAGCCCCGTAGCAAAAAGTATAATAATAAAAGGCATCACCAAATTAAACAATCTTCCGACAGTCTGTAAGGTAATCCCTAATCTTTGTTTCGGTTCAAGAATATCTGCTATTTTGTCACTAAGCAACATCTGTGTATCTGTCACACCACCACGTGCGATGACAGGATGCACTGCCACACGCATAGCAATCATACCACCCACCCAAATAAAGGCAGAAAGCACGTGTAAAAATACAAGTGTGTGTCCGTTGTTTGCAAAAAAATCACCCATTACAAGTTCTCCTCTAAATACTCTAGTGCTTTTTGTGTTGCTTCACCTATCTTAGATGCATCTTTCCCACCAGCTTGAGCAAAGTCAGGGCGACCTCCTCCTCCACCACCTAAAATAGGTGCTATCTCTTTTATCCAGTTGCCTGCTTTAATGCTAGTTTCTTTAGATCCACAAGCTATCATCACCTTATCACCCTTCTTTTGAAAAAGCATAATAGCAATGTTAGGGTATTTATTTTTCGCTTCATCTATAAGCTCTTTAATATCCCCTGTCTCTACCTCTTCTACTATAATAGTTGCACCTTTAAGCTCAGTAGCACTTAACTCTTTTTTCGTAGCTAATTGTGCTGCTTGTACATCTGATTTAAGTGTTTTTATCTGCTCTTTGAGTTTTGCTATGCCTGCTAAAGGATTTACATTTTTAAGTTCAGTTTTCACTTCGTTTAACTCATTACGTAGTACTTTTACAGCATTAACAGCTGCATTACCACAGATAGCTTCTATACGTCTCACCCCTGCAGATACCCCAGACTCTTTGGTAATCATAAAGAGACCTATTTGTGCTACGTTACTTACATGCGTACCACCACAAAGTTCTGTAGAGGCATCACCCATGCTTACTACACGTACCTCGTCACCATACTTCTCACCAAAGAGTGCCATAGCTCCAGAGTTTTTCGCTTCATCTATGCTCATCACTTGTGTTTTAGCAGGAATGGCACGAGCAATTTTGTCATTCACCCAAGCTTCAACTGTTGCTACTTCTTTAGCTGTCATCGCCTGAGGATGAGAGAAGTCAAAACGTAGACGTTTATCATCATTGAGTGAGCCTGCTTGGCTGATGTGGTCACCGAGTATTTCACGAAGTCCTGCATGAAGCAAGTGTGTTGCTGAGTGATATTTCTCTATCTCAGAACGACTGTTATCTACTACAGCTTCTACCTCATCACCTATTGAGAGTTTCCCTTTAACTTCAGACAAATTCATCTCTAAGAATTTTTTAGTATCAAGGACTTCAGCAAGCTCAGTCACCGTTCCCTGAGTGTTCACTGAGCTTGCCGAAGTGCCTCGAAGAAGGGTACCTTTGTCTCCAGTCTGACCACCTGATTCTGCATAGAATGGTGTCTTGTCAAGAAGTACCCAACCTTTACCATCTATACTACTTGTCTCTTTAAAATCTTCATCTAAAAGTGCTAAGACTTTTGCTTCAACTTGCATATTCTCATACCCAACAAAACTATTTGCAGGTCCCTGAGCCTGTCGAAGGGTCAACTTCTCTTTGAGTGCTTTGAAGTCACCTGTCGTTGCAGCGTCACCCGTACCTTTCCAACCTGCTTTGGACTGTGATTTTTGTGCATTCATCTTTGCATTAAAGGCATCCATATCAAGCTTTATCTCTTTTTCACGAAGCATATCTTCTGTGAGATCAAGTGGGAAACCATAAGTATCGTAGAGTTTAAAGGCTACTTCACCGTTAAAAATATTAGAAGTATTTTTAAGTTCCTCATTAAAGAGTTTAATTCCTGCTTCAATCGTCATGAAGAAACGTTCTTCTTCCATTTTCATAGAGGTTTTAATCGCTTCTGATTTAGACATAAGGTAATCATACTGTCCACCCATCAAGTCTACTAGCGTATCTACAAGCTTATACATAAACGGCTCACGTAATCCTAGTAAGTATCCATGACGAATAGCACGACGCATAATACGTCTAAGGACATATCCACGTCCTTCTTTGTCAAAGTTCACACCTTGCGCAAGTAAAAATGAACATGAACGTAAATGATCTGCAATGACTCTATAGGATGCAGAGTCAGCTGCATCAAAATCATACTTTGTTCCTACGAGTTCACCTATCTTATCTAGGAAGGGCATAAAGAGTGTCGAGTGGTAGTTGTTAAGTTTACCCTCTTTTATGGCTACTACACGCTCAAGTCCCATACCTGTATCGATGCTCGGTTTAGGAAGTGGGTTGAGTGTGCCTGTCTCATCACGAAAATACTGCATAAACACAAGGTTCCATATTTCTAAGAAACGGTCACCCTCTCCACCCATTCTGTCTTCTGGTCCATTGAAATGCTCTTCACCTTGGTCATAGAAAATCTCCGAACATGGTCCACATGGTCCCGTATCACCCATCTGCCAAAAGTTATCTGCATCACCAAAACGAACAATACGCTCTCTTGCAATATGTTTTGCCCACATCTCTTCAGCTTCATCATCTGAATCATGGATGGTTACCCATAACTTTTCTACTGGTAAATTGAGGTATTTTTCTGAAGTGATGAATTCCCATGCATAAGCAATTGCTTCTTCTTTAAAGTAGTCTGCAAAAGAGAAGTTTCCAAGCATTTCAAAAAGTGTATGGTGACGTGCTGTGTACCCTACATTGTCAAGGTCATTGTGTTTTCCACCTGCTCTTAAACAAGTCTGACTTGATGTTGCACGAGGGGTCACAGGGATAGGAGCCTCACCTGTAAAAATGTTCTTAAACTGAACCATACCCGCATTGGTAAACATGAGCGTTGCATCGTCTGGTACAAGGGGTGATGAAGGTATAAGCTGATGCCCTTTGCTTTGAAAAAAGTCTAGAAATGATTTTCTAATATCCATGAGTTCATTATCCTAAAATAGAGCCAACCACTTATGGGTTTTGAGCTTCTTAATTAATTGGAGATATTTTATCGTAAATGTGGTTATTTGGAGGTAAAGTGAAGTCTGTAAAAGCAAATAAAGCGGAAAGAGTTCCACTTTATTTTATATCATACTATTAATAACGATATCTATAGTAATTTGAATATCTATTATAATAATATCTACTAGGGTAATAATACCCACCATAACGGTACCAACCTTCATGACCAACAACAGATCTTAAGTCTTCTGGTGGATGTGGGTATTTATCTGGTTTTTCTTCTGCAACATGTGTTGTTTTCGCTGGGATGTTATTGATTGGATAATCATTTGCACATCCTGCAAAAATCAAAGCACATGGGGCTACAAGCCAAAAACTTTTATTCATAGTAATCCTTTCTATATTAGTGTCACTATTCTAGAGGTCTACCAACCAAAAAGACCTTTTACACTTCTAATAGCAGAAACTGAATCTCTTGCCATTGATGCACTCTCATGTACACTATCAGTTGTTTGATGACGTTTCATATTTTCTAAACGAATTTCATCTGCATTAAGTGCTTGTTGACGTCTATACTGTCTTGCTTCTGCTCTTGAGATTTGAGCGCCTGCTGCACCTCTGTTTTTATTTAAATATGCTGAGTCTAACCCAGCTGTTTTAGGTGTTAAACATCCTTGTAGTGATACTAGTGCAATGGCACTTACTGTAAATAACGCAATTTTATTCATTATTTTTCCCTTCTTGTTTTTAAATTTGTGCTAAATTATAGCTACCTCTGCTTTACATTTACTTTAAAACTTTAAAAATATCTATTGGCACCTAGAGATGAAAAGTACATTGGTCATTTTCATCATAATTAAAGCTACCATCACTGTATGTTGAAGAAGCACCAAAAGAGCTACACTCATAAGGAATATTTCCTTTTCCTTCATGTGTATAATCTACAATACGAACTACTTCATCAAGGCTATCACCGAAGACACCCTCTAAACCATTTAAATTAAATGTACATGTGTCTGGTTCGATAAAGGTAAATTCTCCATTTCGTTTTGTGGTACTCCAACGGGTCATCGAGTCACATTTGTATGGTATGCCACCATAGCTAAACCCTTGTTCATCTTCAAGAAAAAGTGTAGTGACTCTATCACTGTCATAGTCGCTATAATAATCATCATCGTGATATGTAGAACACCCATTCACGACAAAAACTGTTAATATTACTGTCAATAAAAGCATTAATTTTTTCATCACAAAATCCTTTGTTTATTTAATATAACTATTGTAGAAAAGAATTGTGTGATGTTTGTGTGTTACATCTCTTTAAGTAAATTAGCGATTTGTTTACTTCCATCCTTCTCTACAATTTTTATAAGCCCTTGACTTACTAGAGAAAGATTTTCATCCAGTAACATCAATACCTTATGGGTATCTATCTCATTTTCTCTCATAAGCCATGCCAGATTTTTTTCTACTAAAAACTGTGCATTATGGTACTGATGATCTGAAGCCGCATAAGGGTAAGGAATAAAAAGTGTAGGCAGTGCCGTTGCCGAAAGTTCCCAAAGCGTTGATGCCCCTGAACGAGCGATTGCAAAATCAGCTTCATTCATGTACTCGGCAAGTTTTGTGGTAAAACCAAAAACTTCTGCTTCTATACCTAAGTTACTATAGGACTTTTGCACTTCGTCTATATTATTGATACCTGCTTGATGTATGATACGTATAGCCTTTTCTTTCAGTTTGGGTGCAAGCTCAAGTGCTAAAGTATTGATAGCTTTAGCACCTTGTGACCCACCTAAGAATATAATGGTTTTTACTTCTGTTCTCGCATGTGCATTATCAAAAAAGACTTCTTTGATAGGATATGCTTTAATAGCACTTTCATCTAAGTAAGATGATATGAAATGTGTAGCATAGGGCTTAAGTAGTCTATTAAGTGACCCTAGTGCTGCATTTTGTTCGTGTATCACCAGTGGTGTACGTGTCAGTTTGGCTGCAAAAGCCATAGGTGCTGCAGAAAAGCCTCCTACAGAAAATACTACTTTAGCTTTATGTTTACGTATAAGCTTTATGGCTTTGAGTGTAGCTGCTACCATCATAAAGAGAGACTTTATTTTCCCAAGTCCACCTTGATTGACTACCCCACGTGTTTCAAAAAAGTATTTTTCAGAAAAATCATCATCATTTTCAAACCACTGCTTATCTTGCCCCCTCGTTGAACCTACATATATGAGTTCTTCTTCAGCAAAATGTTCTTTAACCGCTTTAATAATAGCAAGATGCCCTCCCGTACCACCACCTGTCATAAGTATACTCATATTGCAATCCACCTTATATTAAATACATATTCATTTAATGCATAATAACAAATTTTAAAACTTCTTTCGCTTTACTATTGCCATCTATGGCTAATTGTGTCAATAAAGATTTAGATTGATTAATATTTTGGGAACATCCTATCCCTTTATAATAATTCCAAGCTACCAACATTTTGGCTTCATTGTCACCCAAGTCTGAAGCTATTACATAGTATTTATGTGATTTAGTCATATCTATAGCCTTATATTTCTCTATTTTATAATAATACCCCAATAAGAATGCTGACTTTCTATCTTTATCTTCTTTCACTGCTTCTTCTAAAAGTTTAACTGCTTTAGTATCATTCGCAAGATTATTATCTTGTAAATATATCACTGCCGTGATAAACTTATGGTTGACTACTGCATACAATAATACCGTAACAAGAAGAATAATTATTATTTTTTTTATCATGATTAAAACCTATACTTTAAATTTATTTGTAGCCACGTTGTACGTTTCGTACTGTACACTAACGCGTCACTTTTTTGTGTCAAAAATGCACTAGACAAATCATAATTTTCATATCTTACTCCAAGCGTTACACCTAATTCTTTTCCTACATATGATTTATTTTTTTTATCAAATCTTGTTTTACCCACATGTATTTTAGAATAGTAGTGACTATAATTATATTCTAAATCTACATATATATTTTTTGCATTTTTTTGATTTAAAAAACTACTAAGAGGAAAAGCTTTAAATTCACTACTCCCTAGACCATAAACATGTTTTAAACTACCTTGATAAACATCATATATACCACTTTTAATCAAGAAAGCTTTATGTTTATACGCTAAAAACAGTTTATAGCTTGCTTCATCATCGAACAAAGAGGATGAGGAATAAAATCTTAAGTGTTCTGCACCTAGCATAATAGAGTACTTACTATATGAAAGGTATATACTGGTTACACTATTGTCACCATTGCTAAAAGCTGTTATCTCACTATCAATCCCATTGTTAGTATAGGTAATATTTGTACCATATAAATTTTTTAGAATATAATTTTCATAATATGTAGGTTGTAATGCCGTATAATGTCTAAAATAAAAAAACTTTACATTTAAGCTATCATACTCTCCTGCAAATAAAATTCCATCAAAACTTCCATTCAAGAGGTTGAGACTCATCGCTTGTCTACCTAAACTCAAAAGTATATGATTAGTCACATAGTAATCCAGCGACAAACTATCAATAATAGCTCTATTATCATCTATGATTGATGAACTATTTTTATCTTTTGATGTACAAACATTTTGATGAAAACGTATACTACTTCTTAGGTCTAAGTCCCCATCTAAAAACGATAGTCTATTTTTCCAATTACCATTAATTGATAACAAATGATAGTCATCACCTCCATATTGTAAAGTACTATAGTCCAAAGAGATCACACTTTCTTCTGCCCATACTAATGATATAAATAAAATCATTCTAATCAAGTTTTTCATTTTATGTCTGCCCATGGACTTATTACCTTTATAACTTTAGGTTTTGATGTAGGCTTTGGTTTCGGTGGTGGTGTTGGGTTTGGCGGTGGCGTTGGATTTGCGCTTGGTTTTGGCGGTGGCGTTGGATTTGCGCTTGGTTTTGGTGGTGGCGTTGGATTTGTGCTTGGTTTTGGTGGTGGCGTTGGATTTGTGCTTGGTTTTGGTGGTGGCGTTGGATTTGTGCTTGGTTTTGGCGGTGGCGTTGGATTTGCGCTTGGTTTTGGCGGTGGCGTTGGATTTGTGCTTGGTTTTGGCGGTGGCGTTGGATTTTCTTCTAGCTCTCCCGAAAAGGTTTTCGTATTATGCAACAGTACATTATTACGTGAATTACTAGGGTTTGGATTGTTATCCCATAACGTTTTACGTGAGGAGCCCCTGCTTCTAACTTTAAAATGCATTTCATTATCCCATAGAGTTACAACCCAGTTATATTCACTTTTTTTAATATGCTCAAACCATCTTAATGCCTGATTTTCTATTGTTATTGTCTTTGACATAAGTACATATGTCATACTTAAGATTATAAATATAATTTTCATATTTTTACTATAATAGAAAAGTGTTTAACCAAAGTTTAACACAACTATTGTCCCTTCATTTATTTGACTCTGCATAAATATATTTATCTGATTTCTCTCTGTCATACTTTTAACAGAGGCTAACCCTAGTCCATTCCCTTCTATACTATAGTTTTCACGGTAGTTTTGTTCAAATGCCCTTTGCACTTCTTTCATACCTATACCTTGATCTTCTATAATTAACCTCTTCTCTTTCAATGTAATATTGATAAAATTATTATCCCTATTGTACTTCACTGCATTAGAGAGTATATTCTGTAAAATACGGTATATATCTGTACGGTTTACAAAAACTATTTGTTCTTCTATATTCATTTTAAATACTTGCATTTCATACTGTATTCTAAATTCTTGTACTATCTCTTCTATCATCTCATGAAGAGCTACTTTTTCACGCAAAACATCTTCTTTTTCATCTACTAATGCTAGTAAGTCATGTTGCATACCAAGTAATTGATGGGATGATGAAAGAATATATTTTAATTTCTGAGAGGGAAGCTCTGCTTTTCGAATGAGTGACTTTACATTTAACATAATAGTCGTCAATGGGGTATTGATATCATGTACAATACTAGAAATAAAGTGATCTATCATCTTGGATGCTTTTTGAACAGGTCTAATAGAAAACAGTGACAAAGCTATACTAATAGGTACAAATAATAACAAGATAAATAACAGTAAATACCCTAAATCATGACGTACCTCTTGCATATTTGGTTTTTGTCTGGAGGTCAAATGACAATGTGCTTCTAGTTTAAGCTTCATGCACTCGATGTACTGCATCTGATCTGTGAGTTCCAGTTCTTTACGTAAGCGCTGATACTCTTGCATATAGTACACCGTTGCCAAGAGCATATACATCAACATAAATGCACACATAAACAGTGTAAAAAACCGGATAAAAGCACTTTTTTCATAACGTTTCAAAAATGTACCCTTGCCCCCTGATATTACGAAGAGCCTCTTTGCCTATGGCCATTTTGAGTTTATTAATATACCCCCTAAATGTCGTATCAGTTATATATGTATCTTCATAAACCTCACACAATATCTGTTCTTTACTCACTATTTGGTTGGGGTGGGTCAAGAAGAATTCTAAAATTTGGGCATCTTTAGCATGCAATATAATTCTAGTGTCTCCATTAATCACTTCATATGTTTCTGGTAAATAATAGATTGTTTCAGTGATTTTATACTGTTTTTTAACTGATACTAAACGCCGAATACGTACAAAAAGTTCATCCATATCAAAAGGTTTTTTCATATAATCATCTGCACCTCTATCAAACCCTGTGATAACATCTGATGTTTTATTTTTAGACGTCAGAAAAATAGTTGGTGTTTCATCACCTGCATCTCTTAATAAAGCAAGTAGTTCAAACCCATTCATACCTATAACATTGATATCAAACAAATAAAGGTCAAATTTTTCAGCATAGGTATATTCTATAGCTTCTTCTGATTTATCTGTGGCTATAACACTATAGGACGCTTCTTCCAGCTCTTCTGTGAGTGTTGTGCGAAGATACTTATCATCTTCTAATAACAGTATTTTATGCATCTTTTCCCCTGCATGTGTAACATCATTTGTACAAGTATAGCATAATGTGTATCCAACATTCATCAAACACTCTTTAGAGATACTACAATCTATCATACCCTGAAGTAAGGGAATGAGGCTTGCTTTTATAAAGTTCACTTTAAAAATATATGGAGAAAAAATTATGAGAAAAAATAAATATTTAACCCCAAGACTCACTGTATTAGCTGGGCTACTTCTTAGTAGTAGTCTTGCTATAGCAGGAACATCTGATGACTTTACTGAAAAGGTAAAACCTTTCCCTATCCAAGATGCTAAAAAGAACTGCCTCTCTCAAGATGGTGTCTTTTTAGAAAACAACTATGTGGCTACATGTGTCACCCAAGATGGTACCTTTGGAGCCCATCAAGACGTTTTAGGTATGACCTTTAATCCTGAAGGTACAGGTACCATCACTACACCTGACTTTTTACAACCAGGCAAAGCCTTTGAATTTTTCTCAGTTTCGTTAAATGGTCAAAACTATGCTAATAACAATACAGGAGAACAAGACATAGATACAAAGGTTATCCCTTTAGAGAGACTCTCTCATGCAGAGCAACCTGGTGGTGCTATGGCATATTCTGTTGTGCAAGGTAAAGATGGTGCTTTACTAGAGTTAACACAAAAGTATACAGTAGACCCCAATGCTAGAGAAATTATTGTCAGAGTGGAAATGAGAAACGTAGGGGAAAAACCCATAGAGAAACTTCACTATGCAAGAGGTATTGACCCTAACCAAGATGCACATACATACAACACACACTATACGCACAACACAAGAGGAGGTAGTTTTGGAGGGCTAGCCATAGATGTTGAAAACATTGTACAAGCTACGGGGAAGAAAACCCTCTTAGCGCTAGGTCTCTACTCTGTAGACAAGGAAGCACACAATACCTGTATTTCTGCAGCATGGACTATAGATGCTGTAGCAATTTACAATCGTGATTATGCTGTATGTACCACAAAAGACTCTTACTTTGACGCAACCATCAACCTAGGATTTAAACTAGGGTCTTTAAACCCTAGAGAAACAAAAGTTTTTTCATTTAAGTATCTTTTTGATGTTACAAAACCTACCAAACCTATAGATAGAGCTGCATTTATCATAGAGGTAAAGACAGACAATAATGGAGTATCTGCTAACAATGCATTTACTATCCCTACACGTGGAAGAGAGTATAACTATAACTACAATGTAGACTGTGACAGTGATGGCATCAACGAAGCAGTGGGTATAGAGGGTCATTATACTTGTGAGTATGAAAACCCTGGTACCTATACAATTAGTATTAAGGACAATACGGGTGAAGGTACTGGTTTCCCTGCAATTGATTTTTATAACTGGCGCAGTCCTTTTTATTATCACCGAGACAATCCAAAACTTATCAAAATAAAACAATGGGGTACAGGGGAATGGTTGTCAATGGATCATGCCTTCTTTGATTGTACTAACATGGACAGTATAGCAAGAGATATACCTAATTTATCATTTGTGACAGATACAAGCGGGATGTTTACTTATTGTAGCACCTACCAAGGGGGAACCACACCTCATTGGGATGTTTCTAATGTTACCAATATGAAATTTATGTTTTATGGAACAAGAAATTTTTCAAATAATAATTTATCTTCATGGAGTGTAGTTAATGTCACTGAGCATACTGGATTTTCTGATGGTTGGGGTAGCAATAACATCTCACCTTTTGATTAAAAAAATCTCATATGTAGCCAGTACCTACATAACAACTATACAAAGGGATGCAAGTACCTTTGTACCCCTTTCCTCCCATCCAACATTCATCAAACACTCTTTAGCGATACTACAATTTATCCTAACCTGAAGGAAGGGAGATGATTATCAATATACAGTGCTTTCATAAAGCTAATTTAAAAAAAGGATTTAAAATGAAAAATATTACACATATCCAGAGAAGTTTACAACTTAGTCTTCTCACAGTTGGACTGACTATTTCTACAACATGCTATGGAGGCACTTTTAGTGAAAATACAATAAATAATACTAAACCAACACAATATACACCCTGTACATTAAGTATCTCTAAATATACCAAAGAAAGAAATTTCAACTTTGGACAAGTTGGTACTTATATTATTGATGTATCCAATAGTGGGAAAGAAGATTGTTATAATGTGATAGTAACCGATAGATTACCACAAGGTATGACTATTGATCCTGGGTCTATCTCAAATGGATGGGATTGTGATTCAGATAGTGAAAACCCACAAACAGTGATGTGTTATTATGAGGAAAATCCTTTGCTTGCAGGAAATAATACAGAAGCACTGTCTTTTAATGTAGCTATACCGACAGAAGAAGAGGCAGGTGGGTATGGATGGAATAAACCTATTGATAAAGTGAAAAATTGTGCGACTGTTAGAGGGAAGGATACTTACAAAAATGTTATTACTAATTGTACAGAAACTATTGTTCACTCAACTATCAAAGAGAGCCCTTTTAAAATAAAAGTAGACACAAGAATAGACAGCCACAATCATCCGTATACTCAATTTCAAATCCCTACTAATTATGATGAATATAGATATAACTACAATGTAGATTGTGATAGTGATGGAATTAATGAAGCTGAAGGGGTATCTCGTAATTACACTTGTAACTATATAACACCAGGTATATATACTATCAGTATATCAGGAACCTTTCCTCAAATTGAATTTATAGCTAATTGTGAACATACCCGACCAGATTACTATAGAGTTATATCATTAGAACAATGGGGAACAATAGCATGGAAATCAATGCGTTATTCATTTATAAGTACCAAAAATATGCTAGGAAATGCTTTAGATACACCTGATTTATCTTCTGTTGAAGACATGTCATGGATGTTTAGACATTCAAACTTTAATCAAAATATTTCAAATTGGGATGTATCCAATATAAAAAATATGAGGGGCATGTTCATGCAAAGTGCTTTTACGGAAATATTAAGTAACTGGGATGTTTCTAGTGTTACCAATATGAGTGAGATGTTTTACGATACCAACTTTAATCAAAATATTTCAAGATGGAATGTTTCTAGTGTTACCAATATGGTTGGGATGTTTAGCACAAGTACATTTAATCAAGATATTGGGGATTGGGATGTATCTAACGTAACAAATATGAGTGCAATGTTTAGTAAAAATGAAGCATTCAATCATGATATTGGAGACTGGGTTGTATCTAGTGTAACAAATATGTCTCAGCTGTTTAGAAATGGTATATTCAATCAAGATATCTCAAATTGGAATGTTTCAAGTGTGACAGACATGCGTTATATGTTTTATGGGGCAAGGAATTTTTCAAATAATGATCTATCATTATGGAATATAGATAATGTCATTAATTATGTTGGTTTTTCTCATGGTTGGGGTAGTAATAATATCTCACCATTTTAATTAGGAGAAATTCTAAAGCTAGTCAATATCTATGCAACAATGATAAAGAGGATGCAAGACTACATCCTCTTTTCCTCATTCAACATTCATCAAACACTCTTTAGAGATACTACAATCTATCATACCCTGAAGTAAGGGAATGAGGCTTGCTTTTATAAAGTTCACTTTAAAAATATATGGAGAAAAAATTATGAGAAAAAATAAATATTTAACCCCAAGACTCACTGTATTAGCTGGGCTACTTCTTAGTAGTAGTCTTGCTATAGCAGGAACATCTGATGACTTTACTGAAAAGGTAAAACCTTTCCCTATCCAAGATGCTAAAAAGAACTGCCTCTCTCAAGATGGTGTCTTTTTAGAAAACAACTATGTGGCTACATGTGTCACCCAAGATGGTACCTTTGGAGCCCATCAAGACGTTTTAGGTATGACCTTTAATCCTGAAGGTACAGGTACCATCACTACACCTGACTTTTTACAACCAGGCAAAGCCTTTGAATTTTTCTCAGTTTCGTTAAATGGTCAAAACTATGCTAATAACAATACAGGAGAACAAGACATAGATACAAAGGTTATCCCTTTAGAGAGACTCTCTCATGCAGAGCAACCTGGTGGTGCTATGGCATATTCTGTTGTGCAAGGTAAAGATGGTGCTTTACTAGAGTTAACACAAAAGTATACAGTAGACCCCAATGCTAGAGAAATTATTGTCAGAGTGGAAATGAGAAACGTAGGGGAAAAACCCATAGAGAAACTTCACTATGCAAGAGGTATTGACCCTAACCAAGATGCACATACATACAACACACACTATACGCACAACACAAGAGGAGGTAGTTTTGGAGGGCTAGCCATAGATGTTGAAAACATTGTACAAGCTACGGGGAAGAAAACCCTCTTAGCGCTAGGTCTCTACTCTGTAGACAAGGAAGCACACAATACCTGTATTTCTGCAGCATGGACTATAGATGCTGTAGCAATTTACAATCGTGATTATGCTGTATGTACCACAAAAGACTCTTACTTTGACGCAACCATCAACCTAGGATTTAAACTAGGGTCTTTAAACCCTAGAGAAACAAAAGTTTTTTCATTTAAGTATCTTTTTGATGTTACAAAACCTACCAAACCTATAGATAGAGCTGCATTTATCATAGAGGTAAAGACAGACAATAATGGAGTATCTGCTAACAATGCATTTACTATCCCTACACGTGGAAGAGAGTATAACTATAACTACAATGTAGACTGTGACAGTGATGGCATCAACGAAGCAGTGGGTATAGAGGGTCATTATACTTGTGAGTATGAAAACCCTGGTACCTATACAATTAGTATTAAGGACAATACGGGTGAAGGTACTGGTTTCCCTGCAATTCATTTTGAAGATACTGCATATGGTGCAAAAGATTTTTTAAAACTCATCAAAATAAAACAATGGGGAGGAGGAGAATGGTTGACAATGGAAGGTGCCTTTTGGAATTGTCGCAATATGGATAGTGACGCTACAGATATACCTGACATATCGTCAGTAACAAATATGGGGTGGATGTTTTCTCATTGTAGCACCTACCAAGGGGGAACCACACCTCATTGGGATGTTTCTAATGTAAAAAAAATGAATAGTATGTTTGATGGTGCGCATACATTTAACAAACCTATTGGTCATTGGAATGTTTCTAGTGTCACCAATATGGCAGGTATGTTTTGTGATGCGCGCACATTTAACAAACCTATTAGTCACTGGAATGTTTCTAGTGTCACCAATATGGTAGCTATGTTTTATGGTGCAAGAAGTTTTTCAAACCATGATTTATCTTCATGGGATGTAACTAATATAATAGGTCATGATTATTTTTCTTTTGGTTGGGGAACAGGTAATACAGAACCAAATTGGCTCTAGACCCACAAAACTAAAGGAGAAATGCCTATAGAATCATTGCCATATTTAATATTTTAATATTGCTATGTATATTTATCTTTGAGCTATAAATAATTATATGTCAATTAAAATTTCACTTAAAAAGAAATACACTAAGCAATAGTTTTTTAGTGTATTTCTCTCTACTACTCTCCATTAAAATATGGCACTAACATCACGATATCCTTTGATAATATAGGTACCCATACGGGTTGACTTTCTGCATTATACATATCGGCACCTGCTATGTACTCTACAAGATTACTAAACCCGTCATCATCTGCATCTATTTGAGCATCTGATGGATTTAAAGGGTTAAGTCCATGAGAGTTTTCATCGTAATCTGAGATACCATCATTATCATCATCACTATCGATATCATCACGTATGCCATCATGATCGCTATCTAATCCTTGACTCCCAATCCAATAGACATACTTACTTACTTTTGTGTATACATCTGGAGCTGGATTGTTTATATCGTTACAATCCCTACCTCTACTTGCTATACCTAAAAGAGTATTATTCTGAATAAGGGGTCCGCCTGTATCACCTCCACAAAATAGTACTTCTTTCCCCCAAGCACAGAACATTGTATTTGTTATATCCTCATAAGTACGATTACAATCTGAGTTGGGAACACTATATACCATCCCTTCATGTAATTGGCTTGGAGAAATCATATTATCATTCACTCTCCCCCAACCTGAAATTTTTTGTTGATAGGTAGGAATACTTTTTAATGATTGTTTTAACTTAAGTATTGATTCTGAAAGAGGTGCTGGCTGTGGTATATCTATAGTCATGTAATTTATAGGTACTATATTAGTAATAGGTCTTTCAAGTTCTACAAGTCCTATGTCATTTTCATGTGTTGTATGGTTGTAATGCGGATGTCTAATAAATCTGCGTATATCATACCTACTTATGTTTGCTAAATTATAGCTTCCCATACCTGCCTTATCATAGCTATCAGATACATATGGACTATTATTCTTTTTATCAGTCAAACATGAAGCAGAGGTTAAAATCCACCGTGGTGCAATTAAGCTTCCTCCACAATAATACTGACTAGCATACTGTAAAGAGACTATGAACCGCCAACTATCATCATCTTCTGAAACAACTGTACCTTGCCTTACATTTGGTATAGATGGTGTTTCTCCATATATAATTGTACTCAAAACAATAAATATTATTAAACCCTGCAACATATACGTTCTCCTTTTTTACAAGAAGAATATTATAACATAACACTTCTCTTGTTGAAAAAAAATCATAAAAACTACACCATCCTTCCATGTATATCTCTAGGGACTTTTTTTGAGACCATCAGAACCATACCAATAGCAATACATGCTGCCCATATATGTGACCCACCATAACTTAAAAATGGTACAGCAATTCCTTTAATGGGAGTGATTCCTGAAATACCATACGAGTTTAATATAAATGCAAAAGCAATAAGTAATCCTACACCTATAGAAAATAGATAATACATAGGGTCTTTTACTTTTGCTGCTATTTTAAAAATACGAAATATAATAAAAAGAATTGTGACTGTAACCAAAGCCAACCCCAAAAAGCCTAGCTCTTCGGTGATACCTGCCAATATGAAGTCTGTATGTACTTCCGACAAATACCCTAATTTAAACTGACCATTACCAAGCCCTTGCCCAAAAAAACCACCATTATGTATGGCATTTAATGAATTTGAAATCTGATAAGGTTCTTTGGCTGCCTCTACACGTAGGTTTTGTAGTTGTTCAAAGGGCAAGACTGAGAGTATATTATCTTGTACTGTTCCCCACCAAGATTTAATACGTGCCATGCGATGTGGAGCAAAAAAGATCAGTCCTATAATAGCTACAAATACCGCAGATAGCATCGTAAAAAAGAATTTTAATGATGATCCAACAAATAAAAATAGTACCATGAGTGTTGCCCCTAAAACCACAACTTGTCCTAAATCTTTTTGAAAGACCGCTATAATCACTACAGCTATAAGAAAAATAAGTATATAAGGCGCAAATGTTTGTATCTCTTCTAAAAAACCCATCTTTTCTTTATGTAAAAGTTTACGTGAAAAACTCCATGCTAAAAAGAAAATAAACCCTACTTTAAAAAACTCCACTGGTGCTATAGACATTGGACCTACATGTATCCATCGTTTTGCTCCACCCACTGCTTTGACAAGTGAAGCTGGTAAAAACTGCATTGCAATCATTAAAATAAAAAAACTAAAAAATAATAACAGTCCTACCCTTGAAAACCATCTATCTGGTTCTAATTTACTTAAAATAACCATACTTATAAAACCAATAAAGATAGCCATACTCTGTCGTACAAAAAAATGAAAATCTGTATAGCCAAAATGCACAACTGTATAGGTAGAGAGAGAATAGCTCATCACTAAAGAGAGTGTTAGAAGTATCATAACACCAGCTAAAAGGGGTTTATCTATCATTTTCAATTCGCTTTATATAATATTAATTAGTATTTTATCAAAATTAATAGATAACTTTGATAAAATGACACTCAATTAAGAGGAAAAGATGGACCAACAAATACAAAACAAAGCAATATATCAGAGAAAATATAAGATTACTGTTCTTTTCTTACTCTTAGTGTTTGCTCTGGGTATTTTTTTATCCTCTATTTTAAAAACTATCTCCACGGAAAGAAGAATTCCAAGCCATAATAAAACCATCCATGACCGCTCATTTCGTGGAGCGATTATCTCTGCAGATCATTATACTCTTTCTGATTCTCAAAAAACCTACCAAGCTGTCATTCGAGGGGCAAGTATTAAACCTGAGATGAAAAGTACTTTTATAAAACTCTTTTCTATTTATTCCAATATACCTGAAAATGAACTGCTAAAAAAGTTTAAAAATAAAAAAGGGAAACCAATAAAAAGCAATATTATTCTTTCTAAGACCATTGCTTCTAGTACAGCGATGCAGCTAAAATCTCTTGCACTTAAACTTCGTAAACTTGGCGTTTTTCGTTCCATTAAAACACGTTCAGGGATTGATGTTCTGTATGGGCTAGATATTATAGAAAATGGAGAGAGTAGACGTTTCCCACTTCATGATGTACTGAGCCCTATATTGGGGTACGTAGGTAAAAAAAGTGATGGATACTACACAAGACCCGAGGGTAAAAAAGGTCTTGAACGTAACTACAATGAACATATTACGTCTAAAAAAGATGGTTATTTCAAAGGGAAACGGGACGTACTTGGTGCTGTTATACATGATAAAAACAGTATCAATGCTGGACGTGTAGATGGTTTAGATTTGCACCTTAATATCCCACTAGCCTTTCAACGGAGAGTGGAACTGATGATTGATGCGATGAAAACAAGTATTGATGCCGACGAGATACTCGTTGGCGTCATGAAAAGTAGAACAGGAAAAGTACTTGCCTTAGCAAGTAGCGAACGTTATGACCCCTCTCATATTCGACAAGCTGATGTACCTAAACTGAATCCAAAATTTTCAGAGTATCCTTATGAGGCAGGTTCTGTACTCAAACCTCTTACCTTAGCCATCGCATTAAACAACAAGAAAGTGACACCAAAAACATGGTTCAATACCTATAACGGGAAGATGAAAATAGGTAAAAGACGTACCATTACGGATGATGATAAATTTGATTCACTGACAGCAACCGATATTATTGTTCACTCATCTAATGTAGGAATCTCTCAAGTATCTTGGAGGCTCTCAGGAAAAGAATTTAGAGAAGGATTGGTCAATTTTGGTGTCGCTAAACCTTCTGGACTTGACCTCTCTCGAGATCTCCCTGGTCAACTTAAACCTCTACACCTACTTGATCATAAAATGCACCGAGCCAACTCTGCATATGGCTATGGAATGCTTGTCACTTTTGCACAACTTTTTAAAGCCTATTCAGCATTTAACAATGATGGGATAGCCGTTACACCTCGGATTGTTGACTATTTAGGTGATGATCAAGGACATCGCTATACACTTGATCCGCAGGTAGGTAATATTCGAGCTATCAATAAAAAGTCTGCCAATCAAATACATGATATTTTACTTGAAGTTGTCAAGCGTGGTACAGGGGTTAAAGCACAATTCCCAGGACTTGAAATAGGAGGTAAAACAGGTACTGCTCACATTGCCAAACATGGGCGTTATGTACGTGAATATCATAGTAGTTTTTATGGCTTTGCCAATGACAAAGTAGGCAATAAATATACCATAGGTGTACTTGTAATACGTGCTAAAAAACGGCATAAATATTTTGCTTCACAATCTGCTGTCCCCACATTTAGAAATATTGTTAAAATACTTGTAAATCAAAATCTCTTAAAACCTGATCCCAAAGAAATAGAAGAAGAGGAAAAAGAAGAGAGCCAACTCTATGAGACAGAGACAGAAGTGCTCCCAAAAAGAAAAGACAATACAACAAAAAAGTCTACAAAAAATAAAAAACTGAAACAGAAGAAAAAAATAAAAGATAAAAAAAGTCGTAACAAGAAAAAAATAAAAAGAAAGCGTTCTGTAAAATCACTTTTTGATATCAAAAAGAAAGCAAAACCTCAAAAAAAACCAAAGAAAAAGAAATCAGCCAATGAACTATTTGAAGATTTATTTTAAATCCAAAGATTATCAATAAGTCTTGGCTTTCCTACCCAAGCAGCTACAAGTATGATAGTATTGCCTATCTCTACATTTTTCAGTGCTTTAAACTCTCTACTCACTATGGCTACATACTCAACCTTGTCTGCTTCGCTTAGTACTTCTAGCATCTCTTTTTTGATGTTTTCTACCTCTAACTCTCCTGCCATCACTAGCTTGGTTGCACGTTTAAGCGAACGAGAAAGACTCAATGCTCGTTCTTTTTCCTCACCTTGTAAGTAAACATTACGAGAGCTTAGAGCCAAGCCATTGTCGTCACGGATTATCTCACATGGGACGATGTTCACATCCATAAAATAATTTTTTACCATTTGAGAGATGAGTGCTAACTGCTGGGCATCTTTTTTTCCAAAGTAGGCATTGGTAGCTCCACTTAGATTAAGAAGTTTCATCACCACCTGCAACATACCATCAAAATGTCCTGGACGCTTTTCACCTTCAAGCACATACCCACGAATTGCAGGTGCACCAATGCAAAGCTCATCCTCTTCATACATGGCATTAATACTAGGCATAAAGACAATGTCCACCCCTGCAAGTTCACATATTTTGATATCGGCTTCGTCTTTACGTGGGTAGGCATCTAAGTCCTCCCCTTCTAAAAACTGTGTAGGATTTACAAAGATAGAGACGATGAGATAATCATTTTCTTTTCGTGCTTGTTGGATGAGAGAGAGATGCCCATGGTGTAAAGCTCCCATAGTTGGTACAAAACCTATACTACTTTCCGTCCCCTGAGCGTGTCGAAGGGATTTTTTTGCTGTCTGGAGTTCTTCTATTGTTTTAGCTATAACCATCTCTAACCTCATATTTCGCATTTATTTGGTAAAATCATACCAAAAAAGTAGTGAATACATTATGGATGCATACGAATATGGTGAACTTTTAAAATCTCTTTCTATTAAGATGGAAAATATTGGCAATATTGTTAAACCTGAACTCCTTCAAAAAAAACTTGATGAAATAGAGCAGATGCAACAAGACCAAAACTTTTGGGATGATGCAGAAAATGCAGGAAAGATCTCTCAAGAAAAAACAAAAACAGAACGTATCTTAGCGACCTACAGTAATGCAAATGATGCAGTCAATGATGCAGTAGAATACTTTGAGCTTGCAAAGTCTGAAAAAGATGATGATACTCTAGAAATGCTCTATGAAGATGCACAAAGTCTGCAAGAAAGCACCAATGCTCTTGAAGTACAAATGATGCTCTCTGGTGAGCATGATGGAAATAATGCCATCGTCTCCATACATCCAGGAGCGGGAGGGACAGAGTCTCAAGACTGGGCTTCTATGCTCTACCGTATGTACCTACGTTGGGCAGAGCGTCGTGGCTTTAAAGTAGAAAGTCTTGACTATCAAGCAGGGGAAGAGGCAGGATTAAAAGATGTCTCTTTTATGATTAAAGGTGAAAATGCTTATGGTTACCTCAAGGTAGAAAGTGGCATACACAGACTTGTACGTATCAGCCCTTTTGATAGCAATGCAAAACGTCATACCTCTTTCTCTTCAGTTATGGTCTCTCCTGAGATAGATGATAATATAGACATTGTTATAGAAGATAAAGATATACGTATAGACAGTTATCGTGCTTCAGGTGCAGGGGGACAACACGTCAATACTACTGATTCTGCTATACGTATCACTCACTTAGAAACCAATATCATCGTCCAGTGTCAAAATGACAGAAGCCAACACAAGAACAAGGCTTCAGCTATGAAGATGCTAAAATCACGTCTTTATGAGTATGAGATGGCAAAGAAACAAGCCGCACTTGATGGTGTAGAGAAATCAGAGATAGGCTGGGGGCATCAAATACGCTCGTATGTCATGCAGCCTTACCAACAAGTAAAGGATACCCGTTCAAATATTCCTTACACCAATATAGATGCTATTCTTGATGGAGACATAGATAAGTTACTAGAAGGTGTGCTTATTGCGCAAGCAAAATAGTAGGACAAACAGACTTCCTAAAACTTATAGTCCTAAAGTAACTACTAAATTACCATTTTGAACCCCTACACCTTTTACAAGGGATGCTCCCATATTATTCATACGATAGATAGGTTTTTTCATCAATTGCTGAGCAATAATGTCCCCTATTATATTTCTCATTTCTGGGGTAAGATAGTGTGAGAGTGAAAAATTTTGGAATGTCAGTTCATCAATCATAGGACTTGTAAGATACAGTCCTCGATTACTTGGATTATACCGTACTCCACTAGAAAGTGATATGGCTCCTTTTATACCATTAGGAATCAACATATTTGAAAAACTAAAAGAGGTACCTACACCCAATGTATTGCTTCCTTTTTTTCCTAAAATATTTGGTTTCTCAATTAATAATGTTCCATAACTTGTTTGTTGTTTTTGTGGAAAATTTTGTCCCACAGTAGTATTGATGACACTCAATGGTACATTGATAGTATATCCTCTACCATCAGGTGAAATGCCGACACATGCATTGAGCCCAAACATAAGCATTACAACAAAAAATAATTTTTTATAATTCGTTTTCATTTTTATCCTCTTTATTGGTATATTTAGTAATTGTTTTAGTAATTACAAGTGCTGTAATAAATGCCAACAATATCATTGCTACTGAATATAAAGCATTGGCTATATCTATCTTCACGATAGAACCTTATCTTTCAGTCTATAGACAGTATTGCAGAGTCCTGCCATTTGCTCATCATGGGTAACAAGCAATAATCCTGCTCCTGTCTTTTTAATATACTCTAAAAGTACATCCATCACTAGTTTCGCTGTCTCTTTATCAAGATTTCCTGTAGGCTCATCTGCAAAAATAATACGTGGTTTTTTACTTAATACTCTAGCGATAGATACTCTTTGTTGTTGCCCTCCAGAGAGTTCTCCTATCTTTTGCCCCATAAGTTCTTTTATCTCTAACTTTTCTAAAATAGCTTCATCTATCTTTTCAGCACTTAACATCGTTGCTACCTCAATGTTATCCATAGCAGACATCCCTTTAAACAAATAATGAAACTGAAAAATAATCCCTATCTCATAACGACGTAACGCTTCTATCGCAGCATCGCTTTGGGTATAAAGTTCTTTACCAAAAAGCTTCACAAACCCCTCATTGGGTTTGATAAATGTAGAAAATATATGAAGTAATGTAGACTTACCAGAACCACTACGCCCTACGATGGCTGTACTCTGAGAAGGTTCTAATGAAAAGTTGACATTTGAAAATAAAAGTGTATCGAAAGAGTGAGAAATACCATTGGCTTCTAAAAGAGGTTGAGACATAATAAACCTTAAAATAAATTAGGTGTATTTTAACATAAAAAGGTAAGCAGGGAGATATAGTTAGGAATTAGGAATTAGGAATTAGGAATTAGGAATTTTATAGAAAATTATAATGAAAGAGTTTAAAATAGATATATGCAAAAAATAGTTATCTAGTTTGTTACAGATTTGAGGGTTGTTGTTTGGAAGTGTACTATAAGTACATGACCAAACAAACTCCCTCAAAGGTGTGACAAAATAGAAGAACTATTTGCCCATTTGGGCTGCTACTTCTGCTGCGAAGTCTTCTTCTTCTACTTCAATGCCCTCACCCACTTCAAGTCTAGTGAAGTTAGTGATTTCAGCTGTACCAGCAGCTGAGGCAGCTTTATCTGCAATGTACTCAGCAACTGTTTTGCTGTCATCCATTACAAATTTTTGATCAAGAAGACATTGCTCTTGATCAAGCGTAGTGTTATCTGAGATAAATCTTGCGATTTTACCTGGAAGGATTTTGTCCCAAATTTTTTCAGGTTTACCCTCTGCTGCTAGTTCAGCTTTTAATGTAGCTTCTGCTTCAAACATAACTGCATCAGTAAGTTGACTCATAGAGATATACTGAGGGATATTTTTCTCAGTTTTACCAAGACGTCTAAGCTCTTCATTCTCTTTTTCAATAGCTACGATTCTACCTTTTGTTTCATCTTCAACAT
>Ga0256844_10000211_pt1 | contig 23257 bp, 25 predicted proteins | sample MusselsmetaG_FD_189100 | JGI IMG/M metagenome (GOLD analysis project Ga0256844, IMG submission 189100) | Mussel associated microbial communities from hydrothermal vent at the East Pacific Rise, Pacific Ocean - Mussels | ecosystem: Host-associated > Mollusca > Shell > Unclassified ... | reverse complement strand
CAAACCTTTTACTTGGACTTTTAGGAATAAGCCTTTGGTTGAATAAATTTGGGTTTACTTTGTCGGAGTGGTACTAGAGCAAATTTTACTAAAAGATAGGTTGAAATCTCATCGGATAAATCTATAAAAAAATGGAAACTAGTGAAAAAAAATCTATTGTTAATATTTAAGGTAATTACTTAATTATATCTTTTGTAGATTGTTGATTTTATCACTATTCATTTGAGTAAATATAGAACAGTTCATACTACATAAAAATTCTTTTAAACAATTTTACTTAAAAAAAAGTAAAAATAAATAATAATTAAAATTACCTATAACTTATAGATATATTTCAACTTTTTCTATAAATATAGAGAATAAATTCAACTATTTCAAGATTAAAGAGAAAAAAATATGAATATATGGTTTTATAAAATTGCAGAGAATGAATATGGTCCAATTACTGAAGAGGAATTAATTTTTTCTATCTATCAAACTCATGGAGAATTAACTAAAAATACTCTTGTTCGGACTTCATCTTCTGATGAATGGCAAAAAGTTTTAGATATAAAAGATTTATTATCTCAAGTAGAAACATTTACACCTTATACACGTAAAAATATAACAATACTAAAGATTTTACGATCATTATTATTCTCTGAAAGTTAAAATTTAAATTTTTCATACTCATGTCTTTATGCATAGGGAGTATGTCAATGGCAAATATGTGCTAAGTCTTTATCCTCTAGTTGAGTAAAATTAGATTCGATTCTATCAAGTAATGCAATAAATTCTTCAGATATATTTTCTAAATTTCGTAACTCTTTTTCTGCCTTTATTTGTGATAAAGCATCAATTGTTTTTGGTCGTTCTAAAATAAAAAGTGTATTCTCTTTTTGGTTGAAATAAATTTTAAAAATTTTTAAATATGAGTTGTGTAATTCTTCATGTTTATTTTCTATAGATTTAAGTAGTTTTTCACTCATTATATAAAATAGTACCTGTCCTGTATTAGAAAACCAATTTCCAAAACTACAATTTTTTGCTTGTAATGGTAGTTGATTCTTGCTCATAGGATGAACACCATGAACAAGTAATTGGGCTTTTTCTACCCATGTAATGTGTGCTTTTCGTGCTAAATTTAAATTTTTTAAAATTTCATTCTTTGTTATTTTTTTAATTGTATTCATAGAATAATATAACTTATTTATAGAATAAAGTTTAGAATTTAAAAGATAAAAATAATGATATCATAAAAATGTATCAAATATCTTCAAAAAATATTTTAAGTAAATATCAAATATGAGGAGACAATAGAATTTTATTATGAAATTTTTTAAGATATGAATTTTTATTTAATAAGACTCATAACAATCTACGAAGTGAATTACCATTATCTACTTTTAAAAGAGGTAGAAAAAATTGGAAATTAAGTATAATAATTTTTAATTTTATTTAAAGGATAATTTGTGACAACCATTTTAATGTTGCTTATGTTTCCCATAGGTCTTTATGTCTATTTTGGGAGAGAGAAAAAAGATAGAAAAATTTATCAAGCTGTTTTTGATGATTTTGAGTTAAAAACAGTTAATAGAAACAACTTAAGTAATAGAGAAAAGATAGGGCTGTTTGAACAGATGCTTGAACAAAATGGTTATAAAGTTGTTGAGGTGACAGAGAATAGCGTAAAAGCTCAAAAGAAAATTTTGAGTATGGGGCTTATGATGATAGGGATGGGTATTTATATTGTTGGTTTACTGTTTTATCTTCTTTATTATTTTTATTTTCAAAAACCTCATGAGATTGTATTTAAACTTTAATACCTTTATAATTGCTCTATAGGATTTTTTATAGTATGATGCTCTTTCGAAAATTACTGATAAACTAAAGGAGAAACAGTTGAAAAATATACTTTTAATACTTCATGCAGGGGTGTTAATTATGACACTCTCTATTGTGGTTATGCCAAACTTATGGATGGTTTCGGTTGTGGGTGGAGCAGATGGATTAAAGGGAATCTCTTTTCCTATGATTTGGACAGTTTATGCTATATTGGTTTTTTTTACTTCGGCATTTACCTTCTCGTGGTTAATTAAAAGATAGAGTGATACAGAATATAATTTTTTAGATTTTTTAATATTATCCATTTATAGCGAAATGTTTTATATTATTTTTTTATTAAGAATCCTGAACTATTTTACTCCTTTTTTATAAAATCTTTTACGATATTCAGCTATATTGGTTATAGAGACTATTATAAAAGGGAGAGTGGATGAATGATATTACTAAGAGTGAACATGTGGAGACAGAGACTCAAAAAGAACAGAAAATTTTAGCAACCAATGCTTGGCATTTGGCACGATATTTTATTGAGCATGATCATGAGATAGAGTTTAAAAAAGAGGAGGGGTTTAACATTGGACAATTTTTAATTTGGTCTGAACGTTACCCTAATTTAGAAGAGAGCGATAGAATTGAGTTTATTAATCAATATGCTCTTTTGGAGAAAGCAACGAAGACAGTAACAGCTAGAACATTGGTTGCAACAAGAATTCATGGACAAGGGTTCCTTCATGCTGTTTTTGGTACTTCAGTTGGTAAATATTTACTCTTTCTAGCCATAATTACGGCAGTATTTTTATCACTTTTGATTATTAATATTGTAACAGAAAACATATTGCCAACGATTTTAATACCATTTTTAGCAGCAGGGTTGGGAACATGTGTGTTTTTATTACGAATTACTCAAGAGAAGTTGAGTACACGTCAGTTTGATCCTGCTTTTATTCCTTCTCAATTAATACGTTTAACTTTAGGTATTTTAGCAGGTGGTTCAATTGTATTTTTCCCCGACTTAGTTGCTTCTGCCTCAACTACAGGTGGAAATACTAATCTGTTTACCCACATTAGCATGGAACAGGGTACATTGGCTTTTATTTTGGGTTATGCCGTAGATATTTTCTATTCACTGCTTGATAATATTGGTGGTAAAGTTAAATAAATTTACTTTACCAAGTTTTTGTGATAGCGTTTTTTGTAACCTTTTTTAATCTGTTGTGCTAAGAGATGAACACTCATGGCATAGTATGAGCTGTGGTTGTATCGAGTAATGACATGAAAGTTTTTTCCACCATACCAAAGTTCATCCCAACGATGTTTTTCCAGTTTAATAAGGCTTACTTTCCCATGATAGTTAAATTCGTCTCGTGGCTCTATGCCTTTTAAGTTTTTTCGATAATAGGTATGGGTGTATCCCGTAGGGAGGGCATCAAAACGTGTACCTTTGTATTTTACCCTAACGGCTACATCTTGACCTCTTCTCCAATGATGACGTTTAAAATAGTAGGCAATGCTTCCAATGGCATCAACCACATTGTTCATCTGTTTTTTACCATCTTTATTGAAGTCTACAGCAAAAGCTTTGTAGGTGCTTGGAATAAATTGAGCCAAGCCTATAGCTCCCGAGGAAGAACCTCGAATATCTTTTGGATTTATTTTCTCTCTGGCTGAAAGTCGTAACAGTGCTTTGAGCTGTTTTCTATAAAATTTAGCCCTTCTATTATTTTTATCAAAAGATAGATGAGCCAAACGATCAAAGACAAAATAGTCTCCACGCATGACTCCATAGTTACTCTCTATACCTATAATTGCAGTAATGTATTCAGGAGGAATACCATACTTTTTATACGCTCTTTTGAGTGTTTTTTTGAATTTATTCATAAAATAGATGCCACCACCAGTTCTTTTACGAAACTGGAAATAGTATTTGTCCCAACTTCCCATAGATTTACAGCGACCACCACCACAGTAAAAACCTTGTCGAAGTCTTGGGATATAACTGCGTTTACGAACAGACTTAAACCATTGGTTTAAAGTCTTTTTTTTAAAGCCATATTTGTACTGCATGGTGTGCATAAAAGTTTTTACTTGAGGTTTTTTAGTATAGTCAACAGCCATCAAAGGCGTAAACATCATAAATATCAGGAGTAGATAAGCTTTAATAATCCTCATTCTATAGACCCATTTTCCCAGGATTCAAGATGTTGTTTGGGTCAAATGATTTTTTGATGTCTTTGAAGAGGTTTAGCTCTTCATCGTTGAATGCAATTCCCATAAATGGAGCTTTTGATGTTCCTATTCCATGTTCACCACTCAATGTTCCACCCATGTCAACAACCAGTTGGAATATCTCTTCAATACACTTGTGACCTTCATCAATTTGTGAAATATCAATCATAACATTTACATGAATATTTCCATCTCCTGCATGACCAAAGCAGGGTACTTTAAACCCATATTTGTCTCCTAACGCATAGATGGCTTTTAATGCTTTTGGTAACATTGAACGAGGAACAGAGATGTCTTCATTGAGCTTTTTATTTCCAAAAATAGTAATTGATTGGGAAGCATTTTTTCGAGCATACCAAAGCTCTTTGGCTTCAGCATCATTTTGTGCAATTCTAAACTCTGTTGCACCATTTTCGTTGAATGATTTTTCTAAAGTTTCGAGTTGAAAAGCGACCTCTTCAGGCACATTTCCATCTACATCTCCTACCAAAACAGCACCTGCTTCGGTTGGTAGCTTGACACCCAGTTTTTGAATAAGGGCTTCAATGACCAACTTGTCTAAAAATTCCATCGCCACAGGATTTGCACCTGCTGAGAGTGATTTGAAAACGGCATTCATCGCATTGTCAACATTTGGGAAAATTCCCATGTAGGTCTTTTTATATTTTGGTTTAGGGATGAGTTTTAGGGTAAGTTCAGTAAGGACAGCGAGTGTTCCTTCTGATGCAATTAAAATACCTGCTGTGTTATATCCTGCGACATCTTTAATGGTTCGTTTTCCTGCTCGAATAACATCGCCATTGGTACGCACAGCACGAAGTGCCATCACGTAATCTTTGGTTATTCCATATTTTGCAGCACGCATTCCACCTGCATTTTCGCTCACATTTCCACCAAGAGTTGAGTACTCTTCACTCGCTGGATCTGGTGGATAGAAAAGCCCCAGCTCTTCTACATGTTTTTGTAAATCCATGTTAATTACCCCTGGTTGAACCACGGCTACCATGTTTTCAGTGTCTATTTCTAAAATCTTATTCATGTGTTTCTCCATGGCTAAGATAATGCCACCATTGGCAGGTAATGCACCACCTGTAAAGCCACTTCCTGCACCACGAGCTGTGATAATAATGAGGTTGTCGTTACAGTATTTTAAGATGTTAGAAACATCTTCTTCATGGCGAGGAAAAATAACTGCATCAGGTTCAAAGTGCGTTCTTGTGGCATCATAACTGTAGGCAATCATGTGTGCTTTATCGTCGTAAATATTCTCTTTTCCTACCATATTTGTAAATGCGTTTAAATGTTTTGTCTCTATCATTTTTTATCTCTTTATCTATAGAATGTTTTTAATGGCTTGGTAGTAGTCTACTAGCTTTACTTTGGAAAAACCAAAAGCTGAAATATCAACCTGTTCAAATCTTGAAAAGAAAGGATTGATGCTTTTAGCTGTTTTGATATTTAAAGGTAGCTCTCCTATAAAAAGCTTACTAATAGGGTCAAGTATGAAAATTTTATCTCTCCCTACAATAAGAACGAGTCCTACTTGGTTGGCTTGTGCAAACTTATTTAAGGTCTCTTTTGAAATAGCTGATTCTCCTTCTCCCATAAAGTCTAGTGCATAGGCATCAGGATGAATCCATGTTTTTTTAAAGTTTTTTGTAATGGTGGCATAGCTTCTTGCATCAGGTGCAATGAGTAGGGCATTTTTATAAAATGCACCAAGAATAACTTTATCATTTACTTGTACTGGTGTTTTAACGCTGGGAATATTTGTATGTAAAATGGCTGTATATGGTGAGAACGTGGCTGAACCATTACCTCTTGTAACCAAACTATGTGTAATGGCAAAGAGACCATTTCCATAATCATGTACAACAATACCACTCATTCCGTTAGGTACAGAAATACTTAAGTGAATGTTTCCACCCTTATCAATGCTTTTGATGGTGGTTTCGATACGTTGGGGTAAGTTGTTGGCGATAAGTGAATAGGTGGTTAAAAGTAGAAGTAAAATTTTTTTCATTATTATCCTTGAAAGTAGACTTAATTTATAAGTCTACTGATTATGGATATGATTATACTTACTAAAGATTAATCTCTAATAAATTTAAACTCCATCAACTCTAAGGAGTTTTGTCTTTCCAACCATAAGGTCAATGGTCATACTCATTCGTTTAAATACTGACTCTTGTCTGTACTCTAATCCATGCTTTTTACAAAGCTTTTTAACCAAAGGTTGTGTTTTTTGGTAAAAGCTTAACGGCATATCAGGGAAAAGATGATGTTCTACTTGGTAGTTAAGAAAACCATGTGCATAGTCAATAACATCTGAACCTGTATTATAATTTACAGAACCCATAATTTGACGAAGATAAAACTCTCCATGCCCTTTATATGGTTCGTTAAACATATAAATATCTTCTGCTGAGTGGTTGGGTACAATAACCAAAAATGAGTGTAAATTGGCGAAAAATTCTGCAATTACTACAATAGTTAGAGCTGTAATTACAGCAGAAACACCTAGTGGTAAAAAGAGAGCAGGAATAACAATGAACTTAATTGTTCCATATGGAAGATAGTAGTTCCACCATAGCTCAAATCCAAAAGGAGTACGAGGGTCAAACTCATAATCAAGAATCTCTTTTTTATTATCTTCTTTAAGTTTTTTATTTTGTAAAATTCTTAAAGTATTTGGTGCATAGTAGGTAAATTTCCATGTTCCTGCAAAAACATAAACAAAAACACGTCGAAGCCACATAGGTGTTTTAGATTGAATCAACCACTGCATGTTTCGCTCAACATTATCAGGGTCATCAGCCTCTCCTAAATGGTAGTGGTGCATAATATTGTGTTCATATGACCAAGCATCAGGAGTTATCCAGTCAAGCCAGTCAAGGTGTCTTCTCGCCCCTTTAGCATAGAACTTTTTAGTATATTTTGCAGGAACATTGGGTACTTTATCATAAGCTCCATGTAAAATAGGATGGGTAACATTTGCCCATCTTCCTACATTTCCTGTACTAATAAATATGGCAGATAAAAGTGCTATAGGCCAAAAAACAAGTGAAGATAAACTTCCTAAAGTCAATTCAGCTACAGAGAGTGCAAGGATTAAAAAATAACCTGAAAAAGTAAACATTCTTCCCCATCGCTCCATTTTTAGAAGATGCTGAAAATCTTCTTCTGAAGGATTCCCTATGGTCTTTTTTACCTCTTCAATATCTCTTTTGAGTTGCTCTTTATCGATTTGGTCATACGGTGTGTATTTGGTTTGTGGTGTCTCTATATTTGACATGATTCCCCTTTTTAACTTATATTATATATAAATAATTATTATAAAACTGATAGAAATTTTAATCATTTCTAAATTATTCTTGAGTTAGAGTATTTGTTACAGTGTGGAATTGTTATTATTCACATTATTCATTGCTTCAAACCAATTGCGTTTGAAATGTTTTTTAATATAGGCTTTAGAGTGTGGTACAAAACATCCTGCACAGTTTTGATGAATGGCATCATCTGAAATATATTGACTTCCATCTTTTGAGTTGATGTCACAAGTAGAAAAAAGGGTTTTATTCTCTTGTTTTCTAAAGCCTTTATCGTTAAATCTAAAGTTTGGACAGGCACAAAAGTAACAATTAAGTTCCTCATTATCATGACATTTTTTATTATCTGCATAAAGGGGGCAAAAGTCTGTCTCATTTTTTACCATATTGTCAAAATAAAAATAGTCAATTATCTCCTCGTCACTTAAATGACCAATCTTATCAATAATTTTTTTATGTTTCTCTCCATGAGCTTGAAACCAAGAGCTATAACTCATTTTTCTACCTTTTATTTTTTGAGAAGTTTAACTAAAAAAAATATTATTTTCATTTTATTTTTTTAAACTTTATATATAAATTAATATATAAAATTTATATTAATATTATAGTCTTAACATAAAAAACCAATTTTTAATCTTTTTCTCATCTCTAAAAGGGTATTATCTAATGTAGAATATAATATTTTACAACATAACGAAAGGAATTAAAAGTGAAAATAAAAATAATTTTTATATTATCTCTTCTTCTCATGACTCTTGTAAACGCAGCAACAATAGAGACAGATAAAGCTCTATATGACCATGATGGTGGAGATACGGTTGTTCATGTAAGTTTTACAGGAATGCAAGGAACTCCAACAGATTGGATAGGAGTTTATCCAGCAGGAGCAAGTTATGAGTTTGAAAATGTAGTTGCTTGGAAATGGACAGATGGTGAGACAAATAGTTCATTGGACTTTCAACTTTTAAATGCAGGAGACTATGATGTAAGAGCTTTTTTTAATAACTCTCTCACAAAACAAGCAGAGGCTAATTTTTCAATTGTCGGTGAACCTCCTGTTAGCCCAGATGTGAATTTAACAACCAATAAAAGTAGTTATTTAGATACAGAGACAATTATTGCAAATTTTACTAATATGCAAGGAAATACAAGCGATTGGATAGGGATTTATCCTTCAGGTGCAGGTTATGAATTTGAAAATGTTGTTGCTTTTAAACAGACAGGGGGTGACATTAATGGAAGTGTTAGTTTTGTTGATATTCCTGTAGGAGCATATGATGTTAGAGCATTTTTTAACAACAGTTTGGCTCAAGAGGCAACAACACCTATTGTAGTTACGGATGATCCTCTACAAAACGATGTAAACTTGACAACAACCAAAGAGACTTATCTTAATACAGAAACAGTTGTAATTAACTTCGAGTATATGCAGGGAAATACTAGTGATTGGATAGGAATTTACCCAGCAGGAGCAAGTTACGAATTTGAGAATGTAGTAGCTTTTAAACAGACAGGTGGTGATATTAATGGAAGTATGAGCTTTCAAAATATTCCTATTGGAGATTATGATGCTAGGGCTTTTTTTAATAACTCTTTAGCAACAGAAGCATCAATTAGCTTTTCTGTTATTTCTGATCCTAATTATCATGATGTTAATTTAACTCTTAATAAAAATGTTTATGCTCAAAATGAGTTGATTTATGTAAATTATAACTATATGGAAGGCAATCCAATGGATTGGATAGGAATCTATCCAGCAGGAGCAAGTTATGAGTTTACAAATGTAATTGATTCTAAATACACAGATGGAAATATACAAGGAGAAGTTGGATTGGGTGGGTTTCCTGCCAATACGGACTTAAGTGGTTCTACACCAATGCCAGGATTACCTGCTGGAGACTATGAGATTAGAGCATTTTTTAATAACTCATTGGCTCAAAAGGCAATGGTTGCCTTTACTGTGACAAATCAGCCTGTAACTTCAACAGTTTATGAAGAAGCAGAGGGAGGAGATATATCTCCTGATTGGATTCGTGTTTCGGGTCCGTATCCTCAGACTTATTATAATGGTCTAGTACGTTTAAAAGCAAATTGGATTAATAATACTACCAATCGTTCTGAATACAATTTACCATTTGATGTTGCAAATACAACAGATAAAGTTTTAGAATTGGATGTTGGAGGGGTAGGACGTTGGACACCACACTTTAATGTGGGTGTACTTGTAAACACAACAAATGGGCAACGAAGAATGCTTTGGGACTCATTTTTAAATCATTTTACTGTAAAAGCAAATAAACAAGGGAATGTGCTTTCTTTTCCTACTTATGTAGAACTTCAAGCCAATAATCACTTTATGAAGACACATTTCAGAGTCAATATAGACAAGTATTTAAAAATACTTGAACCCAATAATAAAATTATAAGTGTTACCGATTTTTTTGCCACAGGTGGAGATCTCGATAATATAAAATTATCATCACATTAAACTTAAATAAAATAACGTAAAAAAGGGACTTTTTATGAAAACAAAATTAATATTTATATTACTATGCGTGGTTTCTCTTCTCAATGGAGCAACCCTTCAAACCAATAAAAATGTATATGCACCAAATGAGCAAATCGAACTAACTTTTAGTGAAATGTCAGGAAGTGCACAAGATTGGATAGCTATTTATCCTGTAGGCAGTAGTACTGCTTGGGGTAATGTTATTACCTACCATTATACTAACGGTCTTGTTTCTGATACTGAAATTTGGCAAGCTCTTCCTGTTGGAGAGTATGAGTTTAGAGCTTTCTTTAATAATGGTTTTGACATTGAAGCCTCACATACTTTTTCTGTTGAAGAAGTTGCTGTTGGTGCAACCATAACAACTGATAAAGATACCTATTTATCTAATGAAATTATAACAGTTGAGTATGCCAATATGTCAGGAAGTAATTTTGATTGGATTGCCATCTATCCTGCTGGTTCATCTACTGCTTGGGGAAATGTTGTTACCTATCACTATACTAATGGTTTACTTTCAGATACAGAAACTTGGCAACCTCTACCTGTAGGAGACTATGAGATTAGAGTATTTTTTGACAACAGTTTTACCATTGAAACAAGCCATGCTTTTTCGGTTGAAGAGGCTGTTCCTACTGATGTCCAACTGACACTCAATAAAAATGTTTATGCTCAAAATGAGTTGGTTTATGTAACTTATGAGAACATGCAAGGGAACAATACCGATTGGATTGGAATCTATCCTGCAGGAGCTGATTATGCATTTGAGAATGTAATAGATTGGAAATATACAAAGGGTAATTTAAATGGAGAAGTTGCTTTGGGTGGTTTTCCAGGGGATACTGATTTAAGTGGTTCTACACCAATGCCAGGATTACCTGCTGGAGATTATGAGATTCGAGCTTTTTTTAATAACTCATTGGGGCAAGAAGCAATGATTCCTTTTACAGTTACAAATCAGCCTGTAATTTCAACTGTTTATGAAGATGCGACTGGTGATATTTCTCCTAATTGGGTACATGTCTCAGGACCACATATTCAAACCTATTTTAATGATGTGGTACGTTTACAAGCCAATTGGATTAGTGCAACAACCAATACCTCTGAATATACCCTACCTTTTGATGTTCCAAATGAGACAGATAAAGTATTGGAGTTAGATGTTGGAGGACAAGGACGAGGAACACCACACTTTAATGTAGGAGTGCTAGTAGATACAACGGATGGACAAAGAAGAATGCTTTGGGATTCATTTTTAAACCATTTCAATGTAAAAGCAAATAAGCAAGGAAATGTACTCTCGTTCCCTACTTATGTAGAACTTCAACAAAATACTGCATTCAATCAAAAACATTTAAGAGTTAATGTTGATAAATATCTAAAAATACTAGAACCAAATAATAAGCTTGTACGTATTAGAGCTTTTTTTGCAACTGGTGGAGACCTTGATAACATTAAATTATCGTCACATTAGATGGAGATAAAGTAAAAAAGGGATCTCTTATGAAAAAAAAAATAATTTATATATTTCTCTTGGTGGTTTCTATTTTAAATGGAGCCACGGTTGAGACAACTAAGGATATTTATGCCCCACAAGAGAAGATTAGAGTACATGTTTCAGGAATGCTTGGACATGAAAAAGATTGGATAGGTATTTATCCAGTTGGTAGTACAAGTATTTGGGAAAATGTACTTCGGTGGGAGTGGACAGGAGCAGTTATTAATGGACCAGTGACATTGGATAATTTAGCAAATGGTAGTTATGAAGTCCGTATTTTTTTTCAAGACTCTTTTATAGTTGAAGCGAGTGATTCCTTTTTGGTAGAAGGAGATGTTTTAGATGTTGAGTTAAATAGTAGTAAAAATACCTATCTCCCAAATGAAGAGATAGAGATAAATTTTGCCCATATGCTTGGAGATGAAGAAGATTGGATAGGTATCTATTCTGTTGATTCAACCAATGAATGGGAAAATGTTTTACATTGGAAATATACAGAAGGTCTTGTTGATGGAAGATTATTTTTAGATGGTTTACCATTAGGAGAATATGAAGTAAGGGCTTTTTTTCAAGACTCTTTCACACTTGAATCAGCTTATGCTTTTTCTGTAGAGGAGGATAACGATGGTGATGATAATGAGAGTGTTTTATTAGATTCAAATAGAGAAACCTATGCTCCAAATGAGCTTGTTTTTGTAAATTTCGATAATATGCAAGGCTCTACTACAGATTGGATAGGCATCTATCCAGCAGGAGCTGGTTATGAGTTTGAAAATGTTATTGAGTGGAGATATACAGGTGGTATTATTGATGGTCATCTCTCTTTTAATGGTTTGGAAGCAGGTTCGTATGATATTCGAGCTTTTTTTAACAATTCATTAACCAAACAAGCAACAAAAACCATAACTGTATTGGATTTGGCTCGAACATCAACACTCTATGAAGATGCTGAAAATGGTGTGAATCCAAGTTGGATACATGTTTCAGGAAAATACTCCATGAAAAGAATTACACCAGGTTTTGAAAGTTTAGGTGCTGTAAGATTTACAGCTTATTGGATTCATCGGGGAACATACAATCCCACAGAGTTTCAATTACCATTTAATGTTGTGAACCGTACTGAAAAAGTTTTAGAGGTTGATATGCGTGCAAAAAGCAATCCTCATTTTAACTTTGGATTACTTGTTCATACAAAAGATGGTAAGCGTATTATTCTTTGGGACTCTTTTTATAACCATAATGGTGCAGGACGTACTATAATCGAACCATTCATTAGTCATAGTAATGGAAATACCATCTTAAATAATCCTGCTCCCAATGATTATCACTTTTTTGGAAGTCGTAATGTTTTTAGACACTACAAAATAAATGTAGAAAATGTAATTAGACACCTTGAACCTGATAATGAGCTGATTAGTATAGACTCATTTGTAACTACAGGTGGAGAGTATGATAATATAAAATTATCTTCACATTAATATTAATAAATAGAAAATTTAAGGATTTAAAACATGAAGTTTTTATACAAAACTGCACTATCTTTCTCTATTTTTTTTATTACAGCCCATATTTTTATGGGGTGTGATGAATCATCTATGGAGAAAGCATCTCGTCCTATTGTGAATAGTGATGTTTTTGAAGATGCAGAGGAAGGTATTTCACCAAATTGGGTTACAAAATCAGGCTCTTATAGTCCAAGAAGGGCAGGTGCTGGTTTTAATAGTAATGGAGCATTGGTTTTGGTTCCTGAATGGATTGATAATCGTAAAAATATTGCTGAATACCATTTAGATTTAAATAAGAGTAGTCTTAAAGTTTTAGAGATGGATATGGGTGGATTAAGTACTTATCGTCTACCAAATCTTAATCTTACAGGATACATGCCACATTATAAAGTAGGGGTTTATGTTCAAACTATTAAGGGAAGACGTGCCATGGTTTGGGACTCTTTTTTTAACCATGGAAATGTTGAACCTTTTAGTTCTGGTAAATGGTTGAGTTTTCCCTCTCCTGTTGAACATGTACGAGGTTATGCAGTTGGATTATCGATTGATACTTGGAGTCATTTTCGAGTTGATGTAGAAAAAGCGTTACAACAACTTGAACCTGATAATGAAATTGTCACTATAGATACTTTTTTTGCAACAGGTGGTTTTTTAGACAATATAAAGCTTTCAGAACAGTAAGTGACTTGCAACAACCAAAAAGAGTAAAATTTCAACACTTTCGAGTGTTGTTCCCAATACATCTCCATTTACAAATCCAATTTTTGATTTAATTAGTAGTGATATTGAAAGAGCAAAAATAAGACCGATTAGAAGCAAAAAAATAAAACTACTCATAAGCAGTGTTCCTAAAATAGTAAATATAATAAATGCACTAAGAATATATCGGTTAGAGAGAGATTCTTTTAAAAGCGTAGCAAAAGATGATTTAAACTCATGTACTCTAAACAACATTAAAAGAGACAAACGGCTAACAATTAAAACAGCTATAAACTCCATTAAAAGATTATTGGTTAATAGATAGACCACTCCTGCAACTTTAAGCAGAACAAATCCAATAGAGTAGAGAACACCCATTGCTCCAACGGTTGGCTCTTTTATAATGGCATAGGCATCTTTCCCTGAGTGAGAAGCATAGATAGCATCTGCTACATCAATGACGGCTTCTGTGTGAATAAAACCATACAACATCATGTAAACAACAGCTGAAAAAATAGCTCCATACCACTCTAAATGAGCAATAAAGGAGAAGACTATTAGTGTTAAAGCACCTAACGTAAAACCAACCAAAGGTAGAAAAAAGAGCATAGAGGCTAAAACTTCTTTTTTTGCGAGGTTGTCACTTTCTTGAAATTTTATGGGTAAAACAGAAAAATAAGAGAATGCAAACTTTAAACCCAAATAAAAACTTTTCATAAAATATCTTCCAATGCCTTTAATTTATTTGTATCTTTTACTGCAATTCGAACAAAAGAGTCATCTAAAAATTTAAAATTAGAACAGTTTCGTATCATAATTTTATGCTCTATAAGTTTGTTTTGAAACTCTGTAGCAGTTAGACCTCTAAGTTTTATCATTATGAAATTGGCATCAGAAGGGTAGATTTTTTCTATTAAAGAGGATTTTTGAAGTAAGCTTATTAGATATTTTTTATTTTTACCATTTATCTCTTTTGATATTTTAGGAAATGTTTTATCTGCTAAAGCAGATTGCAAATAGTGACTGTCAAATTGTGAAATTTTCCATAAAGGTTCTTTTTCTTGAATTGCTTTAATATTTTTCTCTTGTGAAATTAATGCCCCTATGCGAATTCCAGCAGAGCTATAAAACTTGGTCATAGATTTTAAAATATAGAGCTTGTTATAGCTTTCTAAATAGTTAATGGCTGATTGACATGGTGTAAAGTCCAAAAAAGATTCATCTATCAAAATGGTACAGTTTTTTTCTATCCATATGTTCATGAGTTTTTTAATATCATAGTATTGTCCATCAGGTGTAGATGGGTTGACAAAGACTACAAAAGAGTTCTCTTGAACCTCTTGATAGATATTTTCAAAACGATTAATATACTTTATCGTATAACCGTTAAGTTTCGCAGATTTCTCATACTCTAAATAGAGTGGAGCATAGAGGGTGCAATGTTTTAGTTTTAAAGAAAGCTCTCTAAAAAGAGTATAAATGGCTGTTGTTGCACCATTAAAGAGTTCTATTTTTTTATCTGATACTTTATAGAGAGAGGCAATGGCATTTGCAAGGTTATTGTAGTTAGGATAAGAAGCGATGTCCAATGTATTAAAATCAATAGAAATTTGTGGTCTTATAAAATTAATATTGGAAGAGAGGTCAATAACTTCATCTATCTTACAGCCAATTTGTTTTGAAAAATACGTTGTATCTCCTCCATGCTGATGTTTAGTCATATTGTACTCCTAAAAATAGAACAAGAAGTATATCGAAATATTAATCTCTTCATGTTCTAGGTTAGGGTTTTGTTAAAATTAAAATAACTAAGCTTATTACAATAAAAATATCGAGCCTCCATCTCATAGAGAGGGCTTTTCTTATATCATTTTTTTCTATATTTAATTTTCCTTCTCCAAAATAGGGCTTGGTTTTCACTTTTCCAAAATAAGAGGTATCTCCTCCTAGTTTAATATTAATGGCTAATGCCATGGCTGAAATAGGATGTCCTGCATTGGGACTGTCATGTTTTTTACCATATTTGTAAAAAGAAAAAAGAGCTTTTTTACTGCCCATAAGTAGGGCAATGAGCAAGGCTGTAATTCGAGCAGGGAGGTAGTTCGCTACATCATCAATGATTGCTGAGATTTTTCCAAACTTCTCATAACGCTTATTCCTATAGGCAACCATAGAGTCTAATGTATTGATAGCTTTATAGAGAAAAGCTCCTTCCAAACCAAAAAACAGTAAGTAGAAAAGAGGAGCAATTACTCCATCACTCAAGTTTTCGGCGTATGTCTCTATGGAGGCTTTATTAATATCTGAACTACTTAACGTTTGGGTATCTCGACTGACTAAATATTTGATATGGTGAGGATTTTTGAGAATATCTTTAACCGAATCATAGAGCATTTTAGACGCAATGGTGGTAGAGGCTAAGAGAGAGGAGATAAGAAGTTCTATTACAAAAGGGAGATTATTAATGTTGAATGAAATTAAATATATAATAGTCCAAACGGTAAAAAGTAGGGTAGAGGTTAATATAAAACCTCTAAAAATAGAATCTTTATAGAAGTGTTTTTCAAACCATTTGATGTAGTCTCCCATAATAATAACAGGATGACGTATAAAGGAGAATTCTCCAAAAAATCGGTCGATGAGGTAGGCAATGAGGCTTAAATAGTAGATGTTAATATCTTCTTTTCATCTGTTCCCACTCTTTGGCTTTTCTTCTCTCTTCCCTTCTTGAGGTATTAAGTAGAGTATAAAGGTTGGCTTCTTCAAAATCTATACGCTCTCTTAATATATCTGAAATTTCATTTAATGTTGTAAAGAAATCATCATTTAATGGAGTCTCTTTTTTAGTATAGTGTGTTAAAAATCTCATTAAATCAAGTCTCATTCCTGTAAAGGTAGCAACAAACTCTTCAGTAGCTTTTCTATTTTTTAATGAAGTTCTTTTTTCATCTTTTAATAATTTATAAAATTCAGTATTTTCATGAGTGACGTGGTCAACGACCAAGTGATTAAGGGATTTTAGTAGTCGCTTTGCATTTTTATGGTTATTTTTAGAGTACTCTGCCAATACTTTGTGTATTAAGAATACAATTTCTTGATGTTCTTTTGTCCATTTTTTAACGAGTTTTTGATTTTTTGATAAGAATATAGATGATAACAAGGTAATCCTTTTTTAATTTTGTGGAATTCTATCATAGAAACGATTTCCTATGATAGGAAAAAATAAAAGCTTTTAAAAAAATTAAAATAGGATTCAAAAGGTAACCAAAGATTAATAGTTATTTTAAGACATATCCAATTCCTAGAGTTGTAATAATATCGGTATCATGGCTCTTTAATTTTTTTATTATTCTACTTTCTATAAAAGTATTAAAGTTTTGAGGAAGAGATTTTTTTATTCCTAACCCGACACCCATAAAAGCTTGACTTGGTTTAAACCTGTGAATATTACTCTTCTCATAACCCATCGTTAGCATTGCATAAGGGTTGAATTGATGAGGTTGATTTGTAATTATAAGAGTATTAATGTAGGTTCGTTTAAAATGTAAATTTTGACAATTAACATCTTTAGCTTTTTCATATCCTACTTCTAATCCATAGATATTATTTTTTAAAACAGTTGCACGAATACCATAGAAATTTTGAGATTTTTTAAGAAACTCAGGATCATCAAATTTATTGTGACCTATGGTTAATGCGACTTCTGTAGATATTGTAGCTTGTAAAAAAGTTGTGATAGAGAGTATTATGAATATATATATTATTTTTGTCATTTTTTTAACCTTTATTAATAAAATACAACAGTATACCTTCTCTTCTTTAGATAGTTTATAGGGTTTTTTTTTATCTTCGGTTTTTAATAACCAATAGCATCTATGATTTTTTTGATGTCAATTTTTTCTTTCATTGTCTTTACAAAATTTTGAATGGTCTCTTTTTTATAGGCTTCAAACTTCTCATTGTCAAAGAGTCCGTGTACAAATGTACCTCTAATTCTCCCTTTTTCATAAGATAGTGGATATTTTTTAGAAATACCATGATGAATCTCAAATCCATTAACTCTTTCTCCAAAGAGTGTGTATTCCTGTTTTTTGACTATTTTCTCTTTTTTAAAAATAATATCATCATCTATAAATCCTAATCCCTTGATGCTTTTTGGAACTTCTGACTCTATGGCTTGGTTGTCTATAATGTTGTTAAACATCATCTGATAGCCTCCACAAATTCCTATTATTTCTATATCAAGTGTCTCTATTTGTCTGAAGAGACCACTCTCTTTTAACCACATTAAATCTTTCATAACGAGTTTTGAACCTGGTAAAATAATTTGTTCGAAATTTTTTAAAGAGATGTTGTGTTGAATAAACTCTAATGATATATCAGGGTTAGCAATAAGGGCTTCAAAATCATTGTAGTTGCTCATGGTAGGGTAGGCGATGACTGCCACTCTTTTAGCATTTTGATTGACATCTTGTCTGTAGTTCATTAAACTTTGAGAATCTTCAAATCCTAGATTAAAAGATAAGTAGGGCAGTACCCCCAATACAGGAATTTTAAACTCTTTTTCTATAATCTCTACACCTTTGTCAAAGAGTGACATGTCTCCTCTAAATTTGTTGACAATCACCCCAATAACATTCTGTTGTAGCTTTTTTGGCAACAAGTTATAAACGCCCCAAATAGAGGCAAAAACACCTCCTTTTTCAATGTCTGCTACTAAAATTATTTTGGTATTAAACTCGGTGGCTATAAAAATATTGGATAAATCTTTATCCATTAAGTTGAGTTCTACAGGGCTTCCTGCCCCTTCACATACCAAACAATCATACCGTGCATCCAAATACTTAAATGCCTCTTTTACAGCAGGTTTGAGCAAGTCTAACTCACGGTAGTAGGCTAAAACATCTTTATTGGCAACAACTTTTCCATTGACAATAAGCGAAGCTGAATTTTTTTGACCAGATTTTAATAGAATAGGGTTGTTGTGATAGGAGGTTGGAACATTTAAAACTTCGGCTTGAAAATGCTGGGCTACGGCTATTTCTGAATGGTCGTTGCAGACTTTTGCATTATTTGATACATTTTGGGCTTTAAATGGGGCTACAGTGTAGCCAAGTTCTTGGATTATTTTTCCAATAACAAAGGTAATGGTGGACTTTCCTGCATCGCTTGAAGTTCCAAATATGGAGATATTTTTCAATGTCTTCTCGTTTCTGTTGAGTTTTTTAATTTTTCGTTTCTTTTTAATGAAAAGTTATTATACTTTTGATAATTTTTAACTGAAAAGGATTGTTATTGCAAGAGCATAATGAAAATAAGAGCATAGATTATGAACATCGATTGTTTCGCCAAAAAGAGAAAGTACACAAAAAAGAGATAAGCTCTTTAGAAAAACAGATATTTGTTTCTAACTTAAAGATATGGATTATAAGTTTAATTCTATTAGCCGAGGTTATTTTTATTGTGAGTTATTTTGGAAAAATGGGTGTTTTTGGAAAAGTAAGTACGGCAGAACATAAAGTAGCCGTGATTCGTTACAATAAACCCGTTACGGAAGATTTTACAACAACAGTTATGGAGAAAATGGAGGCTATTAAGAAAGATGAAACCTATACAGAAGTGCTATTTATTATGGGTTCTCCAGGAGGTTCTCCAACGGCAAGTGAAGAGCTTTCAGAGTATCTAAAAGCATTTCAAAAAGAGATGAAAATCACCATGTATGTCGACTCTATTGCTGCGAGTGGTGGATACTATATTGCTTCAGCCGTTAGACCACTTATTGCCAATAAAAATGCAATTGTAGGCTCTATTGGTGTCATTATGCCTCACTATAATTTTGGAGAATTGGCTAAAAATGTGGGAGTAGAAGAAGATTTTATGGCAGCTGGAAAGTTTAAAAAGCCTATCTCTTTTTTCTCTAAAATAGATGATGAGAACAGAGCTTATATGACAGAGCATCTACTAAAACCAACCTATGATAATTTTGTTCAAGCAGTTGCCGATAACCGTGGATTAAAAAAAGAGGAGATTATTCCTTTTGCTGAGGGGCAAATTTTTATTGCTAATGTTCCAAAAATTAAAGGTATTTTGGTTGATGAAATTTCATCACTTTATCATGTAAAAGCTAAAATTCGAACCGATTTAAACTCAACTGATGTTGATTTTATAACGGTTAATTTAGATTCTGAACCCTCTTTTTTACCACAAGTAAAAGTAGATTTAGGATTAAAAGAGTTAATGCAACCATTACAGTTGCGTTAACTTTTAATGTTTAACCACAATAATCCAAGATATTCATGCCAAGCACGTTCAGTTTTCTTTAACTGCTTGGCTTGAAAAATACCAAATATCCCATCTTCTTTGGGATTATTAAAGTCTGCTGGAGCAGGAATAGGGTTTAGACCCTCTTGTTGAAAAAAGGTCATGGCTCGTGGCATATGATAGGCAGATGTAATCAAAATAAATGCTTTTTCTCCGACGTGTTTTTTCATCTCGATGGCCTCTTCTTGCGTATCTTTTACCTCTGTTTGTCTTAGTATATCCTCTTTTTTTACACCAGATTCAATTAAAAGTTTAGCTGTTTTATCTGCTTCTGAAATTTTGTCATGTAGTGCATAGCCCGATGTAATTATGGTCACATTTGGAATTTTATGATAAAGTCGTAATGCTTCCCATGCTCTTTTTTCTTTGTCTCCACCTAGGAGCAAAATATACTCTATGTTTGAGGGTATTTTTTCAAGCTTGGGATAGATTTTTTCTAAAGGGTAGAGCATTAAATTTGCAAAAGGTGCATAGGAGATGAGCGCAATCCATAAAATAGAAAAAGTTAAGTATTTTTTGGCTTTTTTTATATTTTCTTTATAGAGAAAAAGAAGTGCTAAGAGTGCTAAAAAAATGCCAATACTTAGAGGCATTAACATCATTGAGACAATTTTTTTAATAAGAAATCCAAGCTCTATACTCATTTTAACCTTCTCTCTATTCCCAATTTTACTTCATAAACTTCATCACAAAAAAAAGCCAGTTTTTGACCGATAATACCTGTTCTATCGACAAAAAGGCGACTCTCTTTACCCAATGGAATAATGCCTGAATTGACTTCATTGAGTACAAAAATAATATTTGAGTTTTTCTTAGCAAGGCTCTCTAGTTGCTCTAAAAGTTCTTCGATTTCGACTTCTAAGGTATTGAGTATCCACATGGAGATGCAATCGATAAGGTAGGTACCTTTATCATTAATGACAGTGGGCAAGTTAAAAGGCTCTTCAATGCTTTCAAACTTATCCTCTCTTTGCCATTGATGTTGGTAGAGACGTTCTTGCATCTCTTCATCATAATAACTGTTGTCATAAGTTGCGATATAGTAGGGCTTTTTATCGTAGGTAAGCTCTAATGTTTTGAGTTCAGAGAGTCTACTTTTCCCTGATTTTTGTCCGCCGTAGTATAAGATTTTCATCTTGTTTTAACCTCTTATTTTTTACGCCCTTTGTAGCGTCTTTTTCTTTTAACTTTCATATTGGTATTATACGTTGTAATAAGGACTTCGCCCATAACCACCAAAGTGACTCCACCTTTATCACGAATTTTTAAAAAAATAGAACGTGATACATTGAGCCTATCAATATGTAACTGATTTCCCAAACGTTTAATTTTTCGGTGGTGTTTATCTAGTTTTTTAAGAAATTTTTCACATCTTTTTTTGTTTAGAATTACTTTGTCTTTCTTTATAACACCATGTATTAAAACTATCTCTAGTAAGCTCTTATTTATTCCACGTTGTGACATTTTACTCTTAATATGATGTGTTAAATTTACCATTATCTTTGTCCTAAAGTTTTACAGATAATAACAAAAAATATTTAATGATTGGATAACAGATTTTCTTTATATTAAAAACGTTTCAATTTTTTTTGTAATCTCCTCTTTAGAACATCCATTTAAAAAACCATACATTAACGCCCCACCAGCACCCACACCCTCTTTTGCCTCACCTTGGTCATAGAGTTTCAAGGCAGGATGTTGGGCTAAATTAAAGTCAAAATCAGCATAATAGGCATTGATAGGGAAGCGTAAAAGTTCTAAAAGGGCTTTTATGTCTGAATTTTTATCATGAGCTACCCATTTTGTGGTACATAGTGCCAAGTTGGAACTCTTCATTGTTCCCCCCATAAGTTGTAATATTCTATCTACAATTAAAAGTACACACGCCATTTGTGTTCCTCCTGCTAAGACTATTTTTGTCTGGTTATTAATGCCTAAAATAAACCCTGCATTAAAAACAAGCATATTGTCTGCTACTTTAGAGAGAATTTGAAAAATATCATCTTTGTGTGCCAAGTTTGAGAGGGCAAGTTTTAATGTTTTTTCTCGAATGTCAGAAGGAACATTTTTAAAGGAGCTAGAGAAACAGTTGGAAACTTTATATTTAAGTCCAATGGCTGTTGCCATGGCAGTGGTTGTTCCACTTGGAACGGACTCTCCTAAAATAATATACTCATCTTTACAGTTATAATTCTTTCCGAACTCAAGCCCTTTTTGAAAAATATCTTGAGCATCAATAGACGCACCCTTTGCAATGCTTTGACTGGGCTTTATATTAAAATTATGGAGTTTAAAATGGTCTATTTTGGGTTTTACTTCTAATCCCAAATCTAAAAGTTCTATACGTCCATACGGAGTTAAAAGATGAATGCCACGTGTGATGAGTGCAGGAGTGGGAACACCTTTTGGTGTTTTAGCAATATTTTCTAAACTTCGTACCTCACCTGTACAGACAAATTCACTGTCCAAAGTAGGGGTTAAGTGTATCATCCCTGAAATACCTGCTTGAGTGATTCCTTCTATATTTGCTGTTTTTGTATTGCTTAAAGCCAACATGAAAGTTGCTTTTTTACCTCGCAAGGATTCTATAAAATCTATCTTTCCAATAATGGTTTTAATCATATTAATAACTCTATTTTTTAGAGCGTAGTATAGTGTGGAGTCTCTAATAGATGGGTTAATCTTTATTGCTTTGAGAGTATGATTAGTTAGTTAAATTTATTCTTTTTTATTATAAAAAGTGTTATAGTCTGTTTACATTTTTAAATTTGAAAAAGGAAAATAATGAGTTTAAGTAAAAAATTAGTAGCAGAGTTTATTGGAACATTCTGGTTGGTATTTGGAGGTTGTGGTTCAGCCATATTTGCAGCAGGTTACCCCGAGCTGGGTATTGGATTTGTTGGTGTCTCTTTGGCATTTGGTTTAACCGTTTTAACCATGGCTTATAGTATTGGTCACATTTCGGGCTGTCATTTAAATCCTGCTGTATCCATCGGATTGTGGACAGCGGATAAGTTTGAGACAAAAGAGTTGATTCCCTATATAGTGGTTCAACTTTTAGGTGCTGTTGTTGGTGCTGGAGTTCTCTATTTAATTGTAACAGGAAAATCAGGATTTGAAATAGGAGGTTTTGCCTCAAATGGATATGATGGATTGTCTCCTGATGGTTACAGTATGACTTCTGCACTTCTTATTGAAATGTTGTTAACATTTATCTTTTTGTTTATCATTTTGGGTTCAACTTCCAATAAAGCACCAGCAGGTTTTGCACCCATTGCCATTGGTTTAGGGTTAACATTGATTCATTTAATCTCTATTCCTATAACCAATACTTCTGTAAACCCTG
>Ga0256844_10000210_pt1 | contig 23279 bp, 19 predicted proteins | sample MusselsmetaG_FD_189100 | JGI IMG/M metagenome (GOLD analysis project Ga0256844, IMG submission 189100) | Mussel associated microbial communities from hydrothermal vent at the East Pacific Rise, Pacific Ocean - Mussels | ecosystem: Host-associated > Mollusca > Shell > Unclassified ... | reverse complement strand
TGGGCTTGGTCTCCAGGTACAGGTGTACAATATTCACCTATCCCTAATTCCGTTCTTGGTTTAGGTACAATGGCTACAAAAACTAAAATTCGTATTTACCCCAATCCTGTTGAAGATGTACTTATTCTAGATTCAAATTCATTATCTATAAAGAATAATGCGACTATTTATTCCGTTACCGGAAAAAAGATTTTAGATGTAACCATGAATCCATCATTACATGAGATAAATGTGAAGAATTTAGATTCGGGAATTTACTTTTTAAAAATTTCGAGTACATCTAATTTAGAAAGAATTAAATTCATTAAAAAGTAAGTGGCAATCTTTCTTAAAACATTTTATTAAACCGTTCAGGATATTTCATATAAGCACGTGTTAAATTGAATTCAGTTAATGCTAAAAGCAAGTAATAAATAATACAAAAAGCCATAGCAATATGTGGTGTGTCTGTAAAAGCACCAATAGAGTGTTTGTCTCTATAGCCAGATAAGGTTAAAAAATCTTCGGTTAAGGCATTTAATGGTAAATTATTTTTATTAAACATAATTATTCCTATGGCAAATAGCCATATTAATACCGCATACGTAGAAAACGCAATTGCTTTATTTTTTAACCCTTTATTAACATCAGAAAAAGCAAAACGCATTCGTTGAAAAACAACAATTAAATACAGGTAGAGTACTGCATTTCCATCAGCCATAGCATTTATTGCTAATGCAAATAACCCATAAAGAGGAAAGAAGATATACAAAGAGATTTTTCTAGAGAACACTGCCATAAAAACACCAGAATGAATCATAAAAAATTCAAAAGATATTAATATAGCAATGGTGTAAATTTTATCAGCATCATTAATACTTGGATTTGACCATAACAAATATGCTTGAATAACTAAAGCTAAGTTAAAAAGAACACCAGTAAAAGCAAATTGATTATCATATTTTTCTATAAAATTCATAATTTAATCGTCATCAGATAGAGGTTCTAAATTATCAACTTTAGATGTTTCAGCTTTTGATAATTCATCTAGAATATCATGAATACTTTTTTTATTAAAATCTAGATTATAATCTATGTTTGTATTTTGTTTTTCAGGGAACTGTTCAATCATTAAAGTAGTAGAAGGGAAAGCAAATTCGATACCTAAAACCTTAGATAATTTTAAAATAGCCATATGAAAATCGTGTTTTGCTTGTTGTTCAACACTCCAATCATCAACATTAAAATATACATTTAAAAGAATTTCTAATGCAGAATCTCCAAAACCAATAAAAGCAACATCAAAACCATCTTTTTTAGAGTTTGGATGTACATGAATTAAATCTTTTATTCCTTTTACAAAAGCATCAATTAATTCTGGTGGAGTATCATATCTAACGCCTAATTTAGTTTGATATCGTCTAAACAATCGCAAACCTTTATTATTTACCACAATTTCCGATAAAGTACTATTTGGTATTTGAAAAATAGAAGTATCGGCTGCACGTATTCTTGTTGACCTAAAACCAACTTCTTCTACTGTACCTTTAATATCTGTAGTTTCAATCCAATCTCCTATATGAAAAGGTTTATCTAGGAAAATCATAAAGGTACCAATCAAATTCTTTACTGTATCTTGCGATGCTAATGCTAAAGCTAAACCTCCAATAGAAGCTCCAGCTAGGACACTTGCAGCAGGAATTCCAAATAAAGTAAGTAATTTTAGAGCTCCTAGAAAGAAAACAATTCCTGTTAAAAAATGGGTTAAAATTGGTACTAACTGGTCGTCTAATTTAGCATGAGTTCGTTTTGTATGTTCAGAATAGATGGTCATTATTACTCCAATTAATTTTAGAAAAACATATATCCAAAATACAATTTGAGCAATATTTAATGCAAGAAATAAAAATTTATTTGTTTCTAACCCTAACAATAATGAAGGTAAAGCTCTTTTAATAAAATGTACTAAGACCAGTAAAACTAATGGTCTATTTAGTTTTTTTAGTGGTAGTTTTATCCTATCGCTTGATGTTTTAGTAACCAAGTATTGTATTTTTCTTAAAATAAAGAAAATCACTTTACCTAAAATTTTATATGATAAAAAGCCAATAATAAAAAATCCTAATAGGCCTAAATATTGCCAAAGCTTAATTCCAAATAAAGTATAATTTCCATATTTTGGTATTGTATTTTGCAACCAAGCTGTTTGCCATGGAAATGTTTCTTTATATAAATCATCAATAATTGCTACGGTTTCACGAGAATACAACCATTTATTTCCATATTTTTCAACAGCTATTTGTGGCATTCTAACAGGGAATAATGAATATTTATTACCAATTTTATAAGCTGTTGTGTCAGAAAATTTAGGGTTATTTGGAACTTTAGTAAAATCTACATACAGACCTTTACCATCTAATATTTTTTTAAGTTTTATGGCTTTATCAATAGCCTCTTCACCTTTATAACCATAAATAGTTGTTGCAGCTTTTTCAGGTTCATACGAATCGGGTTGTAAGAAATACAAATGCGTATATATTGTTGCATTTGGGTTTGATAAATCTACTTTTGGTTCGTTTTGTGAAAAACTAGATAAAGTAAAGAGTAGAAATATTAGTAAGGTTAGATTTTTCATAATAAAGAAATTGATAGGCAAAATTAGATGTTTATCTCTAGAAAAACAGTATTTATATAGTAAAAATAAGATTAAGATTATAATCCTTTAGGAATTGAGTTTATCAATGTTTTAGTGTATGCTGTTTTTGGATTTTCATAAATAGTATCAGCATCGCCTATTTCTTCTATTTTTCCTTTATTCATTACGACCAATTGATCTGCCATATATTTAACCACAGCCAAATCATGAGAAATAAATATATATGTAAAATTAAAATCTGCTTTTAATTGATTAAGTAAATTTAAAACTTGAGCTTGTACAGAAACATCAAGAGCCGAAACAGATTCATCACAAATTATTAATTTTGGTTGTAGAGCAATAGTTCTTGCAATACCAATTCTTTGCCGTTGTCCTCCAGAAAATTCATGTGGATAGCGATAATAATGACTTTTATCTAAACCTACTTTTTCTAATATTTCAAAAACTTTATCTTTACGTTCTTTATCAGAGTTGTATAATTTATGAACCTTCATTGGTTCTAAAATAGCTTCACCAACTAAAGATCGAGGATTTAAACTAGAAAAAGGATCTTGAAATATTATTTGAATATCTTTTCTAAGTTTTCTAAGTTCTTTTTTTGAGAGTTTAGTTAAATCAATTCCATTATACATTACAGAACCTTTTGTAGCTTTTTCTAGACCCATAATTGTTCTACCAAGTGTAGTTTTTCCACAACCAGACTCTCCTACAAGTCCTAAAGTCTCACCTTCATAAATTTTTAATGAAACATCATCAACAGCTTTAACTAAATTTGTTTTGGTTTTAAAATAAGTAGCTAAATGATTTACTTCTAATATTGGTGGTTTTGAATATAATTTTTTATGTTTTTTAATTCGTTGTTCCTTAGAAATTATATTTTCGAATGAGATTCCTGCCTGAGCAGGAATGACAACCTCTTGATTCTTGTTTATTATTTCTTGTTTCTTAGAAAATAAATAATCATCAATTGTTGGTAAAATTTTCAATCTAAAATCTAGACTAGGTTTAGAATTAATTAAAGCTTTAGTATAACTATGTTTTGGAGTTTTAAATACTTGTTTTACAGTTCCTTGTTCAACAATACTACCTTTGTACATTACTAAAATATTGTCTGCTATTTCAGATATTAATGATAAATCATGAGTTATAAATATAATACTCATTTTAGTTTCTTGCTGTAATTCTTTTAATAAAAGTATTATGTCTTTTTGAACAGTTACATCAAGAGCAGTAGTTGGCTCATCAGCAATTAATATTTTTGGTTTACAAGCAATTGCCATAGCAATCATAACACGTTGCTTTTGTCCTCCAGAAATTTGATGAGGATATTGATTAAATATTTCTTCAGATCTAGGAAGTTTTACCTTATTAAAAAGCTCTATTACTTCTTTTTTAGCTTCTTTTTTTGATAAGTTATTGTGTTGAAGTATAATTTCTAATACTTGAAAACCACAAGTTAAACTAGGATTCAAACTACTCATTGGTTCTTGAAATATCATAGATATTTCTTTACCACGAATTTTTTGTAATTTTTTTTCAGATAACTTAGTTAAGTTGACTAAATCGTTTTTTAAATTAAAAGTAACATCACCTTTTATAATAGCGTTTTTTGATAATAATTTTAAAATTGCTAAAGAAGTTACAGATTTTCCAGAACCAGATTCACCTACTATTCCTAATATTTCATTTTTATTAAGAATAAATGAAATATTATGTACAACTTTATTTTCTTCGTTTTTTGAAGGAAATGCAATTGAAAGATTTTTTATTTCTAATATTGAATTATTCACTTTACGAAAGTAATGTTTTTTGTTAAAATTTAAACTATTAAAATTTTAAGAAATGATTTTATTTACTAACTACTTATAGTGATTTTTCAATTAAAAATTTGTATAAAAGTTATATTTATATTATATTCGTAATCTCCTCACAATTTTTTATTATTAATATTAACTTAATTCTTTAACAATTATGAAGAAAAATTATGTAAAATTGCTAATTATAGCAATATTATTCACGTCTGCAGGATTTGCGCAGAGTCAACAAAAATTTATCAAATTTGACAAATCAGAAAGAAAATCATTACAAAATGCAAAACAAGTAATTAAACAGCATTTAGGACTTACTTTAAATGATGATTTAATTAAAATAAAATCCAAAACAGATGAAATTGGATTTACACATGAAAAATTTCAACAATATTTTAAAGGTTTAAAAGTTGAGTTTGGAAGTTTTAATGTACATGCTAAAAATGGTAAAATAGTATCTATGAATGGAGAGCTATTTGATGCATCTAGTTTAAAAGTAACACCTACTCTAAGTAAAGAAGCTGCGTTTAGAGTTGCTATTAATTATGTAGGAGCACAAAAGTATCTTTGGCAAGATAGTCAATCTGCTAAAAAAATGGATAATTATCAAAAACCAAATGGCGATTTAGTAATTCTTCCAGGGAAAGTATTAAATTCAAAACAAGCAAGGTTAGCTTATCGTTATGATATTTATGCTACACAACCCTTAAGTAGAGCAGATATATATATAGATGCAAATACTGGTGAATTTTTATATAAAGATAATATTATTATGCACGCAAGTGTTACAGGTTCTGCGGATACTCGTTACAGTGGTACAAAATCTATTAAAACAGATAGTTTTAATGGTAGTTATAGGTTAAGAGATTCTTCAAGAGGTAATGGTATTGAAACCTATGATATGAATACAGGTACTAATTATAGTAATGCCGTTGATTTTACTGATAATAATAATAATTGGTCAGCAGCTGAATTTGATAATTCAGCAAAGGATAATGCTGCACTAGATGCACATTATGGAGCTCAAATGACTTATGATTATTGGCAAACTAAACATAATAGAAATAGCTATGATGATAATGGAGCAGCAATTAAATCGTATGTACATTATGATGTAGCATATGATAATGCATATTGGAATGGTAGCGTTATGACTTATGGTGATGGAAGTGGAACTTATTTTGATGCTTTAACATCTTTAGATGTTGCGGCACATGAAATTGGTCATGCAGTTATGAGTAACACAGCAGATTTAACTTATTCATACGAATCAGGTGCGTTAAATGAAGCTTTTTCTGATATTTGGGGAGCTTCTGTAGAATATTTTGCTGATCCTAGTAAACAAACTTGGTTAATTGGTGAAGATATTGAAAGAAGAAGTGGTCATGCAGCGTTACGATCAATGAGTGATCCTAAGTCGGAAGGACAACCTGATACTTATCAAGGTACAAATTGGGCAACTGGTTCTGCTGATAATGGTGGAGTTCATACTAATTCTGGAGTTTTAAATTACTGGTATTATTTATTATCAGTAGGAGGAAGTGGAACAAATGATAATGGTAATTCTTATAATGTTACAGGTATTACAATTGATAAAGCGGCAAAAATAGCTTATAGAACTGAAAGTGTTTATTTGACATCTAGCTCAAATTACGCTGATACAAGAACAGCAGGTATTCAATCTGCTATAGATCTATATGGATCAGGTTCTGCCGAAGAAATTGCTACAACTAATGCATTTTATGCTGTTGGAGTAGGAGCTGCTTATGGAGATGTTAGCTATTGTTCTTCAAAAGGAAATAGTGTAAATGATGAGTATATTGGTAAAGTACAATTAAATACAATTAATAATTCTTCTAATGGAAATAATGGATATACTGATTTTACTTCAATAAGTACAGACCTTACATTAAGCACATCTTATACTATTACTGTAACTCCAACTTGGACAGGAACAGTATACAGTGAAGGATATGCAGTTTGGATTGATTATAATTCAGATGGAGATTTTGGAGATACAGGAGAATTAGTATGGAGTAAAGCTACATCTAAAACAACACCTGTTAGTGGTTCTTTTTCTATTCCATCATCAGCAAGTTTAGGTATAACAAGAATGCGAGTTTCTATGAAGTATAATGGAATTCCAACAGAGTGTGAAGCTTTTAGTTATGGTGAAGTAGAAGATTATACTATTAATATTGTAGGTAGTGCAGCAGATACACAAGCACCAACACCACCAACAAGTTTAACTTCTTCAAATGTAACAGAAACTACAGTTGATTTATCTTGGACAGCCTCAACAGATAATGTTGGAGTAACAGGATATGATGTGTACAAAGATGGAGCTTTATTAGGAAGTGTAACAGGAACAACTTCTCAAGTAACAGGTTTAACATCAAGTACAGCTTATTCATTTTATGTAACAGCAAAAGATGCAGCAGGAAATATTTCAGGAGCAAGTAATACAGTTAATATAACTACTAATACACCACCTGATACACAGTCACCAACAGCACCAACAAGTTTAGCTTCTTCAAATGTATCAGAAACTACAGTTGATTTATCTTGGATAGCTTCAACAGATAATGTTGGAGTAACAGGATATGATGTATATAAAGATGGTTCATTATTAGGAAGTGTAACAGGAACAACTTCTCAAGTAACAGGTTTAACATCTGGTACGGCTTATTCATTCTATGTAAAGGCTAAAGATGCGGCAGGAAATATTTCAGGAGTAAGTAATACAGTTAATGTAACAACATTACCAGCTTCAACATCTGGATGTACTGCTCAAGTAAGTTCTTATCCTTATAATGAAAGCTTTGAAAATACATTAGGTCAATGGACACAAGATTCTACAGAAGATTTTGATTGGACAGTTAAATCTGGTAGTACAGCATCAAGTAGTACAGGTCCAGCAAGTGCTAATGATGGTTCTTATTATATTTATATGGAATCGTCTTCACCTAATTACTCAACAAAAAGAGCAATTTTAAATTCTCCATGTTTTGATTTAAGTGGTGAAACTCAAGCTACAATATCATTTAAATATCACATGTATGGAGCTTCTACAATGGGAAGCTTAGCATTAGAAGCAAGTACTGATAATGGAGTTTCTTGGTCAACTATTTGGAGTAAATCTGGTGATCAAGGTAATTCTTGGTTAGATGCAAGTGTAGATTTAGCATCTTATTTAGGAAATACTGTTAAATTACGCTTTAATGGTGTAACAGGAACAACATGGCAAGGAGATATGGCGGTAGATGCATTTAGTATTTCTAGCGGTTCTACAGGAGGAGCTTGTACATCAACAACACTATCAATTACATTTGATAATTATCCTGAAGAAACAAGTTGGGATATTAAAGATAGCTCAGGAAACGTAGTATTTTCAGGAGGTACTTATGCATCTCAAGCAGATGGTTCTACATTAACTATACCTAACTGTATTGATACAGGATGTTATACTTTTACTATGAAAGATTCTTATGGTGATGGTATGTGCTGTAGTTATGGTAACGGTTCATATTCTTTAGTTGAAGATGCAACTGGAACAGTTTTAGCCTCTGGAGCTTCATTTACAAGTACAGATGCAACTAGTTTCTGTGTTGGTGGAGCTGCAATTTATGGTTTTGCTGGAAATATAAATTCAAATGAAACATCTTTAATTTCAGAAATTTCTATTTATCCAAACCCTGCATCTAATTTTGTTACTGTTTATTTAAGAGATCAAAAAATGGAAAACTATACAGTAGTTAATATGCTTGGTCAAACAGTTCTTAATGGAAAAATATCAGATAAGCAAATTGATATTTCCTCACTTCAAAATGGAATTTATCAAATTGTATTTACAAGTGATAAAAAGAGCTTAACTAGAAGGTTAGTAAAAAAATAATTCAAATTTTAAAGCCCAAGTTTATCTTGGGCTTTTATTATATCTAAAAACTAAATTTTTAAAACCAACCAAAAATGAAAAAAAGAATTTTATTAGTAGTGTTATTGATTAGTTTGCATATCAAAGCTCAAGTTCCATCAAATTATTACAATTCAGCAAATGGTTTATCAGGTTATGCCTTAAAATCAGAATTGAGTAGTATTATATCAAACGGACATGTTAATAGAGGATATAGTAATTTATATAATGGATATAAAACAACTGATACAGATAATTATTATGAAAATGATGGAACTGTATTAGATATCTATTCTGAAAAACCTAATGGAACTGATCCTTATAATTATACACATAATAATAATAAATGTGGTAATTATTCTAGTGAAGGTGATTGTTATAATAGAGAACATTTAATGCCACAAAGTTGGTTTAGTTCTCATAGTCCAATGAAAGCAGATATTCACCACGTTGTTCCTTCGGATGGTAAGGTTAATGGACAAAGAGGTAATTACCCATTAGCAGATGTTTCTAGTGCTTCGTGGACAAGTCAAAATGGTTCTAAACGTGGTTCTTGCGGAGATGCAGGATATAATGGAACTGTTTTTGAACCAATTGATGAATTTAAAGGTGATGTTGCTCGTATTTATTTTTATATGGCTACTCGTTATGAAAGTCAGATAGGTTCTTGGCAGAATGCAAATGCTAGTTCTGATGCTGTATTAAACGGAAGTTCTGATCAGGTTTTTGAAGATTGGTATTTAGATGTATTATTACAATGGCACAATCAAGATCCTGTAAGTCAACGTGAATTAGATAGAAATAATGCTGCTTATGATTATCAAGGTAATGCAAATCCTTTTATTAATCATCCAGAATGGGTAGATTCAATTTGGGGAAATGGTGGAACGCCACCTCCAACTTCAACGTATTGTAATTCAAAAGGAGAAGACGTGTCTGATGAATATATTCAACGTGTAAAAATAGGTTCTATTAATAAAGCATCAGGTTCAGGAAATGGATATTCAGATTTCACCTCTATTTCAACAGATCTATCAAAAGGATCTTCAGTAACAATAACTATAACACCAAAATGGACAGGTACAACATATAATGAAGCTTATGCTGTATGGATTGATTATAATCAAGATGGAGATTTTATCGATTCTGGAGAAAAAGTATGGTCAAAAGCTGCAAGTAAAACAACACCAGTTAGTGGAACTTTCACTATTCCTTCAGGTGCTGATATAGGAAATACAAGGATGCGTGTTTCAATGAAATATAATGGTATTCCAACATCTTGTGAAACATTTCAATATGGAGAAGTAGAAGATTACACTGTAAATATAATTAATGGTGGTGGAAGCCCTACTTGTACAGATACAACATTAACTATTAATTTTGATAATTATCCTTCAGAAACAAGTTGGGAAATTAAAGATAATAGTGGAGCTGTTGTCTTTTCAGGTGGAACTTACGGTTCTCAAACACAAGGATCTACTTTAGTTATTTCTAATTGTTTACCTTCAGGATGTTATACTTTTATTATGAAAGATTCTTATGGTGATGGTATGTGCTGTAGCTATGGTTCTGGTTCATATTCTTTAGTACAAGATGATAATGGTAATTCATTAGCTTCTGGGGCTTCATTTAACAGTACAGATGTAACTAATTTTTGTGTAGGATCTAATAATCGTTCTTTTAATACTAAAAGCAAAACTATTACATCTAAAGAAATACAAATATTTCCTAATCCAGCTTTAAATAATATAAGTATTAGATTACGTGATAAAAAAATGAAAAATTTTAGAATTATTGATCTATTAGGTCAAACAGTTATTAAAGGTGAAGTTACAGACAAGCAAATTGATATTTCAATGTTGAAAAATGGTGTTTATCAAATTGTATTTACAAGTGATAAAAAGCGTTTAACAAGTAAATTAATCAAGGAGTAACAAACATAAAAGCTTAAAAATAAAAAACCATTTCATTATTGAGATGGTTTTTTTGTTTACTATCTTGCAAGCCTAATAAATAAATTATTATGAATTACTTATCCGTTGAAAATATTTCCAAATCTTTTGGTGAAGCTCCTATTTTAAAAGACATTTCTTTTGGAATTAATAAAGAACAAAAAATAGCTTTCATTGCTAAAAATGGTACAGGAAAAACTACTTTATTAAATATTATTGCAGGTAAAGAAGGTTTAGATTCTGGTCAAGTAGTTTCTCGTAAAGGAATTAATATTGTTTATCTACAACAAAAAGAAACTTTAAATCCTAATTTTACAATTGATGAAGCTGTTTTTAATTCAGATAATCCAATGCTTAAAGTTGTTGAAGCTTATGAGCACGCTTTATTAAATATGGATGATGCAGATGCTTATCAAATAGCATTCGATGCAATGGAACAACATAATGCTTGGGATTTTGACACTCAATATAAACAGATACTTTCTAAATTAAAATTTGAAGATCATACAGTTAAAATAAGCACTCTTTCTGGTGGACAGAAAAAACGATTATCACTAGCGATAGCTTTAATTAATAAACCTGATTTATTAATATTAGATGAGCCAACAAATCACTTAGATTTAGAAATGATTGAATGGTTAGAAAGTTACTTTAAAAAGGAAAAAATCACCTTATTTATGGTTACTCATGATAGATATTTCTTAGAACGTGTCTGTAATGAAATAATGGAACTTGATGAAGGAAAAATCTATAAATATAAAGGAAACTATTCATACTATTTAGAAAAGAAAGAAGAGCGTTTAGAAATTGAAAGAATCACCCTTGGAAAAACCAAATCATTATTTAAAAAAGAATTAGAATGGATGCGAAAGCAACCAAAAGCACGTACTACCAAATCTAAATCTCGTATAGATGATTTTCATGAAATAAAAGAACGAGCATCTCAACGTAGAAATGATCATGTAATGCAGTTAGAAATTAATATGGAACGAATGGGTTCTAAAATTCTAGAAATGCATAATATTTCTAAATCATTTGACGATATAAAAATTTTAGACAAGTTTGAATATGTTTTTAAACGAGGTGAAAGAATTGGAATTATTGGAAAAAACGGAACAGGAAAATCTACTTTTCTAAATCTTTTAACTCAAGAAATGGAACCAGACTCTGGTAAAGTTATTAAAGGAGAAACCATTAAATATGGTTATTATCGTCAAAGTGGAATTGTTGTTAAAGAAGGTCAAAAAGTAATTGAGGTTATAAAAGAATTTGGTGAATATATTCCTTTAAAAAGCGGGCAAAAATTATCAGCAGGTAATTTATTAGAACGTTTTATGTTTGATCGTAAAAAACAATATGATTTTGTTGAAAAACTTTCTGGAGGAGAACTAAAAAGATTGTTTTTATGTACCGTATTAATTCAAAACCCTAATTTTTTAATTTTAGATGAGCCTACAAATGATTTAGATATTATGACATTGAATGTTTTAGAAAATTTCTTATTAGATTTTCCTGGAAACCTACTTGTAGTATCGCATGATAGATATTTTATGGATAAAATTGTAGATCATCTTTTTGTTTTTAGAGGAGATGGAATTGTAGAAGATTTTCCTGGAAATTATTCAGATTATAGAACTTATGAAGATTCTAAAGGTAAAGAAGATAAAGTTAAAGTAGTAAAAGAAATTGTAGTAAAAGAAACGCCTAAAGGAATTCATTCTAGAGAAGAAAACCGTGAATTTAAAAAATTAGTAAAAGATATTGAACGCTTATCTAAGAAGAAAGTTGATATCGAAACTAAGTTTTCAAAAGGTGAAATAGAAATTAATGATATTGAAGAAATGTCTAATAAACTCCAAGAATTAATTATTGAGTTAGAAACAAAAGAAGAACGTTGGCTAGAACTTAGTATGTTGTTAGAATAAAATAATAATTAATTTAGTTTAAAAAATCAAAAAAATGCAGAATAATCATAGTTTTATTAAAAATTTGCATTTAGGAATATCCTCTTTTATAATCATAATTGTAGGTTTGATTTATGGAATTAACCCTAATAAAATATTACCTTTATTTTTTGATTTTAAAGTTGAAAGTGTAGATTTAAATAATATTTTCAGAGCAACTATGGGTTTGTATATTGGAATTGCAATATATTGGATAATTGGAATTATTAAGCCAAACCAATGGAGAAATGCAACACTTATAAATATAATATTTATGAGTGGATTAATATTTGGTAGATTATTAAGTATAAGTATTGATGGGTTATCTATACCTTTTTTAAAAGGTCTTGTTTTGGAGTTGTTTTTAATGATTTGGGGAATATATAATTTAAAACAAGAAAAGTATATTTAAAAAAAAATATTAAATCTTAATTTTATAATTTATTATAAAAATAGTGTTTTACACTATTAACATTTAATACAAACTATTATAAAAATACGATAAAATAACAATTAACTAAAAAATTATTGTCTCTTGCCTCTTTTTTATATCTTTGCCTTATGTTATTATTTATTAGTGGTTCGGAAACTTTTTTTATTATTGTTATTGCAGTAATGGTTTTTGGTGCAGATAAAATACCCGAAATTGCTCGTAATTTAGGTAAAGGAATGCGTCAAATAAAAGACGCTACTAATGATATTAAAAGAGAAATTAATTCTACGGTCAAAGAAAGTGGTATAGATACTACTATTGTTACGGATATTAAAAAAGAAGTTAAAAGAGCAAAAACCTCTATTGAAGAAAGCTTTGATGATATTGCAGGTCCAATAAAACGTAACTCATAATGTTCTTAATAATTAATAGAACACCATTTCCAGATGAAGTTGTTGCTGTAGATAAAGATATCTTTACTTATCTTAATGGTTTTGGTGAAGAAAAATGGGATTGGTTTTGGTTACTAATAACCGAGCAAAAACATTGGATACCATTATTTATTCTACTATTATATCTGCTTTTTAAAGCTTTTGGTCTTAAAAAAGGACTTGTTTTAATAGTTTTCACAGCTTTATTTATTACTTTTTCAGATCAGCTAGTTAATGTGATAAAACATCATTATATGCGTTTAAGACCTTGTAATGACCCTGATTTAGAACTGTCAATTAGAGCTGTTTTGCATCGTAGTAGCTATAGTTTTATTTCTGGACATTCTACCACTTCGTTTGCAATGAGTACCTTTTTTATTTTACTACTAAAGCCATATTTTAAAAACATACGTTTTTTACTAATTTGGCCATTACTTTTTGCTTATAGTAGAGTGTATTTAGGTGTGCATTTTCCTTTAGATATATTTACAGGAATGTATGTTGGACTTATTGAAGGGTTATTGTTTTTTTATATTACTAAATTTTCACTTAAAAAGATTTTTGAAAATTAAACATAGCATATCCTAATTGGATAATTGTACATTAACGGTTTGTATATGCGTAGTTGCGGACTTTAAATGCACTAACTTTCGGTCTTTTACTACACTTTGTTCAAAGATACGAACTTTGATTTAAACCACAAAACCGCAATTATCGTATATACTTTGTTATGTGCTGGCATTGTTTTTTTCGTGTTCAATTAGCCATTTTTTCCTTTCAATTCCGCCACCATAACCAGTTAATTTTCCATTTTTACCAATAACTCTATGGCAAGGTATTATAATAGAAATTCTATTAAATCCATTTGCTGATGCAACTGCTCTGATTGCTTTTGGATTTCCAATTTCATTTGCTTGTTGTTGATAAGTTATAGTTTTTCCATAAGGAATATTTCTCAGGATTTTCCATACATTATTTTGAAAATTAGTTCCAGGTGTATGAAGTTCTACATTAAATTGCTTACGCTGTCCATTGAAGTACTCATTTATTTCTTTTTTTGCTTGTTTAATATGTTCATTTTCTCCTGTGAGAATTTGTGCATTTAGCAATTTTTGTAGGTCTTTAAATTCAGTTTCAAGCATTCTTCTATCAACAAATTCTAATAAGCAAACGCCTTTCTCTGTTGCACAAATAAACATTGGTCCTAATGGTGTTGTTAAACGATTAATCAGAATAATATTTTTTTCAATACTTTTTTGAGGCGATTTTCCTATTAGTTTCTTATAGGTATAACCAAATCCACTTAATGAACCATAGCCCATCTCAAATGCAGTTTCGGTTGTGTTTTTTCCGTTTTTTAATTCTATTAAAGCATTATTTATTCGATACATTCTTTGATAAGCGTGAAACGTCATTCCATAGTTTTTTTTAAACCATCTGCGTACAATCTCTGGACTGATATCATTTTCTCGAAGTTGATAATCAGAAATTTTTTCTTTTGGATTATCTTTCACCATTTTAATCGCTATTTCAACTTGATTTGGTGTTTCATTACTGTTTTCAGTTGGTTTACATATTTTACAAGGTCTATATCCGTTATCAAGGGCTTCTTTAAAAGAAGTATAAAAAACTACATTTTCTAATTTTGGTTTTCTTGCTCTACAAGTTGCAATGCAAAAAACAGATGTTGTTTTTACACCGACATAAAAAATTCCAACAAAACTTTGTTCTCTATTCAGTAATGCTTTATAATACTTGTTTATTATTTCTTTTTTTGTAATTAGCATTTAGAAAACAGGCTTAAAAGAGTTTTGGGTTGAAACCGAACTTAATATTTGTTCAAATTTATTATACATATTATCAAACAAGAAATTCCCCATACTAATACGTTTAACCCCCAATTTTTTTAGTTTTTCAAAATCTGGTAAATTAGGCATACACATTACATTAATTGGTAAGTTTGTACTTTTTACAATGGTTTTAATATCATTTTCTTTTTCTATACAAGGTACAAAGATACCATCTATATTAGATTTTTCATATAGTTTAATTCTCTTTATGGTTTCTTTTATTGGGTTAGGATGACCTAATAAAAAGGTGTCCGTTCTAACGTTTATAAAGATATTAATATTATTTTTTTTAAGTTGATTTTTTATTTCTAAAAGTGTTTTGGCAAATTGTTCAGCATTTAAAAAAGTACGTTCTTTACCTACAATACTATCTTCTATATTAACACCTATTACGCCTAAATTTACTAATCTTTTAATATGATTTATAATTTCCATAGGTTTTCTACTATAACCTGCCTCTAAATCTACTGATAAAGGAAGGTTTATATTTTCTGTAATGCGTTTTATAATATATTCTAATTCAGAAAAAGACATTTTTTCTCCATCTTTATATCCTAACATTTCTGCAATTGCCGAACTTGATGTTCCAATTGCTTTAAAATTTAACTTTTCGGCTTTTTTTGCACTTGCTACATCCCAAACATTACAAATTAGTAAAGGATTGTCTTGATTGTGTAATTCTTTAAATTCCATTTTTTTTATCTTTTGATTTGTTTAACGCAAAGTACCGAAGATAAATTTTAATCAGCAACCGAAAAATCGACGAGTATTTTTTTACCGCTTGCACATAACGACTTTATGCTATGAGTTTTAAGTCATAATATAAAATGTTATGTAAAGTTAGGTAAAAAAAATCACAAAGTCAAGTATTAAAAAACTACTCACTTAAAAGCAAAGCAATGTCTTCTTTTATCCAATTAATTTGTTCTTGGTCTAAACCATCATAAAATTTTATTGGGTTTTCATTTTCACCATTTTTTACTATTCGTGAACGAATAAATCCATTTTTATCTATTAAAGCAAATAAACCAGAATGCTCAAAACCTCCTTCTGCTTCAGCATTTTCACCTGCGTAAAGTTTAAAACCATCATTAGATAATTTATAAATAGTATCTAAATCTCCTGTTAAAAAACTCCAATTTTTCATGGTTGCTCCTTTTTCTAAAGCATATCTTTTAAGCTGCGCAATACTATCTCTTTTAGGATCAATACTGATAGAGACAATACCAAAATTAGGGTTTTTAGCAAAGGTGTTTTGGATTTTTACCATATTTTTATTCATCTTTGGACAAATAGTTGGGCAATTGGTAAAGAAGAATTCCAAGACTACAACTTTATTTTCATAATCTTTATTAGTAATAGTTTTGCCATCTTGATTAGTAAAACTGAAATTTGGAATATGCTCAAACTTCATTAAACTTGCAGCACCTTTTTTATTGGATAGTTTTTCAATATTACTTTTGGTTTTTACAACTTCGTTATTTTTAATAGAATTGACAATCTTTGGTAAAGCGTAAATTCCAAAAATTAATATGATAAATGCAATTCCTATATATGATTTGTTTTTCATGATGTTTGAGCCCATCCTAACCTTCCCAAAGGGAAGGAACTCCAAGCTATATGTTTTTAAATATTTTTAATCTCTTTTTCTCTCTTTCAGGTTTATCGAAATGACAATTCTATTCTTATTCGTCATTGCGAGCGATAGCGTGGCAATCTATTGCTTCTTATTTCTTTCCTCTTGTTTCTTCATACTCATTACTAATCGTCATTGCGAGCGATAGCGTGGCAATCTCTAACCTATTACTTTTTGTTTCTTTTTATATGGATTTTTAAACACTTCTTTTTTCTTATTTTTCTTTAAAGCTAATCTGTATTCAGCTAATAAAATTTTAACATCATCTACCATTTTCTGATGAATTTGCGAAACTGTTTCGGCATCATAACCGTAAAGTAAACCATTATCATAATCCTCATCTTTATTTCTACCTCTTAATGAAACATCTTTATCAATTATAAATGCTTGAGCAATGTATTGTTTTTCATCTAAAGATAAATCCGTTTTTAAACTTTTAAAAATAGTACTTAGGTTTTCTTTAGTGGTAAATACAAATTTCCAATTATTAACATTGGTATTAAAAGCTAATTCATTTTTTAATTGATTTGCTTTTTGTTCTGTTCCATTTGGTAATAAAACTACAAACTGAAACTGCTCAAAGCCATTAAAACGTTTATAAATTTTTTCGTTTAGATTTAGAGCATTGGTTTTATGTTGTAATAAGTCTTCGCCAAAAAAACATACAATGGAAATTTTATCTTTAAATTGTATATTTTGTTGAGGTTCTAAACTTGCAATATCCATCACGTTTTTATGTAAAATAGGTAATGGTCTAAATTTATTTTCACCTGTTAAAATCAATAAATAAAAGACTAAAGGTCCAATTAATAAAGCTATTAATAGCCAGAATTTTTTATTACTTTCATTATTATTTGATATTGATTTATTCATTTTATAAAAATAAAAAAAATGTCTGAAAAATCAATCTTCAGACATTGTTAATTAAGTAAATTTGTTTTTAATGGAATTCTGTTAAACTTTTAAATACACCATTAAATGTGTTTCCTAAAGCGCCACCTTCTACTAAAACATAAAACGATAGATACAGAATATATAATACTAAAGTCCAAACAATAGCTCTTCTAAACCATTTTTTCTCATCGGCTAAATGCATAAAAAACCATGCAATATAATAAGCTTTTACTAAAGTTAAGATTAAGAAAATCCAATTTAATATACTTGTCCCTAAGATATTAGTTAAAAATAGTGCTTTTGGTTTATATATTCCAAGAACAACTTCAACTAAGGTGATTACTGTAAGTATTCCAAATACTTTCCAAATTAATGCTTTATGTGAATGTGCTGACATAATAATATTTTTTTATTGATTAAAATAAGTAGAAAAAGGTGAAGACAAAAATCCAAACTAAATCTACAAAGTGCCAATATAATCCTGATTTCTCAACCATTTCATAATGACCTCTTTTTTCGTAAGTACCAACTAATACATTAAATAAGATAATGATATTGATTAAAATTCCAGAAAAAACATGAAACCCGTGAAACCCTGTAATAAAGAAAAAGAAATCACCAAATAATGTTAAACCATATTCATTTACTTTCAAATTAGCGCCATAAACTACTTGTGAAGCTTTAGATAACAATTTTTCTGATTCAGCTCTACTTAAAACAACTTTGGTTTTAGTTGCTTTATCAATTTGTTGTGTTCTTATAGAAATATTATGATTAGCTTTAAAACCATCTAAAACTTGTTGTAAATTAACTTGAGGTAAAGCAGATTCTTCTTTATTCCATATACCATTACGTTTGGTGTGAAGTATTCTATTTGAATGATTTTCACCCGCAAAACTTGTTAGTGCAACTTGATGGCCGTTTTCATCTACAAATTGAGCAACATCTCCACTTGATAATACAACAGCTCCTTTATCACCTTTAATAAAATTTTTCCATTCCCAAGCTTGTGAGCCTAAGAAAATAATACCGCCAACAATAGTTAATAGCATAAACATAGCTACTTTATTTTGTTTCATTTGCTTTCCTGCATCAACTGCAAAAACCATAGTAACTGATGAAAATATAAGTATAAAAGTCATAAAAGCCACATAAATCATTGGCATGGCTTCGTGAGTAAATGGTACGTGAGTAAAAACTTCATCAGCAATTGGCCAAGTATCTAAAAATTTAAAACGCATTAAACCATAAGCTCCTAAAAACCCTGCAAAAGTAAGTGCATCAGAAATTAGGAAAAACCACATCATCATTTTACCATAACTTGAATTAAAAGGTCTGTCGCCTCCACCTTTCCAAGTAGTACCTGTAGTTTTTTTTGGGATAGTAACTTCCATTATAAAAATTGATTTTAGTTAGTAGTTTGTTTTTATGATAAATGTCATAAAATACAAATATATAAATCTTATTGAAATATCACTAAAGAATGGCAAGAAAAAACAAAAACAAGAAAACCCAAAGACCTCCTAAAAAGTGCCAAAAAATTTCACCTAATTTAATTCCTAAATGATCTACCGCTGAATATTTACCTCTTGAATTATTAAATAACAATACTAAAATCACAATTAAACCAATAAAAACATGGATTGCATGAGCAAAAGCTACAATATCAAATAAAGATGAAGCTACATTACTTTCTTTACCTGTAAAGAATAAACCAGCCTTAGTTAAATCTAAATAACCTTGATATTGAAAGTAAATAAAGGCAATTCCTAAAACTAATGAAGTAATTAATAAATAGTTTGTTTTTGATTTATTTTCTGATTGCATTGATTTTTTAGCAAAATAAAAGGCAATACTACTTAAAACAATCAATAATGTACTAATGTAAAATGCTTTTGGTAAATCAAAAGAAACCCAATCATCTCTTTTTCTACTTATTATATATGCACTTGTTAATCCTGCAAAAGACATACTTAATGACACTAATGCAAAATATAACATCTGTGTAAAGGTCTTTTCTCTTTTTTCTAAATTGGTAATCATAGTTTAGTGTAAAAATTTATCAATTACAAAGATTATTTGTATCAAAGTTATATATAAAACACTCGATAACATGAGTTTTCGAGCAGCTTTATCGTTTTGTTGTTTGTGTAATTTAATTCCATAAAAAAGCATGACTAATCCTAATCCAAAAATTATTATGGCTGTTGGAATTAAAATATAAAATGCACCTGTTTTTCTTAATACTGGAATTATTGATGCTACAATCATTATTAATGTATAAGTAATTGTTAATCTTGTAGCTACACGATTTTTTTTGTTTGTTGGCATCATATTAAAACCTGCTTTTTTATAAGCATCAAATTGCAACCAACCAATAGCCCAAAAATGAGGAAATTGCCAAAAGAATTGAATGGCAAATAATATTCCTGCCTCAATACCAAAATGATTGGTAGCTGCAACCCATCCTAACATAAAAGGAATTGCTCCTGGTATAGCACCAACAAAAACACATAAAGGTGTTACTGGTTTTAAAGGTGTATAAGCACTGGTATATAAAAATACAGAGATAGCACTAAACATTGCTGTTTTAGGATTGATAATATATAATGCTATAATACCTAAAACAGTCATAATAACTGCAATAGTCATTGCTGTATTTACAGACATTCTTCCGCTCGGAATAGGCCTGTTTTGTGTTCTTGGCATAACACTATCTGGAACTCTTTCAATAATTTGATTAAAAGCATTAGAAGCACCAACCATACAATAACCACCAAAAGCTAATAGTAATAAGGTTTTAAAATCTACTATTTTTGCGGCAAGTAAATATCCAGAAATAGATGAAATTACCACACTTAATGATAATCCAAATTTTGTAAGTTGTTTAAAATCTAAAAGGAATGTATTTGATTTACTCAAAAGAAAAGTATAATTATGTTTGTTGCAAATATAACATTTATTAAAACCTGACAAAAGTCATATTTAAGTTTTTTATAAAGTTTGAATTGAAGTTAATAAATCGTTTGCGTAAATATTATAAGGTTAACTACAAAAGAATATGTAATTTAGCATATTGAAATTATGGCTAAAAAAAAATATATTTTAACAACCGAAATTAATCATGATTATAAGTTAATTGTGATAAAATCTGTATTAGAAGATTATCGATTAGCCTATTTTATAAACAAGACTTTTAATCTATTTTTAAAAAAAGAAAACTTCGAACTTACTTTTCATAATAAAAAAGGAGAATTTTCAGTTTTTGGATTTGATGATTTATCAACCAATTCATATTGGTCTTTAATTGCAAACAAACAAGTTATAGATAAAGAAGTAAAAAGTGATAATTATAATTTATTTGATGAAATATCAAACACATTTATATTAATACCAGAAGAAAAAACAGTGGATTATTTTTTTAAAATAGAAAACAATAACAAACAAATAACAACTCTCATTAAAAGAATTAACTCTATTCATAAAGTAATTACTTCATATGAGATTAACCCAAATAATTTAAAATCTAAAGACTTATTAATTTTTTAATATGAAAATAAAAAAAACAAAGATTGTAGCAACTATTGGACCTGCATGTGATAGTGCGGAAATGATTGAAAAATTAAGTATTGCAGGAGTTAATGTATTTAGGATAAATTTTTCTCACGCAAATCATGATAATGTAATTAGGATAGTAAAAGACATTAGAGAGATGAATACTCGTTTAGGTCATAATGTTGCCATATTAGCAGATTTACAAGGTCCGAAATTACGTGTTGGAGATATGGGCGAAGGTGTTGAGCTTAAAGCAGGTGATACTTTTATTTTTACAACAAATAAATGTGAAGGTTCTCAAGAACGAGCATATATGACTTATAAGAAATTTCCTAAAGATGTTAACGTTGGAGAGAGAATTTTAGTTGATGATGGTAAAATGAGTTTTGAAGTTATCGAAACAAATGGTATAGATGAGGTTGTAACTAAGGTTTTAGTGGATGGTGTTTTAAATTCTAAAAAAGGTGTAAACTTACCAAACACAAATGTTTCTCAACCAGCATTAACAAAAAAAGATCTTAAAGATGCTATTTTTGCAATTTCTTTAGAAGTAGATTGGATTGCTTTATCATTTGTACGTACTGCAAAAGACTTAAAAAAGTTAAAAAAACTTATTAAAAAACATTCAGATTGTAAAATACCAATTATTGCAAAAATAGAAAAACCAGAAGCTATTAGAAATATTGATGAAATAGTTCATAGTTGCGATGGTTTAATGGTTGCTCGTGGAGATTTAGGAGTTGAATTACCAATGGAAGAAGTGCCTCTTTTACAAAAAATGTTAGTTGATAAAGCTAAATCTGTTAGAATCCCTGTTATTATTGCTACACAAATGATGGAAACTATGATAGAAAATTCTGTTCCTACCAGAGCAGAAGTAAATGATGTAGCAAATTCTATTATGGATGGGGCAGATGCAGTAATGCTTTCTGGAGAAACATCTGTTGGAAAATATCCAGTACGAGTGATTAATCAAATGCGTAAAATAATTGAAAAAGTAGAAGATTCTCCAAGAATTCAAGTTACGCAAAAAGCACCACATATTCGTACAAAACGATATATGACTAAATCTATTTGTTACCATGCAGCATTAATGGCAAATGATGTTGAAGCAAAAGCAATACAAACTTTAACAAATAGTGGTTATACAGCATTTCAAATTTCTGCTTGGAGACCAAGTTCAGGTATTTTGGCTTATACTTCTAATAAGCGAATTTTATCTAGATTAAACTTACTTTGGGGAGTTAAAGCTTTTTATTATAATGAAAATAAATCAACTGATGATACAGTAAAAGATTTAGAAGATATTGCTAAAAAAGCAGGTTATGTTCATGAATCTGATTTAGTTATAACATTGTCATCTATGCCAGTTCAAGAGCACGGAATGGTTAATACTTTACGTTTAACTGAAATTAAGTAGATTAGTCAAAAATATAATTAACTTATTAATAATTGTAACAAAAGTATCTAAGCTGTAAGTAGAATTTATTATCATTGTCTTTGATTTAGATTATGAAAAATAAAATTTTAAATAAAGCAGAGTTTCTTTTTAACAATATTAAAGGTCTCTGGGAGAATCAATTAACAAACAAAATTGTTAGTTATTCTCTTGTCTGGATATTTGTTATAAGTAGTATAACTAGTTATCTAGTAAGAAAAGAGTTTATAAACTTAGGTCATTTTAATAATGCTTTTTCAAATCCGTTTTTTGCTATTGAAATTGTATTTACTTTATTATTAATTCTCGAGTTATTGAGTTTGATTTTTGTTTTACCAAAATCAGTAGCTAAATCTGTTGGAAAGCAATTTGAATTATTATCATTAATTTTTTTACGTTCAGGTTTTAAAGAATTTAGCCATATTGATCATTTTGAATGGGAAACTATGAGTAATTCTGTTCTACACATGTTTGCTTATGGATTTGGAGCATTGGCAATATTTATTATTTTTGGATTTACTGAAAAATTAAGAAGACATACTCGATTAACAGAAACTGAAGATGATCAAAAAGAATTTATTCAGGCAAAAAAAATGCTTTCACTTTTATTATTGATTTCATTTGTTGTTGTGGGAATTTTAGATATAAAAGCATTAATTCAAACTGAAGAATATTTACATTCTTTCAATACATTTTATACTGTTTTAATATTTAGTGATATAATTATTGTATTGATTGCTTTACGTTATACTTTAAACTACTATAAAATATTTAGGTATTCTGCTTTTGTT
>Ga0256844_10000209_pt1 | contig 23512 bp, 27 predicted proteins | sample MusselsmetaG_FD_189100 | JGI IMG/M metagenome (GOLD analysis project Ga0256844, IMG submission 189100) | Mussel associated microbial communities from hydrothermal vent at the East Pacific Rise, Pacific Ocean - Mussels | ecosystem: Host-associated > Mollusca > Shell > Unclassified ... | reverse complement strand
AATACTCACAAAAATCTCTGAAATCCAAAATGTTGTCAAGGAGAATAAAAACTTTCTTCAGATTATCGCTGTTCTCAGTGCTTACACTCAAAAAGAGTTAGGTTTTATGTGCGAAAGTTGAGTTACTAATATTATACAAGCTAAAATTTTAATGACAATCCCGTAAAGTTTTTTGAGGATTTGAAATATACTCATATCCATTGTAGATAGTAAAGGCACCGTAGAGAATTACAGCAACGGAAGAGAGGCTCATCATCATGTTTCTAAAGCTTGTAGCAGATGCAAGTGAGGATAAAAATCCAACTCCAAACATTGCTGGAATCGTACTAACTCCAAAAATGAACATCACTAAAGCCCCATAAAAAGGGTCTGCTGTACTTGCTGCTGTAATAGCAAAGAAGTAAACAAACCCACAAGGCAGTAAGCCATTTAACATACCAAGAAGAAAAAAACTGAGATTTGATTTTGAGTTTAGAACAGATTTGAAAGCATTTTTGTAAAGAGGTGAAGAGGAAAAAGAGTGTTCAATCAGCGTTAAAAATTTAATCTTACCCATGAGCGATAATCCAGCAAGTATCATAACTATACCTGCAAAAATGAGAAGTCCACCATTAGCATTGTTACTAAAAAGAACAACACCACCAAGAGCTCCAAACATAGCACCTAATACAGTGTACGTGAGAACTCTACCAAATGAGTAAAGAAGATGAGCTACACTTTGGGAGACTTTAGAACTTTTAGGGTCTATTTTTATAGTTGAGTATGCAACAACAATGCCACCACACATACCAATACAGTGACCAAAAGAGCCGAGAAATGCAATGGAGATAATTGTTAAAATATTTACTGTTTCCACGACTTGCCTATTGCACTACTTATTTAATAGCTGTTTTCTAATTTGAGGGTTATTCATAGTCTCCCCTCTTAACATTTTGAGACTCATTGTATCAAAATCTACCATATTATCAGATTTATTCGCATATGCACCAAAACCATAACCCATTGGTGTCTTATCTGTTAAAGAGTAGTAAGCATCCTTTGCGTTTATCCACTTATGTGTATCTTTTGCCATTACCCAGATAACAACATCATCTTGAAAGCTTTTATCTTTTAACCAGTGAATAAAACCACCATGGTCATGAAAGAACCATGTTTTACCATTGGGTGCTACCACCTGAGAAGCATACTCTAAATCTTCTATTACCATACCACAGTCACTATCTTGGTACTTATTTAATTTCATTGTTATGGGTAATCTTTCAAGGTTACCTTCATGTATTACAGTCATGTTTTGATTTTTTGCTAAAGATAAAAATATTATAACTATGACAGAGATAAGCATTCCAACAATAAAAAAAGGTAGTAATTTTTTAAACATTACTCGACTCCATAATAATTGTGACAATTTTTGACATTATATATTGATATTGTTACAAAGGAGTTAAATAGGTTCTTAATCTCGTCTTTTTTTACCCTTACCTAAATCATCATACTTTAAAAATCTAGCTAAATCATCTTTAATACTTTCATCCAAAGAGTCCCAGATAGGCTGTTTAAGAGCATACCGATTCAAATCTTCTTTTTTAGACTTTTTTATATCTCGAATAAGATAGTGGTATCTGACAATATTTTTAGTATATTCACTTATAAAAAACCAATTTTTTATGATTTGATAGCTTCTCTCTTCATGGTCCGTAAAGCTATACTCATTAAACTCGACATCTTCTTCATCTTTTTTAAACGCGGTAAATGGTTTACCTATATCATGGAGTAGTCCTGCAGCAAAAAGTTTAAACTCCCCATGTTTTAAAATATAGTAAGTGACTCTAAGAGTATGAAGAAGAACGCCATGCTGATGCCATTTGTTTTGAGTAAAAAAAAGTGATTTTAAAAATGGTTTTGAAAGAGGAAAATTATTTATGCTGTTCATTGTTAGTAAACCCTCATGGGCTTACTATTTGTTTAATGTTAAACGTTGTTGATCACGAACTTGATTGTGACAAACAAAACAAGCATTTACTATATTTAAATATGCTTCTTGCGCATGTGCACGTGATTTTTGTTGGGAAAGACCATCATGATTCGCAAGTGCCTTTCTAATTACACTAATTGAGTGCTTGATATTCCTAGCCGCTTTCATAGATTTGTTTACTTTATGTCTTTTATGCTTCATATCAGCTGGAAGTTTTTTCATCATTTTCTCTTTATGATTTAGTAAATCTTGAGAATCATTTTCAAGAGCATCTAAAGAGGCATTTATCTGACCAATATCACCATTAATAAAGCCTCTTTGAACTTCATTCAACTCTGCATTTAACTTCAGCATATTTGCTCTTAAGTCCAAATCACTCGCATTTATTGATATAGTAGCTAGGGCTAAAGCTAAAATTCCAGTTAGTAAAATATTACTTCTCATTATCACACCTTTTTGATTATTTATTAAAACTCATTATATATGCTAATAGATTAAACCTTACTAAAATTAATAAAGCTTATAAAAGAACTCTAATGATATGTTCTCATAGGGTGACAAACTTCTACAGTTTCTTTTAAATCCTGTTTCTGTATATGCGTATATATCTGCGTTGTAAGCAATGATGAATGTCCCAGTAATTCTTGGACAACTCGTAAGTCTGCACCACCGCTAATAAGTGAAGTAGCATAAGAGTGACGTAGCACGTGAGGTGAAACACCTAGATACTTTTGAGTAATTTTATATGCGGAGATTCTACTGAGTTTATCACCTTTGTAGTTTGCCCAGATAAAATCTTTTTCATACTTCAAGTCATTCAAGTACTCATCTATAGCTTTTATTGCAATTTTTGCTATTGGTACTATACGCTCTTTCTCACCCTTTGCATGTCTGATATGAAGCCACTCTCCATCGATATCCTCACGTCCAAGTTCTAAACACTCGCTTATTCTAGTCCCCGTTGCATATAAAAATAAAATCAGTGCATAATCACGCTTACCAATCCAAGAAGTTCTATCAATGAGTTTAAGAGAATTTTGTATTTCCAAAAATGAAAGAAATTTTGGCAGTAGCTTAGGTATTTTGGATAGTTTTAATTTTGTTTGCTCATTTTGAAACTGATGCTTATAGCAAAAATCAAAAAAAGCATTTACTGAAGAGAGTTTTCGATTTAATGTGCGTTTATTAGAGTATGAAGATAGTGAGTTTAAAAGAGACTTAGAATCTAATTTTATGAGAGGTTTTTCGAGTTTTGTCTCGATAGACTGTAGGTCACTCTTGTAAGCTTCAACACTTTTAGGGCTTAGTGCTTTTGTCACACTAATGTACTCTAAAAATGCTTCTAGCTCCTTAGACATTACTCTATTGAAATCTTCTCATCTGCAACATAAAAGAACTTATCTGCTACAAAAACAAAGCCATCTTCAAAGTCTATTTCATGAACGGTATAAGTAGACATATCTTTATCAAGAACTATCATATAGCCCTCTTTTTCTAGTATATATAACTTATCTCCATGAGATATCATTCCAAGAAAGTGAGCGAAAGGAAACTTAATCTTTGCATTTACTTGCAAATCAGGAGTTAGCGATATCACCTCACCCTGTTTAGTTGTTATAAACATATCTTTATCATCATTTACTACACTTCTAATCTCATACTTTTCTCTTACTTCTTTAGCTGAAAGAGAGAGTATTTTATAACTTGTTGCAGCAATAATTTTGTTATCTATTACATTAAAATAAATTATATTGTTGAAGTTATCTTCAGAAGAGACAATAACTGTTCTTAGTTTCTTTTTTAATTTAATATTTACAATAATGACTTTTCCATCTAGTGTTGAAAAAAGAACTAAATCGTTCATAAAGTATGGGTTAACTATTCTAGCATCAACCGCTAATGACTTACTACCCTTCTCTTTAAAAATAGCTTTTTTTGAAGAGATGGAGTAAATTGCAATCTCATTATCTGCAAATAGAACAGCTAAATAATCACCATTGACAGTAGCTCCAGCAATACTCTTTTTAAATTCAAATAGTTCTGTCTTTGTATTATCATTTACAGAGATAAGTAACATATCACCATCGATTGATGAACTTATAACCCAACCATCGCTGTGAGAGATAACTCTATGAGCTTCATCTACAGTAAGATCAAGCACACCATCTTCAACTAAAACCTTTGAGTTGTCAAGAAGAGCAACATTTAAGCTTTTATCTATAATTGTCGCATCAGCATTTTCATATTTCTCCCAATCTTGGTCTAAATAGAGAGGTTCATAAACCTCTTTTGTGCTACAAGCACTAAAAAGCAGTGCAAAGATTGATATGAAGAGAATATAGTTTTTCAAAATTCTACTTTACTCCATAATGCATAAGTGCTGCAGCAACTTGCGCTAAAGAAGAGTCAATACTAATTTGAGAGAGTTTCTCATGAGCCTCTGTAGTATTACCACTCTCAATTAATAAAACTGCACTTTGAATATGTGCTAAATCTTTGTATATTGAGTTTTGTTTTAGAGCATAAGAGTCTAATGTTAATTTATCTTTAGATTCTACAGCTAATTCATACGATGCTAAGTCACTAATAATTAGATCTTTAGAACTCTTCAGAGACTCTAGTGCTGTTACATCTCTGCTCATTACAGCTTGAGAATAAACCCATGCATCTCTAAGAGCTGGACTTAAAGATTCTAGTCTCGTAAGAGCTGCTACGTTAGTAGCATCATTCATAAGTTCAAGTAAAGCTACATTAGCTGCATCTTTTGTGTTTTGTTTGTTAATATCATACGCTATATTAGCACTAATAAGAATTACAACCAAAATTACAGACGCTATCATTAAATTTTTATATTTTTTTACAAATTTCTCTGTAATAACCGCTTTTTCAAAAAACTTTTCTTCGGAGCTTAACTCCTCTTTCACCATATCTAAATCATTTTTTAAACTCAAAAATTATCCTTATTTTCAAAAAGTTCAAAATAATATCGCATATTTCGTTAAAGTTTCATCAAATATATGCTAAAATCATCTAAATATTTTATTAGGACAATATATATGCAAGTAGATGATGCACTATTATCAAAATTAGAAAAATTATCATTTTTAAAAGTAAGTAATGATAAAAGAGAAGATATAAAATCTCAACTATCTGAAATAATGAGTTTTGTTGATAATCTTAGTGCTCTAGATACAACTAGCGTGAGTGATAACTTTGCTATGAATGACATGTCAACACCTCTTAGAGAAGACAAAGCTTCTTGTGACACAAATATAAATGATGATATTATAAAAAATGCTCCACAAAGTGGCGATCATTTCTTTATAGTACCAAAGATTATAGAGTAGTTCAGTGATAAAAGTTTATGGAATTAAAAACTGTGATAGTGTAAAAAAAGCACTCTCATTTTTTAAAAAACATGACATAGAGTATGAACTACATGATTTTAAATTAGAACCTGCCTCTTGTGACAGAGTCTCTTCTTGGCTCAAAACTGTAGATATGAAAACTCTTTTTAATTCAAGAAGCACAACATATAGAAATTTTAAACTAAAAGAGATGAGCTTAGATGATTCACAAAAGGAGGAGTGGCTCTGTAAAGAAAATCTCCTCATAAAGCGTCCAGTGGTAGAATACAAAGACAACATCATTGTTGGATTTAATGAAGAAAATTTTAAAGGAGTTTTTTTATGAGTGAACAAACAGCTGCACCAACACAACCAGGTGTTAAAAAAGCGATAGATATTAAAAAGTTACTAAAGAGTGTTATGGCATTTAAGTCTTCGGATTTACACCTTGTCGTTGGTAGTGAACCACAGATTAGAATAGATAAAGAACTTAAACCTCTTAACCTGCCTAAACTTGATGCAAAAGAGATTGAAGAGATGGCATACTCTCTTATCGAAGATAAACTAAAGAAAGAGTTTGAAGAGCATAATGAACTTGACTTCTCTTTTGAGTTAAAAGATATTGGACGTTTCCGTGCCAACTACTACAGAACAATCGGTGGTATTGGTTGTGCTTTTCGTATGATTCCTATCGATATTCCTACACTTGATGAGTATGGAAATCCTCCTATCTTTAAAGAGCTTATCAAAAGAGAGAAAGGGCTTATTCTCGTAACTGGTCCAACTGGTAGTGGTAAATCAACAACCCTAGCTTCTATGCTTCATGAGTTAAACTTAACAGAACACCGTCATATTATTACTGTTGAAGATCCAGTGGAGTTTGTTCACACAAACAATAAGTGTCTCTTTTCTCAACGTGATGTTGGTACAAATACTGCCTCTTTCTCTGCAGCACTAAAATATGCGCTAAGACAGGATCCAGATGTTATCCTAATCGGGGAAATGAGGGATGCTGAGACTATTGGTGCTGCATTAACTGCTGCTGAAACTGGTCACTTAGTATTTGGAACTCTGCATACCAACTCTGCTCCTGGTACTATTAACCGTATTATTGATGTTTTTGATGGAGAGGAACAAGCTCAAGTAAGAGCACAACTTGCGACTTCACTTGTTGCTGTTGTATCTCAAACTCTTATTCCACAAATTGGTGGTGGTAAAGTTGCAACACAAGAGATTCTTATAACAAATCCGGCTATTCAAAATCAGATTCGTGAAGATAAAGTACACCAGATTTATTCTCAAATGCAACTAAATCAACAAGAGACACATATGACTACTCAAACGCAGCAGCTCATAGAACTACTTCAAAAAAGAACTATTACAAAAGAGCACGCTATTAAAAACTCAAATAGACCAGAAGAACTTGTAAAACAGATAGAAGGGCTTTAAGCCTTTCTAAATCTTGCCATTTTAAATCTTTCACCCAAGAAGTCAGGCATAATTAACGTTTTTACTTTTTGTAATTCCTGTTCATAAATCTTCTCTTCTACATTCTCTTTTAACATCTCTAATAAATCTAGTATTCCCATGTCTATAAGTGCAACCATTTGAGCTTTTAACTCCACAAACTCCACACCAGCTTCTTCATAAGCATCTTTCACGTGAGCGAAGGTCACATCATACGTAATATCTGATTTTCCAAAAAGCTCACTGCGTTTTATATTTTCATCAAAGAATGGAATAACTTCATGTTTAGCATAGACTCTTATAGAAAAATCAGGACGAGCTTGCATCTCTCCATAATCAAAAGTCATAAACTCAAACTTATCACAAGAATCAGCCATCTCACGTGCAAACTCTTCATAACCTATAGCTATTTCACCTCTATCTTTATAGTACTTCTTAGCTTTGGAATCTACCCATTCGTTATCTACATCAAATTCTATCATCTGTCCATCTACACGAGCCGTTTTACCTTTAAAGTAAAGCTCACAAGCAAATGCATCAAAAATCTCATTTGCTATAAAAAAAGCATTTTTACATTTTAATTCACTAAGTGATTTATAATGAGTTAAAGATACAACATCTCCAAATGATTCTTTAAAATAATTCACTTGATGCTTTTGTAGGTCATCAAATCTTTCAATAATAACAAACTTCAAAGTATTTAATAGTTTTGGTCTAAGGGTATAAATAAACTCAATAACATCTGCTAAAAAGTAGCCGTGATGAGCACCTATCTCACATACACTTCCACTAGGGTGCAAAAAACCTTCATCAACTAAAGAGATAATATGTTTTGCAATAGTTCCACCGAAAAACTTACTTGTACTCACAGCAGTGTAAAAATCACCACTCTTACCTATATTTTTATATGTTGCATAGTAACCATCATCACCATACAGCCAATCTGTCATATATTCACTAAATTGCATTTACTTCCCATCATTAACGTACATTTCATAAAGTGTTAAGAGCTCTAATTGTTTATCGTACTCAAATATTTTCGCATTAATCTCAGATATTTCCACAGAGTTTTCTAATATCTGAACATCAGATCCTGTTTTATAACCAGCACTGTAAAGCTCTTGTGTATCATTTAAGAGTTTTGCATATATTTTTCTATTTTCTAAACTAAGTAGTTTTTTTCTTTCAAGATTTTTAATGTTTTGCATGACCTGTTCAAAAATAGACTTTAACTGCACGATTTTATCCTCTTTTACAACTCCAGATTTTAAATAATCAACCCTCGCTGATTCTATATCTCTAAAAGTATTTATATCAAGAGGCATACTTGCTTTTATACCGTAATCATAATATTCCAGCTCATTGGAACCATCAATAATCACTCCACCAGCATTAAATTTTTGGTCTTCACTTTTACTCCAGTTATATCCAGCTGTAAAACTAACACGAGGAAGATACTTTGCAATAGTTATATTTTTTTTATATCCATCTCTTTGTATTTGGGAATCTGCCACCTTTAGGACAATATTATGTTTTAAAAACTGCTCCTCATCAAGTAGTGCCAAGTGAGGAACTGAGGTCTTTCTATAGTTTAAATCACTCAATGTATTGAAACTAGACACAAGTCTCTCTTTTGCAGTTTGAATATCATAAAGTGTTTGAATAACAAAATTACGCTCTATCACAGCATTATCTAAAAAACCAGAATCAAGCTGACCACTCATATATTGGTCTTTTTTTAACTCAAGATTTATTTCAGAGTTTTTTATCACGAGTTTCTGCTTTTTTTCCTTTAAATCTGTTTGCTTAATCTGCATCAGTAAAGCTATAGCATTTTTTATCATCTTTCTTTTTGCTACGTCTATAGAATACTCAGAATACTCTTTAGAAGCGTTTGCAAATTTTATACCATAGTAGATTCCACCACTTTGAAAAATTGGCTGATCCATTTTGATAGCTACATTGTGATTTTTCTGGTCAACACTATAGGGATTACTAATACTGTATGAATAATTTAGACGCAGTGGCGCTATCCAAGAATCACGAAGTTTTGAACTTTCAGCTTCATTTTTTTCATAGTCATAAGAGAACTGTTGCTTTTTATTTTCAGAGATATACGCTTCAAGCTCAGCATCTTTTTCCTCTGCTAAAAGTGTACTACTTAAGAGTAGAAACAGCAGTACTAAGAGATTTAAAGCCCTCATCGATTTCCTCTTTTGTTATTGTAAGTGGTGGTAAAAAACGCAGTGTATTACGACCTGCTTTTAAAACCATAACACCATTATCTTTAGCGTTACTCATTATATTTGTAAGTGTATCCGCATCTTTACAACGCAATCCACACATCATTCCGATTCCAACTTTTTGCGTAAAAAGATTTCTGTTTGAACTAAAAAACTCTTCTAGTTTTTGCGCAAAGTACTCTATAGACTCATCTAATTTACCACTCAATTTATACTCATCTAAAATATCTACTACACTACAAGCGGCTGTTGCACTCAAATAGTTTCCACCAAAAGTAGAACCGTGATCACCAGCGCTTAAAACATCTTTTAAGCTTGTCATAACAACACCAATTGGAACACCACCACCAAGACCTTTTGCAAGAGTAATGATATCTGGCTTAATCTCATAAACTTGTGATGCAGTGAACTCTCCAGTTCTATAAACACCAGTTTGAACTTCATCAACTATTAGTAAAACACCGCGTGACTTTAAAAGTTTTTGTAATGCTTGAACTTCAGTTCTATCTTGAGGTTGAACCCCACCCTCACCTTGAACAAGCTCAATCATAACTGCACAAGTGTGATCATCAAGAAGAGCTTCTATATCATTCATAGTATCAGCATATACAAAACCATCAGGAAAAGGTCCAAAATAGTTATGCATAGCCTCTTGTCCTGTAGCTTTTACAGTCGTGATAGTACGCCCATGAAATGAGTGCTGAAGAGTTATGATTTTATAACGTTTAATTTCATCATTTATCTCACCATATTTTCTAGCAATTTTAATCGCACCCTCATTCGCTTCTGCACCACTATTTCCGAAAAAACACTGCATGTCGTATCCGCTTGCTTCAACAATTTTCTTAGCTGCGTTTGCTTGTGGAGCAATATGATAAAGATTTGAGATATGAGTAATATTTGCTATCTGTTCACAAATAGCACTGTTTACTCTCTCATTTGCATGACCAACACTTACTACACCGATTCCAGATGTGAAATCTATATATTTTTTTCCATCACTATCAACAAGTCTTGCATTATTTCCACTTACAAACTCTACATCTTGACGTCCATAAGTCGGGAGGACATATTTTTTATCTAACTCTTTTGTATTCATAATTATTTGCCTTTTTATATGGTAGATTTTATCATAAATGTTATAATAGTTACATTACATCTATTTAGGGGATTCGGTATGAACACTATAAAACATGGTTTATCTATTGGTATACAAAGAGTTGAAAATACTTTTTTTCTTTCACTAAAAGCAGTGGGAACTTTGACTCACGCAGATTATGAGATGATTACTCCTATAATCGACTCATCTCTTAAGTCAATTAAAAACCCTAGAGTAAAAGCATTTATTGATATAACTGAATTTGAAGGTTGGGAGTTAAAAGCAGCTTGGGATGATTTTAAGATTGGGTTACAACATGGTAATGAATTTGTTAAAATAGCAATTTATGGAAATAAAAACTGGCAAGAAATTGCAGCTAAAATTAGCTCATGGTTTGTTACAGGTGAAATAAAATCTTTTAAAGATGAAGCAGAAGCTCTCTCTTGGCTACAAACAGATTAAAAAGTTCTTACTTAACTTCCACTCTGTTTTCTTGAAATATAGCACTTTTTCCATCGAGAGAGTGCTTCGAAGATGTTAAATTATTGACACCTTTTGTTCCACTATAGATTAAAACGCAATCCTCTCTTAAATCATTGCTGTTTTTTACTTTTAAAGTTACAAAGCCATTGACAGAAGAGATAGTCACTTCATTCTCATCTTCAAAACCTAAAGAGCTATGAAGATATACATACTCCTCACGATTAAATTGAGAGTTAAGACTTGTAGCACTCTTTGGAGTTATAAGATGTAGCTTGGTATTTTTAGAGTTATAGGGCTCAAACTCCTCTAAAAATAGAAATTCTCCATCATCTGTATCAAAATCATCACTGTAAGGGATAGCCTCTCTATCTTCAACCACAAGACAGCCATTTATTCTCACAACAGAAAAATTTTTAAAATGTTTGAGATAAAACTCTTCGGACTCAAGTTCAATAGCAAACTCTTTACAGAGATAAGCACTTAAATCATACTCACTTATTCCGCTCTCGATATCTGCGACTCTGCTCATATTCATCATTGCGTTATGAGAGTAAGAGGTTCTCACGTCATCTTTATATAAAAAACTTTTTGCTGGAATAATTAAATCAGCCATCTCACTTGTTTCATTCTCGTAAAGTCCAAAATATACAAGGTTTTCAACCTTACATATAGACTCTTTTACTCTTAAAGAGTCTGGCATTTGAGAAAGAGGGTTTGCTCCTTGAATGAAAACTGTTTTAAAGTTTGAGAACTCAGTGTTAACCTTAGAGACCCTTTTAGCATTTGAGTTAAAAGGCGAAGTAATCCCCTCTTTTGAATTACCAAGGTAGCTAACTCCACACCCCTCTTTTCCAAAGAGTCCAAGAGTAACTGCAAATGCATCAATAGCCCTCATAACATCAGCACCATCACTATACTTTTGTATACCAACACCACAAACTATTGCTACTTTTTTATTATGAACTAGCTCTAAAACTTTTCCAAGTTGACCTAGTGTTACACCAATCTCTTCTAAAACTGCTTTTATTCTAATAGTTTGAGTAAGTTCATAAAACTCTTCAAACTCACTTGCTCTTTCATTTAAATACTCTTTATCACAATCATGATGTATATGAAAAAACCGCGTTAACATCATTGCTAAATAGAGATCAGTATGAGGTTTCAATTGGATATGTAAATTTGCTGTTTTAGCTATTTTTGTCTTTATAGGATCTATAACTATAATCTCTTTGTCTTTTATCAAGGGAAGCAAGTGGGAAGAGCTTACGTGAGGATTTCTTCCCCAAATAATCACCACATCGGATTTAGCTATTTCACTGAGTGGCATATTTTTATTACTACCGCGGCCCTCTATAATACCAGCCTCTCCTGCTCCATCACAAAGAGTTCCATCTGTCAAAGTTGCCCCAAGTGAAGCAAAGAAGTGATCAGTTACTTCTTGCATAAGTCCAAAATTTCCAGAGCCTCTATAGTGCAGAATCTTATCTTTTTGAGACAAGGCCAAAAGTTCTTTTAGTTTTACTAATGCTTCATCTAAAGTAATATCTTCACCTTTGTATCTCGGTGCAGTTATTGTTTCATATTTTGAGTAGTGATTAAGATGTGGACATAAAAATCCTTGAGTATGTCCATCTTTTAAAGCTTTTAGCTTTCCTTCATCATAAATGACAGCGCAAGCATCATAACAATCAAGTGAACAAGCCGTGAGATTATTTTCCATGCTATTTATCTTCTAACTCAATTTTTGCAAGTTTTGAAAATATTTTTGGAGACTTTATAATTATTTGAGCCATATATTTTGAGATATTTTTTGAATCTGCAATATTTAAAATTCTGGATATTTTATAATCAGTTTTTTTACCATCTATAATAATAACTCTATTTTTTGCCCCAATCACATCTGCTTCATCAAGATAAATAGTAAGAATGGCTCTTGAAGTATCTGCAATTTTTGCCAATGGAGTTGACATTCCAACAACTTGACCAACTTTAACATCAATAGAATAGAGTATAAATCCTTTTGCATTCAAATTTTTATCTTTTACACTTCTAGCAAGTTGCGCTTGGCGTAATTTTAAATCAGTTATTTGCGTTTGAAGAGTGTTAATCTCTTTTTGCGTACCTAGGTATAAATTTTCACTACTTACTAAATCATAAAATTCCCTATCTTTTTCAATGCGAGATTTAATCTTCAGGTTTTCTATCTGCTTGTAGTTTTCTTTTTTTCTTAATAAAGATTTTTTGAGATTCTCTAATATACTTTCATTTACTGCTACAGTCTCTCCTAGAAAAACCAATTTATCTTTTATTGAATTCAACTCTTTAATATCAAGCTCTGCATCTATGCGTATATACGCTCTAGATGAAAGTTTTTTGCCTATCATATCTTCATCTATAAACTCCACAAGACCTGATACATTGGATGAGATATTTCTAAGCTCATATGGCTCAACCTTTGAATAATAAACCTTTGAGAACAGGAGTGAAGATGTAAGTAAAATAAGTGTTAAGATTTTCACGGAAAAGAGCCTTTATTAAAATTAAACTCATTTTACCATCTTCATTATTAAGTTTCAAGCATATTTCATTTTATTTTAGATACTATTAAACTAGATTTAATCAAAGGGTAATCATGTCCGTATTAGATAATGTTGATGCTGCCACAAATTTGGCAAAAAATAATGAACTTCAACTTTTAGTTTTTAGAGTAAGTGATAGTGAAGATTCTGCTTACTATGCGATAAATGTCTTTAAAACAAGAGAAGTTGTAGAGTCAAAAAACCACTATTTAACTCAGATACCTTCATCTCATCCACTATTTGAAGGTACAATTATTCTTCGTGGATTACAGATTCCTATTTTAGATCTTCCAGCTTGGCTTGGTAAACCACTTAATAAAACTGATCTTGAAAAATCAAATATCTTAATTTGTGACTTCAATGGTATTATCATTGGGTTAAGAATTATGTCTGCGTTTAGAGTAATTAAAAAGAACTGGAATGAGATGCATGCTCCAGATAGTTATAGACTTAAAGAGGATGGTGTAGTAATCAACGACACAAGACTAGAAGATGGCAGTCTTTGTCTTATTCTTGATTATGAAAAACTTCTTGCAGATGTTATACCACAAGCTATGGTTGATGTAGAGCTAGATGGTTTAGAGCTAGACAGATCAACTATACCATCAAAACTTAAAAATGGTACAGTATTAATTGCAGAAGACTCAAAAACAGCACAAAGAGCGCTAATAAACATCTTCAAAAATGCCAAAATAAATATGAAGATGTTTGATAATGGTAAAAAGCTTGTTGATTATGTTACATCTTTAGGTGAAAATACAGCTGTAATTCCTGCTATCATTACAGATATAGAGATGCCTGAAATGTCAGGATTTACTGTAATTAAAACATTAAAAGCAAATCCTCTTTCAAAAGATATTCCAATTATTGTAAACAGCTCGATGACAGGTGAAAACAACAAAAGAGAAGCAGAGTCACTAGGTGCTGATGCGTTTATAGATAAAACAAAAAGTCATAATGTAATACCACTAATTATTTCAGTAATGAAATAGTTAAATTAAATAATTTCATAAAAGACAACGGCAAATAAATCTAAAGAGTGGTGTGAGTGCTAGGCACCGATGAGGAAGTGTGCTATTGCACATGACGAAGAGGTAACGACGCAATCGCGCCGCTATTTAGATTTTACTGAAACAGTGAGATTAAAACTCCCGCTGCTACTGCTGAACCTATTACACCTGCCACATTCGGACCCATCGCATGCATAAGAAGCATGTTAGAACGATCATACTCCATACCAACTTTATTTGATACACGAGCTGCCATTGGAACTGCTGAAACACCAGCTGAACCAATTAGTGGATTTACTTTATGTCCTGGGAACATATTCATAATTTTAGCCATTATTACACCAGAAGCAGTACCTACTGAGAATGCAATAATACCAAGAGCCATAATAAACATAGTCTCTGGAACTAAGAACTGATCTGCTGCTAGTTTAGAACCAACACCAAGACCTAAGAAAATAGTTATTGTATTGATAAGTGAATTCTGAAGAGTATCATTAAGACGCTCAACAACACCTGACTCTTTTAAGAAATTACCAAACATAAACGCACCAATTAGTGGTGTAGACTCTGGAAGAACTAAAATAGCTAAAGAGAGAACCATGACTGGGAAAATCAACTTCTCTAAACGAGAAACATGACGAAGTGTAGTCATTTTGATTTTACGTTCTGCTTCAGTTGTTAATGCTTTCATAATAGGAGGTTGAATAATAGGAACCATAGCCATATATGAATAAGAAGCAACTGCAATCGCACCAAGAAGTTCAGGTGCAAGTTTCGATGCTATAAAGATTGATGTAGGACCATCAGCCCCACCAATAATAGAGATAGCAGATGCTTGCTGAAGAGTAAAATCAACAAAACCGGCTTGAGTAAGTGCTACTGCACCTACAAGTGTTCCAAAAATACCAAACTGAGCCGCTCCACCAAGTAGTGCAGTTTTAGGATTTGATAAAAGTGGACCAAAATCAGTCATAGCACCAACACCCATAAAAATGATTATTGGAAACATCTCATTTGCCAGACCCATATTGTAAATCACACCCAAGAACCCATGAGCTCCTGCTATATTTGCAACTGGGATATTGGCTAAGAGCCCACCAAAAGCAATAGGTAGAAGCAAGAGTGGTTCAAAACCTTTTCTAATAGCTAACCAAAATAGAAAAAAAGTGACAAAAATCATAAGAACACGACCCCAAGATTTGTGAAAATTACTCATCTTATGGCCTTTTGAGTTTACTTCATTTGGATCCGGATTCAGAATTGCATTTACACCTGTTGACCTTAAAAATCCACCAACCATTTCTGAAAATGGCTTAGTTTGATAAGTCTCTTCTTTATGAGTAGAAGGAGCCTCAGCTCCAACAGCATGTGCTGGTGCACTCGCTTGTAGGGCACCAAAGCTAAAGAGCATCAGCGCAAATAATTTTAGGACAAATATTTTCATTTATTTATCCTAGTACTGCTACGACTTGACCTTCTACTACCTTGTCGTTTGTTGCAACATTAATAGACTTAATAACACCACCACGAGCAGCAACAACATCAATTTCCATTTTCATAGACTCTAATATCATAATTACATCACCCTCGTTAACACTTTGACCTGGATTAGCAACAATTTTCCAAACATTACCTGGAAGAAGTGCCTTAACCTCAAGCTCATCACCAGAAGCTGCTGGAGTTGCTGCAGGTGCTGCACTCTCTCCATTAACCGCTGTTACTTGAATATCTGCGTCACCCTCTGCAACCTGAACACTAAACTTCTGACCATCTACTACTACTGTATAACTTCCACTACCCATTGAACTTCCTTCACAATCGTTTTTCATTTCTGAGATTTTTCTAACGTTTAATTCACCTTCACCTTTAAGGAAAGCAATACCTTTGTCTTGACAAGCTGCTGCAATGAAGATATTTTCTTCAGTGATTTCAATATCTTCTTCTTTAAGTCTGTTAATCCAGTTCTCTAAAGATTTTTCAGGATCAGCATTTGCTATATCAAGTGCATTTTCAGTAGTTGGCTCTAAACCTAACTTCTCAGATGCAATTTTTACAATTTCTGGATCTGGTGCAACTGGAGTTTTACCAAAGTAACCAAGTACCATTTTTCCATAACCTGGAGCAATAGCATTCCAAGGTCCTTGCATAACATTGTTAAGTGCTTGTTGGAAATAAAACTGAGAAACTGGTGTTACAGATGTACCGTAACCACCCTTTTCAACTACCTCTTGCATAGCTGCAATTACTTCTGGAAACTTATCTAAGATGTCATTATCACGCATCATTTGAGTATTTGCAGTAAGTGCACCACCTGGCATTGGAGAGAATGGAATCACTGGAGAAACCATTGTCGCTTCAGGAGGCATAAAGTAATCAGAAAGACAAAACTGCAACTCTTTTTCATATGTTAAAATCTTACCAATCTCTAAACCACCAAGGTCAAAATTCATTCCCTTAGTTGCATGAAGCATAGTTAAAATATCTGGTTGAGAAGTTCCACCTGAAACAGGAGAAGCAGCCATATCGATACCATCAATACCAGCTTCTAATGCTGCCATATAAGCAGAAACAGATACTCCAGCAGTCTCATGAGTGTGTAAACGTAAGTGAGTTCCCTCTGGAACTAAACCCCTAGCCATCTTAATAGTTTCAAAAACCTTTTGAGGATTTGAAGTACCAGAAGCATCTTTAAAACAGATACTGTTATATGGAATACCGGCATCTAAAATATCACGAAGAGTCTTTTCATAAAAAGCAACATCATGAGCCCCATGACATCCTGGTGGTAAATCCATCATTGTTACAACAACTTCGTGCTTAAGTCCATGATGAGCAATTCTCTCACCTGAATACTTCAGGTTTTCAACATCATTAAGAGCATCAAAGTTACGGATTGTAGTTGTACCGTGCTTTTTAAACATTTTTGCATGTAAGTCAATAAGCTCTTTTGAACCAGTATCTAACATAACTGTGTTTACACCACGAGCAAGAGTTTGAAGGTTAGCATCTGGACCAACGATCTTTCTAAACTCATCCATCATCTCAAACGCATCTTCTCTTAAGTAGAAGTACAGAGATTGAAATCTTGCCCCACCACCAAATTCGAAGTGATTTATTCCTGCAGTTTTTGCAGCTTCAACAGCTGGAAAAAAGTCTTTCTTTAGAACACGACCGCCAAAAACTGACTGAAAACCGTCTCTAAAAGTTGTATCCATTACATCTATAAATTTCTTAGCCATTATTATCCTTAACCTTGTCTATGATGAGCAATTGCCGCAGTTATCGCTGCAATAATCTTTTTGTTATCTTTTTTCGCCGGTGATGTTGCACTCGGTTGTGGTTCAGGGAAAAATTTATGAATGATTGTTGACATGATGTTCATGCTCATTATCATAATAATTAAGAACAAGAACACTGTTCCCATCCCTAGTCCCATAAATTTAAAACCCTCTAGTATGAGGTTAGTCTCCATAAATTACCTTTATTCATAATTTGTAGGCTTAGTATAGTGTAAAGATGTTTAAATAAAGTTTTGCCCATCTTTGTAATTTTTTAATTATGGGATAATTGTTACCTTTTGATTATATACTTCTCAATAAAATTAATTTCATCAAGGAAAAAAAGACAAAATGATTAAAAATAGTGTAAAAAAATTCTCAATTATCAATACAATAGAAGGCTGGTCTTATCTAGTGCTTCTTTTCATAGCGATGCCTATGAAATATATGTTTGGAATGCCAATGGCTGTTAAAATTGCAGGAATGACACATGGTGTTCTTTTTATAATCTTTTTAGTGCTTTTAGTTGTGGCTTGGCAAGATAGTAAGTGGCCATTTAAGGAGAACATAATCTTTTTTATCGCTTCGCTTATTCCCTTTGGAACTTTTTTTACTAAGAAAAAAATAAATGCTTATGCATAAATTTGATATAATGTTACTATTAAATCAAGGAATATAACTAAATGATAGATGGAATTAACGAGCAGGACTTTATAGCCTATATAATTTTTGGACTTATTCTAAACTTCTTATTCTCTATACTTTTTGGGATGTATCTTAGTAAAAATATTGGTATGCAAGAGATGATAAATTCTAAAGGTGACAAGCAGCAATCAACGCTTGTTGGACTAAGCCTTTTTGTGCCATTTGCAAAGATGCTTATAACACTATATAGAGTTTCAATCTTACAAATATATTTTTTGAATAAGGGTCACACACACAAAGAATTTTGGGTATATATGACAAATAAGCAGAGCTAATTTATTAAAAACTAGAGGATAAATATGAATGACTTTAAATTAAAAATCATTTTAAGTATACTAGGTGGAATTGTTTTTTCATTTGTGTTTATTCTACTAGCACTTGCACTTCCAGTTGAGAAAAAAACTACGTTTAGTTCTAAACCAAAAAATTTGCTTGAGAAAGTATCAAATTCTATAAAATAGTTATATTAAAAAGAACTCTTTATTTGAATAAGATAGAGTGCATCATAGGCACTTACCGGATTTAATTTAATAGCACAAGCTTTGAGAATTTCTAAAGAGTGTTCTAGATACTTTAAATCATCTTTTTTTAGTAAATCTTCTAAAATCTGAGCTGAATCTTTAATACGAAGATTCCTTGCAACACCCAAATTTTTATGTGCTAAGTTTCTAAACGTAGTATAATTAAGGGTTTTATTATTTAACTTAGCTTCTTTTAAAATTAAAAGAGACTCTCTGAATGCAACATCAGATTTTATAATTTGAATTACATAATCATCAATCAAATGATCTATTAAATCTAATTCAACGCCTAGTTCTTCAATCGCTTCTTCTGGCGAATACTCATAGTCGTACCCAAAGTAATCCAAACACACCTTCTGAGCTTTTTGAACGAGAAAACGCACTGCCCTATTTTTCAAGGTTCTTCTTTCCATTGTTTTTTCCATGTCTACAAAGTAACATATATTTTATCTCTTTATATATTTTTATCACAAAAAAATGTAATTTATTGAATAAGTGCTACAAATGCACTCATTCAAAATAGTTATAATGCTTTAGAAATAATTCTGTTTAGTCTAGAGATAAAGTCTGCAGTATCACTAAGTTCTTGTCCATCAAACAATTTTGCCTGATCAAGTAGAACATGAGCGGCATCATTAATAAGATTCTGATCGGCAGAATCTTTTAACTTGATTAGCAGTTCATGGTTAGGATTAATCTGTAAGATTGGAGCTGGTTCTGGAGTATCACCACCCTGACCCATCTGCTTCATCATTTGAGCCATCATATAAGATGGGTCTTCTTTATCAACTTTTATAGCAACCGGAGAATCAGTTAAATCAGATGTAGTCTCTACTGATTTAACAGCGTCACCAAGAGCATCTTTAAACTCTTTAGCTAAACCTTCATAAGTTTTTGCAACTTCTTCTTCAGCTTTTTTCTCTTCTTCACTCTCTTCAAATTTAGCATCTGCGACAGGAATCAGTTTATACTCTTTATACTCAGTCACCATAGGAAAAATAATAGTGTCAACTTCTTCATTAAGAACTAAAACATCAATTCCCTTAGCTTTAAATCTCTCTAAGGCAGGAGAAGATTTTAACAAAGACAAAGAAGTTTTACCGGTAAGGTAATAGATCTCTTTTTTTTGCCCCAGGGCACCCTCTCTGGCTTCGCCATTCACCTCGTCTTCATTCATCTTATTTATAAAATCTTCTATAAATACTGTTCTGTCAGAGTTAAGAGTGTTAAATTTCATAAGTTCTAAGATTTTCTCACGGTTATCGAAGTCGTTGTAAAGACCCTCTTTAAGTGTATTCCCAAACTCTGCATAAAATACATCATACTTTTCACTATCTTTTTTAGCCATTTTTGCTAATTCTGAAAGAACTTTTTTAACTGATGATTTTTTTATTTTTGCCATCACTGCGTTTGATTGTAAAATCTCACGAGAAACATTCAATGGTAAATCTTTTGAATCAATAACACCACGAAGGAAACGCAGATATACTGGCATTAACTCTTTTTCATCATCTGTAATGAAAACACGGTTAATATATAGCTTGATACCTGTTTGGTAGTCAACTCTGTTAATATCCATAGGGGCTTTACTTGGGATATAGAAAAGTGTAGTATATTCTACAGCACCTTCTGCCTTATTGTGCATCCAGGCTAATGGCTCTTCTGAAGAGTGAGCAATAGAGCTGTAAAAATCTTTATACTCATCATCTGAAATATCTTTTTTTGGAATCGTCCATAGTGCATTTGCTTTATTAATCTGCTCATTTTCTATCTCTGTGCGAGATGGCTCTAATTCTTCTTTACCTTCTTCATCCATAACGGCAGAAATATGCTTCTCTTTATCCATAAAAATTGGGAAAGGAATATGGTTAGAATATTTTTTAATTATAGACTCTACACGATGTGTTTCAAGAAACTCTGACTCATCTTCTTTAAGATGCATAACGATTGTAGTTCCATGTCCATCCTGAGTTGTATTTTCTAGCTCAAAAGAACCATCCCCTGTACTTGTCCATAAAAACGCTTGGTCTTCACCAGCTTTTTTAGTTGTCACTTCCACTTTGTCTGCAACCATAAAACAAGCGTAAAAACCAACACCAAACTGACCAATTAAGTTAGAATCCTCTTTTTGGTCTCCAGTAAGGTTTTCTAAGAATGCTTTAGTACCAGATTTTGCAATAGTACCCAGGTTATTCATTAAATCTTCTTCGTTCATACCGATACCAGAATCTTTAATAGTTAAAGTTTTTGCCTCTTTATTTGCAACTATATCTACACGAGGTACAAATGTAACATCTTTATATTTTTCGTCAGTTAAAACTAACATATTTAATTTATCTAGTGCATCTGAAGCATTTGATACAAGCTCACGTATGAAAATTTCTTTATTTGAGTATAGTGAGTGAATCATTAGGTTTAATATTTGATTTGCTTCTGTTTGAAACTGATGTTTTGCCATTTTTTAATTTCCTTATAACTGTTTTAAAAGAATTATACCAAAAATATATTAATAGTATCAAGTGATATCAAGTTATTTTAGTCAACTAGACTAAACTTTACTCTTATAAATTGGCTCAGCTATCTATAATTCATCTAATAATCCATAAATTACTGTGCCAATACCATCTAGCATTTTTTGCGGGTGCGGTGCATGTGTAACGGTCTCTAGGTGCTTTTAAGGGAGAGTTGGCCTCCATTTGAAGTTCGGTTTTAGATATCCACTTCACATTTATTCTTTCTCCTGATGATATGTAACATTGTAAATTTTTAATGGCTCTTTTTAATTTAAGTCGTAATATTGGTGGATTATTACGTGCAACTACCGGTTCTATTGGTGAGAGTGACTCAATAGGCAGAGGGAGTGTATTTATTTTTAAAATAAAATCATCAATGTCGGCATACGCCTCAGCCATTGCAAAACGCGGTAGAGTTCTTAAATCAGTATCACTGCTAATAACACCTGATGTCTGGGTAATTCCTACATATTCTAACTCTTTTAAAATTTTGATTATATTTTGGTTGTACTCTCCAAAGGGATAAGAAAATAGTTTAGGGTTTTCATTCATAGAGTTGCCAAGCTCTTTATGCAATTTTTTCTGTGCCTCCTCTATTTCTTTCACTACCCGACTCTTCCACTCCCCTTTAGTTTCAGAACTACGGGGAAGTAAAAAGGGGTGTGTCAAAGAGTGATTTGCGAACTCTACGCCATGCCTTGACATCTCACGCATCTGCTCCCAGCTAATATAATTTTGAGAGCCTGTATCTACTGCATGAGTACTGACAAAAACCGTAAAAGGAAATTTCTTAGCTCTTAGTCTGGGATAAGCTTCTAAATATGTACTTATATATGCATCATCTATAGTAAGTGCTACTGTTTTTTCTGGAAGCTTTTTATTCTCTAATAAGTAGCGAACAATTTTTGAAAGCGGCCAAACGTTAAAGCTGTTTTTTTCTATATACTCTAAATGTTTTTCAAACTGCCCAAGGCGAATATTTGTAGATGGGTATCTCTCATCACCAAAACGATGATACATAAAGACTATGGCATGATTCTTTTCATCAGTCAACTCTTGGTTTAAGTCATCAGCAAATAAAAATAGCTTTGTAATAATAAGAGATATTAAAACAGCTAATACTATTCGCATGGCAACTCCTTTTAAATATTATATATAATTTTAGTTATAATCACCAGATGCAAAATGATTTTATAGATTTAATAGAGCCAACGCCAAAATTACACTCTAAGCGATGCAGAATAGCTGCGTTTATCTTAAGAGTTTTTCTTCAATTTACGACCTTTATAGTAAGTCTGTTGGCATGGTATCTTTATGACTACTTCATTGCTCTTCTTACATTAGTACTGAGTTTTATAATCATGGGTATCATTCGCTCAAAACTAAGAAACAGTGTTATTCCCCCATCACAAAGAGAGTATCAGTACAATGACAAGGGGATAGCTGATTGGTACACAGCCAAAGAGATATGCTACAGATTCGAGTAAAATATAAACTAAAATCAAAACTTCTGATATAATTTTATCTAATACTACTAAAGGATACTCCAATGGTTAAAATTATTTTAGCACTCACCCTTACATCTATGATGGCATCAGCTTGGTTTATGCCCTCTATGAGCTTTGGTTACGGAGACGACGATGACAATACAAATGTAGATAAGAGCTATGTGAGAGATGATAAAAAAGAAGTTGTACAAGACACATCTTCTTCAAGAGTATATTACGACTCTATACCATCACCAAAAATGCACTTTTTTAAAGCTTGGGAGTATTGTCAAAAGATGGATTACTTAGGCAAAAATGATTGGCGAGTTCCTTCAAAAGATGAACTACGTTCTCTACTTGAACTCTCACGTAGTGGCATAAATGTAAAACATGCTTTTAAAAATGTAAAAGAAGAAAAGTATTGGACTTCGACACAAGACAGATATGAGCAAGCTTATTTTGTTGATTTTAATTTAGGGAGATATAGTACAGCTAAGTACACGAAAAAATATCGTGTTATCTGTGTTAGAGACTCAAAATAAAAAAACGAATACTATAATCCTCTGATTAAATAGCTAAAGTTATCAGCTTCTCTATTTTGTTGGATTTTTAGTAAACTTCTTTTCTATGTGCAATTCTAATGAGAGTAATTACAAGAATATCATTTTCTCTTAAATAAACTACTCAACTTTCGCACATAAAACCTAACTCTTTTTGAGTGTAAGCACTGAGAACAGCGATAATCTGAAGAAAGTTTTTATTCTCCTTGACAACATTTTGGATTTCAGAGATTTTTGTGAGTATTTTT
>Ga0256844_10000208_pt1 | contig 23566 bp, 18 predicted proteins | sample MusselsmetaG_FD_189100 | JGI IMG/M metagenome (GOLD analysis project Ga0256844, IMG submission 189100) | Mussel associated microbial communities from hydrothermal vent at the East Pacific Rise, Pacific Ocean - Mussels | ecosystem: Host-associated > Mollusca > Shell > Unclassified ... | reverse complement strand
TTCATAATATTCTGATTTATGGTTTAATTTATATGGTTTTTGAATTGATCTTCCAGTTGGAGTATAATATCTTGCTGTTGTTAACCTAACTGACGAACCTCCTCCAAGCTCCATATCTTGTTGTACTAATCCTTTACCAAAAGATCGTCTACCTACAATTATCCCTTTATCATTATCTTGTAATGCTCCTGCTAATATTTCGCTTGCAGAGGCCGAATCTTCATCTATTAATACATAAATTTTACCATTTTCAAAATCACCTTTATCAGTAGCAAATATTTTTTCAACTGTGCCTTTATTGTTTTTTGTAAATACAATTAATTTATCATCTTCTAAAAATTCATCAATTATTTTAGTTGTAACACCAATAAAACCACCAGTATTACCTCTTAAGTCTAAAATTAAAGTTTGCATACCTCTAATTTTAAGTTTTTTTAATTCTTTAATAAATTCATTATATGATGTTGCTGTAAAATTATGAAGTTTAATATATCCAATATCATCTTTAATTAAATAAGCAGCATCAATACTTTTTATTGGAACATAACCTCTTGCAACTTCGTAATCTAAAATAGTATTATCAGTTTTTCTAAAAACTCTTAAATTGACTATAGATTTTTCTTTACCTTTCAATTTCCCAATTATAGAATCACTATTAAATTTTTTACCTGAAAGAGAGGCTTTATTAGCCATTAAAATTCTGTCTCCAGCTTTTAATCCAACCTTCTCACTAGGGCCATCTTTAATTGTATTAATTATTGTTAAAGTATCGTTTATCATTCTAAATTGAATTCCAATACCAACAAATTTACCATTCATTTTTTCTTCAATTTCTTGATGTTCTTTTGCAGGAATATAAACCGAATGAGGATCTAGTTTACTTACAATATTTCTAATTGTTCCATCTAACAAACTATCTGTATTTATATCATCAACATAATCATACTCAATAAAATTGATTAGTTTTTTTATCTTTTGTTCTTGAGGACTTTTATTAAAAAGCAAACTAGAGTTTTTATTATAGTTTAAATTGCTACCAATAAAAATACCTACTGCAGTTGCAATAGATAGAAAAATAGGTAGATATATTTTATTTTTAGTCATTAATTAATTTGTCTTTTATTTAGAATGTATAAAGTAATTACATACAATGTTAGTAATCCTATTTCTAACCAGTAAATAGGGTTATTTCTAAACGAACTTCTCGTTAAAAAATTACTTATTGCTAAGCCGAAAACTGCAACAAAGCCCGAAAATATAATATATTTTGTAAGTTCTTTATTTTTTATTTTAAATCCAGAATATATAAAAGTTGCAAATATAAAACTTAAAACTGATATAATTCTATCTTGATACACTGTTGAATCCACGTCGTAATAAACAAAAAACATAGGAATTTTAAATCCTATAAAATGTAAAGCAGATACAATATAAAAATATATTGACCCTAAAAGTAAAGCTATATTAAGTTGTTTATTCAATATTAATTATTTAAAAGGTAAATGTACTAATTCAATTGATGTTTTTTTTAAAAATTTTAATCCAGAATCATCTTTGTATTTTTCTAAAAACACCAACCTTTTAAAACCAGCTTGATGAATTAGCTTACTGCATTGTTGACAAGGAGACATTGTAATATATAATGTTGCATTTTTACAAGATTGTGTAGATGAAGCTACTTTTAAAATAGCATTAGCTTCAGCATGTAGAACATTCCATTTTGTATCTCCATTTTGATCTTCACAGCAGTTGTCAAAACCTGATGGTGTTCCGTTATAACCATCGGAAATTATCATTTTATCCTTTACAATTAAAGCGCCAACTTTTTTACGTTCACAATGTGAAAGTTTTGCCCATTCTTGAGCCATTTTTAAGTATGTTCTATCGTATCTTTCTTGCTTTTCCAATTCAGTATTCTTTAGAAAATCAAATTTATATTAAATATTAGTATGAACTCCTTAAAATTATGATAAATTTTTATATTTCAATTAAAAAGGATAACGATTTATCAGCATTGGAATAATTCTTAATATTACTAATAATGAAATTACTATAATCCAATATTTCTTTTTTATTTGGAATGAATATATTGCAATATGACTTATTGATAAAACCAAAAGGACAATAATAATTTGAGCAAATTCAATTCCTACAGCAAATTTTATTAGAGGAATTAGTTTATCATCACCATTATCTAATAACATTTTAAAATAATTAGAAAACCCTAAACCATGTATTAATCCAAAGAAACCAGCAAAATAAATATTAATATTATTTTCTAATGAGATATTACTCAAAACATTATAAATATTTAAAATAAGTGGTATTAGTATTGTTATAGGAATTAAAAACTCTATCAAATCAACATTTACATTAATTATATCATAAGCAGCTAGTCCGAAAGTTAAACTATGTCCTATAGTAAAAAATGTAATCAGCCATAAGGCTTTTTTCCATATTTTAAATCTGTAAATTATAGATAAAGCAATAAAAAATAAAATATGATCTAATGCGTTAATATCTAATACATGAAAAAAACCTTGTTTGATATAAAAAATAAATTCTTCCATAAACATCAAAAGTATAAAAATAATCTATCTAATTTTAATAAAATAGTTTCTAAATAAAACGTTAAATCTTCTAATTTTTAAAACTTGTGACTTGTTATTTATTATTTTTGGAACAATGTTTGAAATATATATGATATTAAATAATAAAACATGAAAAGAATAATTTATATATTGAGTTTACTTATCTCTATAAATGCCTTATCTCAAACATCAGCTTTTAAAACAGGTGAGCACTTAAAGTTTAAGTTAAGTTATAGTAATTTTTTTACTGCGGGTTTTGCAACTTTAGACATTAAAAAAGCAAAACATAAAGGAGAACCATCATTTCATGTTGTTGGTAAAGGTAAAACGACTGGTATGATAAACTGGTTTTTTAAAGTTCGTGATAATTATGAAACATATTTTGATAAACAAGACCTCATACCTTACAGGTTTATTAGACAAATAAATGAAGGTGGTTATACTAAAGATAAAGAAATTCTTTTTGATCAAGAAGAATACAAAGCAAGTGTTTTAAATAGAAAAACTAAAAAAGTTAAGACATTTAAAACAGAAAAAAACATCCAAGACTTACTATCTTCTTTATATTATATGCGTAATCAAGATATTTCTGAATTTAAAATTGGTGATGAAATTAGTTTGCCAATATTTTTAGATGAAGAAATAATGTATATGAAATTACGTTTTTTAGGGAGAGAAATTCTTGATACAAAATTTGGTAAAATAAAATCTGCTAAATTTATGCCTTTAGTGGCTTCAGATAGAATATTTAAAGATGAAGAAAGTGTTACTGTTTGGGTTAGTGATGATGAAAATAAAATTCCACTTTTAATAAAAGCATCTTTAGCTGTTGGTTCTTTAAGAGCAGATTTATTTAAATATAATGGTTTAGCAAATCCAATAGTTTTTAAAGATTAAATTTTAACAAAATTTTATTTTATTTCATTAAGCAATAAGTGGTATTTTTGTACGGTTATTTTTAAACCTAAAAAATCTATTATTAATTGTGAAGAATTATTTTTATCTAATTTTAATATTATTCGTTTTTAACTCTTGTAAAAAAGAAATTAAAACTATTCCAAAACCTATTATTATTGAAAAGCCAATCATTAAACTTTTTGGTTATAATATAGATGATTATAAGGTTATTAATGATACAGTTAGAAAAAATGAGACTTTTGGGTTTTTAATGGATAAAAATCATGTTGGAAATTCATTAATAAACAAAATTGTTTCAAATACAAAAAGTACATTTGATATTGCACGTCAATTAAGAGTTGGAAAACCTTATACTATTTTTGCCAAGAAAGATAGTACAGAAAAAGCCGAGATTTTTGTTTATCAACCAAATAAAGTTGAATATGTAGTTTTTGATTTTAAAGATTCAATAAGTTCTTATATTGGAAAGAAAAAAGTAAAAACAATTGTAAAAAAAGTATCTGGTAGTATTACTTCATCGTTATCTAATGCTATAGAAGAGCAAGGAGTAAATTACAACCTTACTTTTGCATTATCCGATATTTATGCTTGGACAATAGATTTTTATCACTTACAAAAAGGAGATAAGTTTAAAATAATATATGAAGAACGATTTATTGATGATACCATTTCAGTAGGAATTGGAAAAATTAAAGCATCGTATTTTGAACATAGTAAAAAACCATTTTATGCTTTTAGGTATATTGCAGATTCTACAAAGAATATTCCTGAATATTTTGATGATAACACCAATAATTTACGAAGAACATTTTTAAAAGCACCACTTAAATTTAGTAGTAGAGTTTCTTCAAGATATAATTTAAGAAGACGTATAAAACATTACGGAAATAAGATTAGAGCTCATAGAGGAACCGATTTTCCTTCTCCAATTGGAACTCCAATTATTGCAACTGCAAATGGAACTGTTATTAAATCTGAGTATAAAGGTGGAAATGGAAACTATGTAAAATTAAAACATAACGGAACTTATTCAACTCAATATTTACATATGAAAAAACGTAAAGTAAAAGTTGGTGATTTTGTTAAGCAAGGTGATGTAATTGGCTGGATTGGAATGACAGGAAGTACTGCAGGTCCACATGTATGTTATCGTTTTTGGAAAAATGGAGTTCAAGTAGATCCATTTAAGCAAAAGTTACCAGCAGCTGAGCCAATGGATGAAAAAATAAAACCATTATTTACAGATTTTATAGTTCCTTTAAAAGAAGAATTAGATAATATTACTCTTCATGTAAAAGAAAAACCTTTAGAAACTGAATTTAATAATGACAGTTTAAATGCTGAGTTAAATAAATAAAAATATTATGGCTTTAAAAAAAATTAATCCAAGTAAAACAAAATCATGGAATGAATTAAAAGAACATTTTAATAAAATGCAATCTTTTAATCTAAATAAAGCCTTTCAAGAAAAAAACAGAAAATCTGATTTTACATATAAATTAAATGATTTTCAAATAGATTTTTCTAAAAATTTAATTAACAAACAAACATTAGAGTTATTAGTTAATCTTGCTAATGAAGTAGATTTAAAAGACGCTATAGATAAGCAATTTTCAGGAGATATTATTAATGAAAATGAAAATAGAGCTGTTTTACATACGGCGCTTCGTGATTTTTCAAATGACCCTTTATATATTAATAATCGAAATATAAAAGTTGATATAAAGGAAAGTTTACAAAAAATAAAAGAATTTAGTGAAGCAATAATTAATAAAGATTTAAAAGGATATTCAGGAAAAACTTTTACGGATATTGTAAATATTGGTATTGGAGGTTCTGATTTAGGTCCAAAAATGGTTGTAGAATCTTTAAAATATTATAAAAATCATTTAAAATCTCATTTTGTATCTAATATTGATGGAGATCATGTTCAAGAAATTTTAAATGAGTTAAATCCAGAAACAACTTTATTTGTAATTGTTTCAAAAACATTCACAACACAAGAAACAATAACTAATGCAACTACTATAAAAAAATGGTTTTTAACAAATGCAAAAGAAGAAGATATAAAGCATAATTTTGTAGCAGTATCTACAAATTTAGAAAAAGTTAAAGAATTCGGAATTGATTCAAAAAACATTTTCACAATGTGGAATTGGGTTGGAGGTCGTTTTTCTTTATGGAGTGCTGTTGGATTATCTATATCTATAAGTATAGGTTATAATAATTTTGAAGAACTATTAAAAGGAGCAAATAAAATGGATATCCATTTTAAAGAAACTTCATTTGAAAATAATATTCCAGTATTGGCAGCATTAGTAAGTATTTGGTATAATAATTTTTTCTCAACAGAATCTGAAGCAGTTTTACCATATTCACAATATTTATATAGCCTTCCTTCTTTTTTACAACAGCTTTCAATGGAAAGTAATGGGAAATCTATAGATAGAAATGGAAAAAAAATAAATTATCAAACAGGAAATATAATTTGGGGTAATATAGGTACAAACATGCAACATGCTTTTATGCAACTAATTCATCAAGGCACAAAATTAATCCCTGTAGAGTTTATAGGTTTTAAAGAATCTCTTTATGGAAATAAAGACCATCAAAATAAACTAACTGCAAATTTCTATGCTCAATCTGAAGCATTAGCTTTTGGTAAATCGATAGAAGATGTACATTTAGATTTAAAGACAAAAGGGGAAGTAAATTTAATAGAACAATTACTTCCATTTAAAGTCTTTGAAGGTAATAAGCCATCTACAACAATTACATTTGATAAATTAACACCTAAAAACTTAGGAATTTTAATTGCATTTTATGAGCAAAAAATATTTGTTCAAGGTATAATATGGAATATTTATAGTTTTGATCAATTTGGTGTCGAATTAGGTAAAGAACTAGCAAGCAAGTTGTTAAAATAACAATTAATTTGCTATTTATTAACATTTTTATAATTTTTTAATTATTGTAAACCCTTGTATTTACAAGCTAAAACAGTATAATTCAAAAAATTATACAATAAAATGTTAAATTTTGTTAAAATAAATTAGCATAATTAACTTCATTTTTTACTATTTTTGCAAAAGTTAATAGAATTTAAAATTAACCTTATGGTAACATTAGATTTTAATAACTAAAGTATTTTTGTAAAATAATTAATTTAAACTAATTTCAATTCAATTAAAAATGAAAAAAATTTCAAATTTATGGTTGCTTGTAGTAATGCTTTTCGCTTCTACAGCTATTTTTGCACAAGTTTCTGGTACAGTTTCTGACGAAGCTGGAGCATTAGCAGATGTAAATGTTAAAGTAAAAGGTACAGACAAAGGTACTGTTACAGATTTTGATGGTAACTTTACTATTAACAATGCAAAAACAGGAGTTTTAGTAGTATCTTACTTAGGATACTCAACTAAAGAAGTTCCTTTTAAAACAGGAGACAAATTAAACATCTCTTTAAAAGAAGATGGAGAAAGTTTAGGAGAAATTGTAATTTCGGGAGTTGTTGATATCGCAAAAGATAGACAAACACCTGTTGCTGTTTCTACAATTAAAGCAATTGAAATTCAAGATAAATTAGGTTCTCAAGAATTTCCAGAAGTATTAGCAAGTACTCCATCAGTTTATGCTACAAAACAAGGTGGTGGATTTGGAGATGCTAGAATTAATATTCGTGGTTTTAACCAGCGTAATGTTGCTGTTATGATTAATGGTATGCCTGTTAATGATATGGAAAATGGTTGGGTATATTGGTCTAATTGGGCTGGATTATCTGATGTAACTTCTGCAATGCAAGTACAACGTGGTTTAGGGTCTTCTAAATTAGCAATTTCTTCTGTAGGAGGTACAATTAATGTAATTACAAATACTGCTGATAAAAAGCAAGGAGGAAGAGTTACAGCAATGATGGGTAACGATGGTTATCAAAAATATGTAGCATCATATTCAACTGGTTTATTAGATAGTGGTTTATCTGCTTCTGTATTATTAAGTAGAACTACAGGTGATGGTTATGTTGATGGAACTGAATTTCAAGGACAAAATTATTTTATTGGTTTAGGATATAAAGTAAACGACAATAATAAATTAATGTTCACATTTACGGGAGCTCCTCAATGGCATAATCAACATTCAAGAGCAACAGAAATTACTAATTATATTAATTATGGAGGTACTGATGATGAACCAAATACAAAATATAACCCACAATGGGGATATTTAAATGGAGAAGTATATACTTGGAGAAGAAACTTTTATCATAAACCTGTTATGTCATTAAACTGGGACTTTAACTTAAGTGATAATTCAAAAGTTTCTACGGTACTTTATGCCTCTTGGGGTCGTGGTGGAGGAACTGGTCCAATTGGTAAAATTAATGGAGGAAAAGATTATTATGGTCAATTTAGAAATTCTGATGGTCAGATAAAATTTGATGATATTGCTGCTTGGAATGCTGGTGATCATGTTTCTTCTTTTGGTGATGATAGAGTTGCTAATGGTGATGGAAACTTTATTAATGATAGAGGTAATGGATTTTCTAGAAGAATGTCAATGAATTCTCATGATTGGTATGGTGTTATTGCTAATTATCATAATGATATGTCTGAAAATTTAAGTTTTGATTTTGGAGTAGACGCTAGAACTTACAAAGGATACCACTATAGAGTTTTGAATGATGTTTTAGGAGCTGATGGATATAATGATAATAGAGATCGTAATAATCCAAACAGAAGTATTACTCAACTTGAAGAACCAACACCAAGTTTTAATCCTTGGGTTAATATTACAAATCAAGAAAAAATCGAATATTATAATATTGGAGGTGTTAACTGGTTAGGTGGTTTTGGTCAAATTGAATATAAAACAGATAATGTTTCTACTTTTATTCAATTTGGAGCATCAAACCAATCTTTTCAAAGAACAGATGAATTTAATTTGCCTAGAGATGTAGATGGTGATGGTGTAGATGAGCCTAAGACTTCAGATTGGGAAAGTATGTTTGGTTATAATGTTAAGGGAGGTTTAAATTATAATGTTACTGAACATCATAATGTTTTCTTTAACTCAGGTTACTATTCTAAACAACCATTATTTGGTGCAGTTTATCAACATTATACAGATAATGATGTTACTGAAAATTTAACTAATGAAAAAATATTAGGTGTTGAATTAGGTTATGGTTATAAAACTCAAAATTATAAATTAAATGCAAATCTTTATAGAACTTCTTGGAAAGATAGATTTTTGAGAGCAGGTGGTAATTTTGATACTACAGGTGATGATAATGGAGATACTTTTGGTACAGCTAATTTAGAAGGTGTTGAACAAGTTCATACAGGTATAGAATTAGAAAGTTCTTTAAAATTAGGAAAACTTAAAGTAGAAGGAATGCTTTCTTTAGGTAACTGGAGATATAATAAAGATGTTACTGCTAATTTCTATGATGAAAATAATGATCCAATTATTGAATTTGGTGAAACTGAACCAGCAAGTAAAACACTATATTTAAAAGATAAAAAAGTTGGTGATGCAGCACAAGTGACTGCTAGAATAGGGTTAAGTTATTCTATAACAAAAAACTTTAAATTTGATATTAGTCAACGTTATGCTGAAAAATTATATGCACAAATTGATGCTGCTGCATTTACAGCTGAAGATACAGAATCATTAGAATTACCTGGTTATTCATTAATGGATGCAGGTCTTTCTTATAAATTTAAATTTAAAAATGATAAACAATCTGTAAAATTTAGATTTAATGTAAATAATTTAACTGATAAATTATATATATCAGAATCTGCTACAAATTACTCTGTAGGTAAAAGAGGTACTTTTGAAACATTTAAAGGTATTGATACTGATAATAGAGTTTATTTTGGTTTTGGTAGAACTTGGAATGCAGCTATTAGCTTCAACTTCTAGGATTAAACATATATTATTTAAAAAAGACCGTCTATTTAGACGGTCTTTTTTTATGCTAATTTTTTTCTAAATCATAAATTACAAAGTTGTATTTTTGCAAATACTAACTATAAAATAAATATATTATGATGAAAATGGTTCACTCTTATTGGGCATATTTAGTATTAGCCTTGTTATTATTTACAGTAATTAATGCATTGTTAAGTGCAAAAAAAGAATATAAAGATAAAGATTTACGTTTAGGTTTATTTACTCTAATTGTATCACATATACAATTAGTAATAGGTTTAGGCTGGTATTTTATGTCACCTGCTTTTAAACACTTTAAAGAAGATGGTATGGGAGCAACTATGAAAGATGCTTCTGCAAGATTATTAACTGTAGAACATCCAATAATGATGATATTAGCAATAATATTTATTACAATTGGTTTTTCAAAACATAAAAAACAAACAACAGATGCTGCTAAATTTAAAACTATTTTAATGTGGTACGGTTTAGCGCTATTGGTTATTTTATCAAGAATACCTTGGGGACAATGGTTTAATTAAAATATTATTCCTGCATTGTAGGAAAGACAAACTAAGCATATAAAGTTTAATTATTAAAATTACTTCCCTTTATAGGAAGGTTAGGATGGAATGAAATACTGGAAACGATATACAAAAAAAGAGCAAAACGAAATAATAGATAATGCATTAAATAAAAATGTAAATTTCTTAACAGATATAAGTTTAGGATTACCAGCTTCTAAATTAGATGAAATGGTTTTTGCTAGTGACGCACCTTATTTGAAAGATTCTCCTCTATTACGTACCTTCGTTAATAATCCTAACCATATTGGATGCCATACAACAGGAATTTCTGAAGATTCATTTGCTGGTACTCACCAATTAGAAAGAGAAGTTTTAGAAGTCTTAGCTGTCGATATTTTTAAATGTGATTCAGATTTTGATGGTTATATTGCAACTGGAGGAACAGAAGCTAATATACAAGCACTTTGGGTTTATAGAAACTTATTTAGAAATGAGTTTAAAGCAAAGCAAGAAGAAATTGTTATAATTTGTTCTGAAGATTCACATTATTCAATGCCAAAAGGAGCTAATTTATTAAACTTAGATATTGCACAAATTCCAGTTAATTTTTATAATAGAGAAATAAAAGAAGATGAACTAGATAAAATAGTTACTGAGTTAAAAAATAAAGGAAAAAAATACTTTATTGTAGTTTCAAATATGGCAACAACAATGTTTGGGTCTGTTGATAATCCAGATATTTATGCTAAAGTATTATTAAAATATAATTTAGAATTTAAAATTCATATTGATGGTGCTTTTGGAGGTTTTATTTATCCAATAAATACAGAAAAAACAGATGTAAATTTTTCTAATGAATATGTAAGCTCTATAACAATTGATGCACATAAAATGTTGCAAGCACCTTATGGAACAGGAGTTTTTATTTGTAGAAAAGGCTTAATTGAAAATGTATTAACTAAAGAAGCACAATATGTATCTGGAATGGATTTAACTTTATCCGGATCTCGTGCTGGAGCAAGTGCAATAGCTGTTTGGATGATATTATTTTCTTATGGACCTTATGGTTGGTTTGAGAAAATTAGTATTCTTTTAATGCGTACACAATGGCTATGTGAACAGTTAGATATATTAGGCGTAAAATATTACAGACATCCAAGAATGAATATTGTTACAATGCATTCTGAATTTGTTCCAGATGAATTGATGCATAAATATCACTTAGTGCCAGAAACTCATAATGGCGAACATAAATGGCTAAAAATAGTTATTATGGATCATGTTGAATTAGATGATTTAATGGCTTTTGTAAACGATTTAAAAGCTTTAAGATAATATTATGAATAAACTTTTTCCTAAACGATTTAATCTTTTAAAAACGTATATATTAACATTTTTAGGTATTTCTTTTTTACTTAGATTAGTATTTTATTTTTGGTCTTTTAGTGAAGTAGAATTTTCATTTATAGGTTTTTTTAGAACCTTTATTACAGGGTTGTTTTTTGATATTGGAGTAATATCATTTTTTGCAATACCTTTTGTTTTATATTTATTATTTTTTCCTCAAAAATTGTATGGAAGTTTAGTAGATAAAATAATTATTAACTTCTCTTATTTTATAGGAATTTTAATATTTGTATTTACCTTTTTTGCCGAAATAACTTTTTGGGAAGAATTTAAACGTAGGTTTAATTTTATTGCTGTAGATTATTTAGTTTATACTTACGAAGTTGTAGAAAATATTAATCAATCTTATCCTTTACCATTATTAATAACAGGAGTAATTATTATTACTTTAGGATTAATTTTTATTGCTAAAAAGCTCAATTCATTTAAAACTACCTTTAATAATAAAGATAGTTTTAAAACAAAACTTGTACCTGCATTATTTTGGATAGTAGTTGCCTTAATTTTTGGATTGTCTATTTCTAATAAAAATGCAGAATGGTCTAAAAATAGATTTGAAAATGAGTTATCAAAATCTGGAATTTATTCATTTTTTGCTGCGTTTAGAAATAATGAATTAAATTTTAATGAATTTTATAAAACAAACGATTTAGAAAAATCATTTCAACAAGTAAGAAAAATTGTTGCTACAAAAAATGATATTTTATTAACCGATAAAAACCCTATAAAAAGAAAAATAGTAAATAATGATTCTTTAGTTGTAAAACCAAATGTTATTTTAATTTGCATTGAAAGTATGAGTGCAGATTTTTTACAAAAGTTTGGTAATAAAAAGAAGATTACACCCTATTTAGATAAATTAATTGATAATAGTGTTTTCTTTAACAATGCTTTTGCTACAGGAACAAGAACTATTAGAGGTATGGAAGCGATTGTGTTATCTGTTCCACCAACTGCAGGTAGAAGTATTGTAAAGCGCCCAAATAATAATAATTTATTTTCTATTGGCGAAGTTTTTAAGCAACAAGGATATAATAGAACATTCTTTTATGGTGGTGATGGTTATTTTGATAATATGAATCAGTTTTTTGGAGGAAATGGATTTGATATTGTAGATAGAGGTAGGGGTTTCTTATTAGGAGATAATTTTAAAGTAAATAGAATTAATATAGATGATAATGAAGTAACTTTTGAAAATGCTTGGGGAGTTTGTGATGAAAATATTTATGATAAAGTAATACAACAAGCAGATATTGCCGAAAAAACTAATAAGCCTTTTTTCAATTTCATAATGACAACTTCTAATCATAGACCTTATACTTATCCAGAAAATAAGATTAATATTCCTTCAGGAAAATCACGTGCTGGAGCTGTAAAATATACTGATTTTGCAATTAAAGAATTTATTGAAAAATCTAAGAAAAAATCATGGTTTAAAAATACTGTTTTTGTTATTATGGCAGATCATTGTGCTAGTAGTGCTGGTAGATCTGAATTAGATATAGCCAATTATCATATACCAGCTTGGATTTATAATTTACCAAATATAGAGTCTCAAGAGATCAGTAAAATGACATCACAAATTGATATTTTTCCAACTCTTTTTGGTTATTTTAACTGGAATTATGAATCTAGATTATTTGGACGTGATATAAATAAAATTGAATCTAGTCAACAACGTGCATTAATTGGTAATTATCAAAAATTAGGCTTACTTAAAAATGATAAAGTAATGGTTTTAGGAACTGTAAAAACTGCTAATTTTTATAATTGGGATAGAAAAAACAACGATATGAAACCATTAAAAATGGATGATAAATTTTTAGATGAAACTATTTCATATTATCAAACAGCAGATTATCTTTTTCAAAACGGTTTAATGAAATTAGATTAAAACCCTTCTGAAGCTTTAATAAGAGCTTTTTTATTAATTACTTTAAGACTTGCTCTACTTGTTTTTATAACACCATCTTTTTTAAATTCAGATAATGTTCTAATTAAAGATTCTTTTGATGTTCCTACTACATTTGCTAAGTCATACCTTGAAATGTTTAATAAATTTTCATCCAATTTATTATTTTGGTTTTTTAATAAGCAAAGTATTGCGTTGGCAACACGTTCTCTAACAGAAGCATATGCTAATTGTAATAACCGTGCTTCTTTATTAAAAATATTTCCAGATAGAATTTTAATAAATCCAGATGCAATTTCTCTATTCTGTATAAGCTTTTTAAACTCTATTTTTGGTATTAAAGCAAGCTCTGTGGGTTCAAGAGCAACTGCTGTACGCCTATGTTTACCATTATTATCAATAAAAAAATTTAAATAACCAAAAAAATCATTTTCATTATGTATGTCATCTAAAAATTCTTTACCATGAGAGTCTCTAGAAAATCGTTTTACCTTTCCTTTGATAATAAAATAGATATAATTTATATTTTCATCTTCATTGAAAATGATTTCATCTTTTAAAAAATGCTTTCTTAATTTATTATTTTTAATTTTATTTAAAGGCATAATTTTATTTGCAACATCAATAAATTCATTTAAACCATCAATATTATTATCAAAATTTAGCTTGATTATTTTATTTCTTTTAATACGAGTTTCAATAGAATCTAATAAATCAATTTCTTTAAAAGGTTTTGATATATAATCATCAGCTCCTAAATTCATCCCTTTTCTAATGTGATCGTTTTGACCATTTGAGCTTAAAAAAATAAAAGGTATACTAGAAGTTTTCGGCATTCTATTAAGAATCCTAAACACCTCATAACCATTTAACACAGGCATGTTTATATCACAAATTATAACATCAGGATTAATATTTTTAACTTTTTTAATTCCCTCTTTTCCATTGTTGGCTGTATAAACTTCATAGCCAGATAATTCAAGAATTTCGAATGTAGTCTCTAAGATATCATTATCATCATCAATTAGAACAATTTTTTTCATAGTAAAAAAATTTATGAAATTTGATTTAAATAAATACTTTTCTTTAAAGGAATAGTTACAGTAAAAGTTGAACCTTTATTAAGTTGACTGATAAAATTAATTTTCCCACCTATTTTTTCTAAATGCTCTTTAATAATACATAAGCCTAAACCTGTACCTTGAATATTTGTAGTATTATTTGCTCTATAATAACGCTTAAAAAGGTGTTTTTTTTCATTATTAGGTATTCCAATACCATTATCTTTACAAACCATTACTAATTCATTATTATTTACAATTGTATTGAATTCAATAATGCTTCTGTTAGGTGAATATTTTGTAGCATTTGATAATAAATTATGAATTATACTGCTAAGCATATCTGTATTAATAAAAAATTTATTATTTCCTGAATGATTATAAATAATGTAGATTTTTTTTGTTGTTCCTCCTTTAATGTTTTCTATAATTTCATTTGTAAAAGTTAATATATTTGTTTCAAAAGAATAATTTTTTTCTAGACCTTCAATTTTATTAAGGGTTAAAAAATCATCAAGTATTTTAGTTAATTGAGTTATAGATTTTTCTATTCGATTAATATTTTTCGAATGAATTTTTAGAAATTTAGAATCACATTTTATTTTGTTAAGGATAGTTGTTGCATTTAAAATAGTTGTCAAGGGGTTTCTTAACTCATGAGATGTTTTTGAAATAAAATCAGTATGGTTTTTTAAAACATCATTTGAATTCTCATTAATTAAATCATTAGTGCTTTTAGTTAGTCTAAATAAAACACCTTTAATACCAATAAATTCATATGATTCTAATGATATATCAATAGATATAAAATTTTTATTTTTTTTGACTCCCAAAAATCTATTAGTTATTATAAATTCTTCTTCACTTTTAAAGCTATTAATATAGATTATTATTTTATCAGAAAAAGGTTTAGAAAAGAGAATGGATATATTCTTATTATAGAGATCATTTTTATTGTATTCAAAAATGTTATTTATAATTTCATTTGTATAATGAATTATTCCATTTAAATCTACAAATATTAAACCATCATTAAGTTTTTTAAACTTAGTGTTATGGTGCTTTTTAAGGGGTGTTACTACCATTTTAATTAATTTTAAACGTTATTGTTGTTAGTTTAAAATTATTACACTTTATCAGGCAGTTGTTAATATACTACAATATTAAGTGTTTTTTTATTAAAATAATAATTAATAAGCCCTTTTATTAATAATAATGATTAAAATCATTTTAAGAATTGATACTAATCATTGTTAAAACTTTAAATCTGGCTGATATTTGCATCATTATTAATCATAAAAAAAATTATATTATGAAAAAATTATTTTTTACAGCGCTTTTTTTAAGCGCAACAAGTTTATTCTTTGCACAAGCTAACGTAAGTGTAGTGTCATCAACAGGGAATAGCAATGATGTTGATGTAGTTCAAACAGGTTTAACAAACAATTCGGATGTTTTACAACTTGGAGACAGTAATACTGCGGATGTTACTCAATTAGGTACTTTAAATGATTCTGATATTGATCAAGTAGGTGATTTTAACACTGCTTTATTGGATCAAAATGGAAATGGAAATACTTCTATACAAGATCAAGATGGTGATAGTAATGATGCAATAGCAAATCAATTAGGTAATGTTAATGCTTCTTCTCAAAATCAAACAGGTGATTTAAATACAGCAAGTGTAGATCAAAATGGTAATACTAACACTGCTTCTCAAGTACAAGTAGGTGATAGTAATGACACTACAATAGATCAAATAGGTGATTTAAATACAGCATCTCAAGTACAAGTAGGCGATGATAATACAGCCGTTATTGATCAAGTAGGAATGTTAAATGTTGCCACACAATCTCAAGTAGGTGATGATAATTATGCATATGCAGAACAATATGGCGATTTTAATGTAGCAGCACAATCTCAAACAGGAGATGATAATATGGCTTATATTTATCAAGGTGAAACATATAATACAGCTGTTCAGACACAAGTTGGAGATAGTAATGTTGCTAAATCATATCAAAATGATATTAGTTTAGGCGGTTCAAATTTATCAGTACAATCTCAAACAGGAGATAATAATGTTGCTACAGTAGATCAAGGTTTAGAATATTCATTTCAAAATATAGCTTCTCAAATGCAAATAGGAGATTATAATTACGCTTATGCTTATCAAACAGGTAATAATAATATATCACGTGAGGTACAAGTTGGTGATGGTAATGATTCTAGCGTATATCAAAATGGAGATAGTAATACTAGTGGAGTAGGACCAGTTCCAAGTCCTCCAGCAACATTTAGTGCTTATGGTCAATATGGAGATAATAATATAGCAGTAACCGATCAAGTAGGTGATTATAATGATAGTAAAATATATCAAGAAGGTGATAATAATGATGCAAAAGTTGACCAACAAGGTAATCATAATGGAGCATTAGTTTTTTCTTTAGGAGATTCAAATCATGCAGATTTATTATCTAACGGTGATTGGAATGTAAATTTAGTAAGACAATTTGGAAATGGAAACAGCGTAGATTCAGATCAAATAGGTGATTTAAATGTAAGTAGTGCAATTCAAGCAGGTAATGGTAATACAGTACTATCACTTCAAAATGGAAATTCTAACTTTAGTTTAACTACACAAACTGGATTAGGACATTCAAATACATTAACTCAAATTGGAAACAGTAATAATTCTAATGTAACTCAAAGTAATTAGTATTTTCCCCAATATTTTTAAATAAATTGTGAAATAGAAAAAGGAAAGAGGAGGCTTGTTTAAGTCTCCTCTTTTATTATAATGATGTAAATCAGTATTTACAATGATTCAAATCATTGTAAATAATAAGAAAATTAAAGAAATTTGTGTAATTCTAATTAACTTGATTAGATTTAAAAATAAAGTTATGAAAAAATATATCTATATATTATGTATAAGTGTAACTACAATATATTCATTAAACGCACAAAATATTGTTGATGAAAACACCAATATTATTAAAAATTATTTTGCTCTACAACAAGATAAATTAGTTATTAATAATCAATATAAAAATTTGGTAGAATTAAAAACTCCCACAGATATTACTGTTCTTCAAGAAGGTGATTATAATAATGTAATTGTTAATGTAAATCAGGAAAACAAACAAAGTTTAATTCAAAAAGGGAACAATAACAACTTTGAATATTATACTTATTATAATAATATTGAATCGTTTATTAATGTTAAGCAAAGTGGAGACAACAATGATATTCAAATATTTGGTCAAAATAATATTAGTAAGAATATGAAAATTGATCAAAACACTAGTGATCAAACTATAATTATAATGAATTACTAAATTATTATTTATGGTAAAGGTTATAACAATACTAGTGCTTAGTTTTACTATTATTATTAGCGCTCAAGGTGAAAAACCAAAAGAGCTTGTAAAAGCAACAATTAGAGTTGTTAAAAAAGATAATATAGTAAATGTATATGCAAAGGCAATAAATAATTCAAATATTAATCAAGAAACACTAAGTTACACATTGTTTTTATTAAAAAATGATGAACAAAATAATATAACAAAAAACATACAAAAAGGAAAATTTTCTCTTTTAGAGAATGAGATTAAATTATTATCAAAACAACAATTAAATATTAATGATAAAGGTATAATTAAAGCATATTTATATATAAATAATAAGCATAAACTAATTTCAAAAGATTCTGTTAAAATTACATTGTTAGATAAGAAGTATAGTAATGATAATATTGATGAAGTAAATATTGAATTAACAGGCTTGGTTATTGAAAATGTAATGACAAAGTTAGGTAAAGATTTTTATGATTCTTTTAATCAAATAAACCAACTTAACGGTATTAATTACCCATTTATAATTATTATAGATGAAAAACCAGGTATTGGAGGAAAAAATAGTAAAATTAATATTAAAGTAAATGACGAGGCGATTTACCAATTTATAACACAGCCAAGCGAAGAGTACTTATATAACAATGCTGTAGAGGCAAATAAAAGTGTGTACAAATATCATATTAAAAATAAATTACTTCAACAAAAAGAACGAACATATTAATAATGATAGTTATGAAAAGAATTAAAATACTATTAATTGGAATCGCCTTATTATTTTTTGGGTTTACTAAAGCACAAGAAATTGTTTATAAGCCAATTAATCCATCTTTCTTAGGAGGTAATTCATTCAATGCTAATTGGTTGTTAAGTAAAGCAAATGCCCAAAATAAATTTAAAGAAAAAAGCGATTCTAAAAATCAAAAAAGCGAATTAGATAAGTTTACAGAAACTTTAAATAAACAATTATTAAATCAAATTTCTAAAGACTTATTTAGAGATCAATTTGGTGATAATGGTCTACAAGAAGGTACATTTACTTTTGGAAGTTTAGTTGTAGAAATTTCGCCAACTACAGATGGAATGACATTTGATATTTTTGATACAGTAACGGGAGAACAAACAACTATTACAATACCTAATTAGTTATGAAAACATTAAAGTATATTATAATTGTATTTTTATTTTCAAGTTGTTCAGTAATGTTTAATCAACCAACTAAAAAACAAGCTGCACGTTTTGGAGAAGAAGTTTATTCAAATAATTTAATAAGTCAAATATCTCCTGATAAACCTATTGTAGTTGGTGTTTATAAATTTAGAGATCAAACAGGTCAATATAAACAGGTTGAAAATGGAGTAAGTTATAGTACAGCTGTAACACAAGGAGCAACAACTATTCTTATTAAAGCATTAGAAGATAGTAAATGGTTTGTACCTATAGAAAGAGAAAATGTAAGTAACCTATTAAACGAAAGACAAATAATACGTTCAACTAGAAAAGAAAATAATAAAAAAAATGGAGTAAACTCAGATACATCATTACCTCCATTATTATTTGCAGGAGTGTTATTAGAAGGAGGAATTATATCTTACGACTCTAATATTATTACAGGTGGCGCGGGAGCAAGATATTTTGGTGTAGGTGCTTCAAGTCAATATAGACAAGATAGAATAACAATTTATTTAAGAGCTGTATCAACATCAAATGGTAAAATTCTAAAAACAGTTTATATATCTAAAACTATTTTATCACAAGCAATTGACGTTAACTTATTTAGATTTGTTAATGTAAAAAGATTACTTGAAGTAGAAACAGGTGTAAGTCAAAATGAACCTGGTCAATTAGCAATAAAAGAAGCTATAGAAAAAGCTGTAGAATCATTAATAATTGAAGGAATTAAAGATAATATATGGGAAGCAAACGAAAATGTAGAAGTAATTGATAGTATTGTAAATAAATACAATAAAGAAAAAATAATTGATAATCAAACTCAATTATTTAATAGGAAAATATTAAAAAATAGAGATAAACATGTAATTAATGTATCTTGTTATAGTACATATTTTGATGGTGATTATAATAATAGTACTTATAATTTTGATGGTTTTCAAGTAGGATATAAATATTTCTTAAAACAATCTAAATTTAGTTTTGGAGGAAGAGTAAGTAATTTTACATTAAGTAATGACACTATTTTTAGTCATAATTATTTTACAGCAGATTTAAATTTAGAATATAATTTTTTACCAACCGATAAATTTACACCAATAATGTATGTTGGTGGTGGTGGTCTTTTTGTAGGTTTTAATCATTATGATTTTAAAGTACATGGTGGTTTAGGATTAGAATATATAGTTACTAAAAATTTTGGAATTAATTTGTTTGCAGAAAAATCATTCCTATTTACTGATGAAATAGATGGTAAAGTTCAAGGAAAAATGAATGATAGTTTTTGGAAATTTGGCCTGGGTGTTAATGTTTATCTTAATAATAATTAAAACAAAATATTATGAAAAAAATAATATATATAAGCATCATAATCATTGTTAATCTATTGTTTTTGGGTTGTTCTGAAGATAAAGTTGATTTTGAAGAATATGGAACAATTAAAGGTAAAGTTGTTGCATCTGAAAATTTTGAACCTATTGCTAATGCAAAAGTAAGTATAAGTCCTTCAAACAATTCTACATTTACTGATGATTCTGGTGAATATGAATTTTTAGATATCTCGGAAGGTGATTATTCATTAAAAGCTGAAAAAGAAAGTTTCATTATAGGCTACGAACCAGCTAATGTAACAATAGGTCAAACAATTAATATTATAATTGAGTTAGAAAAATCAGATGCTTTAAATAAACCACCAAGTGTACCAGTGTTACTATATCCTGAAGATAATAGTTCTAATGAATCAATAAATGTAATTCTTTCTTGGGAAGAGTCAGATGATATAGATAATGATGAAATTAGATATAAAATAATATTAAAAAATGATTTAAATGATAGTATTCAAATTTTTGAGGATATAACAGAAACTAATTATAATTTAATTGATTTAGAGTATGGTGTGAAATATTTTTGGCAAATTGAGGTTAGTGATAATATTAACTCACCTGTTCTTTCATCTGTTTTTACTTTTGAAACAAATCAATTTCCAAATAATAGATATTTATTTGTAAGAGTTATTAATGGTAACAATGTTATTTTTTCTACAAATGAATTAGGTGATGAAATTGCTTTAACAAGCGAAAGTGAAAATTCTTGGAGACCTAGAAAAAATACTACTGCAAATAGAATAGCTTTTTTAAGAACGTATAATTCAGAAACTCATATTTTTACTATGAATTATAATGGAACAGATGTTAAAAAAGTTACTTCAACAGTTCAGCCAACAGCTTTTAAACAAAGTGAAATTGATTTTTCATGGTCATCTAATGGGAATAAATTTATTTATGCAAATTTTGATAAGCTTTATATCATAAATAAAGATGGTAGTGGTAATCTGTTACTACATCAAACAGATGATGGTAGTTTAATAACAGAATGTGATTGGAGTTATGATAGTAGTTTTATAGCTTTGAAAACTAATAATAACAGTGGCTATAATGTAAAGATTTATACAATAGATTTTTCTGGGAATGTATTAAATACCATTCTCGAGAATGTATTAGGAGCTGCTGGAGGTATTAATATATCTATTAATAATCAAAAAATATTATACACTTATGATGTGTCTAGTTTTGAAGATAACTCTTATAGACAATTAGATAAACACATATTTATTTATGATATGAATACTAATACGTCAACGGATTATTCAATTTTTAAAATTAGTGGAACTAATGATTTAGATCCTCGTTTTTCACCAGATGAAGCTAAAATAATTTTTGTAAATACTTCAAATGATGGAATTTCTGAACGTAAAATATTTACATTAAATATAAATGATACCGAAATTAGAGAACAGTTATTTGGTAATGCTATGATGCCTGATTGGGAATAATTCTTAAAAAATTATTAACCTGTTACTAAGAATGTCAAAATCCCTTTAATTTAAGTTTTCTTAGTAGCTTTTTTTACTATTAATTATACTACTCTATCTAATTTGTCGAATATTAATTGTTTTAGTGAAGTGTAATCTTTAATCATTTCTAAATCATCTCTTCTATTTTCAGAATTTAGTATATTATTTTTAATTTCTAATATATTTTGTTCTATTAGAATTCTTCTAATATTATAAATAGCTTTCATAACTAATTCTGGGAGTTGTTTTTCTTTACTTTTAACATAAATATTTTTCCCTTCCCAATCACTTAATAAATGTTGTTCATCATTCATTAATAAATCACTAACAGTCATACTAATATTTGGGTCTGGATGATTTACTAATTTTTCAATCGATATTCGTTCATCTTGATTTAATTGATGTATAATATCATAATAAATAGATTTAAAAGTAGAGTTTGTGAATTCTATTTCGTCATCTTGTAGATGTAAGTATATCTCTTTAGAAACAGTATTAGTAAATTTATGCTTGACTAATTCAAAAATTCCTTCATCATTTTCTTCCTCAACAAAATCTATAAACTCGGTTTCTTTATTTCCATAAAGTAATAAAATTTCAATTAAATGCTTTTCTAAAATATTTAATTGATTAACTTTTATTGCCTTTGGTTGTTCGGGTTGTACAACTTGTAAAGGTTTAGATTGATGTGAATACCTAGAATCTTCTCGATCGTTTTTGTTACGTATTTGAGCTAATTCTCCAAATAAAACTTTTTCAGAAATTTGCATGATACTTGCACATTCTTGTACATAAACCTCACGTTGAATTGCACTTGGAATTTTTGCAATACTATGAACAATATCTCTTATTAATCCTGCTTTTTTTATTGGGTCATTTGCAGCATCTTTTAATAATAAAGACACTTTAAATTGTATAAAATCTTGAGAATTTTCCTTTAAAAATTCTTTTAATTCATCAGTAGAAACAGATTTTGCAAAACTATCAGGATCTTCACCATCTGGAAATGCAACAACTTTCACATTCATACCTTGCTCTAGAATTAAATCAATTCCTCTTATAGAGGCTCTAATTCCAGCAGCATCACCATCAAAAAGTACAGTAATATTATTTGTTAGCCTACTTACTAACCTAATTTGATCTGATGTTAATGCTGTTCCAGAAGATGCAACTGTATTTTCTACTCCATTTTGATAAAACGAAATAACATCTGTATATCCTTCAACTAAATAACAATTATCTTCTTTGGCAATAGCTTGTTTTGCATGGTAAATACCATATAAAATTTTACTTTTATGGTATATTTCACTTTCTGGTGAGTTAAGGTATTTAGCAGCTTTTTTATCAATTTTTAATATTCTTCCACCAAAACCTAAAACTCGTCCACTCATTGAGTGAATTGGAAATAAAACACGTCCTTTAAAACGGTCAAATTTTTTGGTTTCTTTTACAATAGTTAACCCTGTTTTTTCAAGAAATTCAATGTTAAATTTATTTTTTAAGGCTTCATCAGTAAAAGCTGTCCATTGATCCAAAGAGTAACCAAGTTCAAATTTTTTGATAATATCATCTGTAAAACCTCTTTCTTGAAAATAGGAATAACCAATTGCTTTACCTTTTGGGTCTTCGGTTAATATTTTATGAAAATAATCTCTAGCATATTCAGAAACTAAGTACATACTTTCACGAGCTGATTGTTGTAGCTTTTGCTCGTCTGTTTGCTCAGTTTCTTCAATTTCTATATTATATTTTTTAGCTAAATATCTTATAGCTTCAGGATAAGAATAATGCTCATGTTCCATTAAAAATGAAATAACATTACCACCTTTACCA
>Ga0256844_10000207_pt1 | contig 23638 bp, 17 predicted proteins | sample MusselsmetaG_FD_189100 | JGI IMG/M metagenome (GOLD analysis project Ga0256844, IMG submission 189100) | Mussel associated microbial communities from hydrothermal vent at the East Pacific Rise, Pacific Ocean - Mussels | ecosystem: Host-associated > Mollusca > Shell > Unclassified ... | reverse complement strand
TACAGATTGAGCATGGATTAAATTGAAATCAAGGTTCGCGCAGCGACCCGTAGGGCTTGACCTTTAATTCAATTTCATCCATGCTAATTGACGCTTTTTACCCACAGATTCGTTTAAAGAACCAAAATTAATAACCTATTTAGCGATAAAGTGGCACTTGGTAGCAGCTTGCTCATTTTTTGGTTTTTTTGTTTTATATCACTTTGAAACAGCAGCATATGCTTCGGTTAATGTAGCGGTTGTTGTCTTCTGCCTTTTTGGCTCATCAACCATGACAACATTCTTTTTAAATTCTTTAATAGAAAAACGTTGGCTCAAAAAATATGAAATTATCTCTATATTTCTAGCTATATCTGGACTTTTCTTCATATTACTAGACAATAATATTGGAAACGCAACTACTTCTGGTTTAATCTCAGCGATTACCGCAGGGGTTGGTTATGGCTTTTTCCTAGTTATGACCAAATATTTCAAAATTGGCGAAGGTATGATTACTATTTTTTCTCTGTTACTATTTGGATTGTTGTTTTTGTTCATTCCATTTATAAAAAATGGTGCAATATTACCATCATCAAATGACTTACCCTACCTACTACTATTGGCAATACTACCTACTATTGGTGGATTTTGGTGTACCACGAAAGCATTGATAATTTTAAAAAGTCAATCTGTTCAGTTGATTGAGCTGACGGAACCCCTTTTCGCAATTGTGTTTGGCTTTATATTTCTCGGCCAACTTACGAATAAATATCAAATTGGTGGAGGCGGGTTAATAATTTTTTCGATTGTCGTGCATGGGCTGTTCTTTCATCAAGAGCAACCTAAAAAAGCAAATATCCCTAACATAACAAACACATAACAATGGTATCGAGAGGGATTTGCGGCCAGCGCGGTTTTCCGAAGTTCTTCCTTGCTGAAAAACTCACAGGTAATTCAGGCATGGTTGCTGTAAATCCCGCAAACCCATACCGGTCGTTATATTAAAATACAGTCGCAATAAATATCAAAAAGAGGAAAATCTTCTATGGAGAATCAAACTGAATTACATGAACAGGTTGCAGGACAATGGCAAAAATACAAAAAATTGATGCCTAACATTGCAGAGTCGTATCAGAAGTTGCCTGAAGAAGTTTATAAAGATGGTGCAATTGATGCTAAAACTAAAAGACTAATGGCTATGACCGCAGCAACGATACATGGCTGCCGTGCATGTATATTGTATCAAACCGAGGAAGCATTACAATTAGGTGCCACAGTAGAAGAAATATTGGAATGTATCGGGGTAGCGGTTAGTTTAGGAGGAACAATGGCAGAGGGAGAGTCCACTCGCTTGATTGGTTTCCTTGAAGAGAAAGGATTGATTTAGCCAGCTTATTACGAGACTAAAAACTTAACTTCAACTTTGAAGTGCAAAAAAAAACACATAACAGGAACAGTGGTTCAAGAAGAATTTATGAATAAAGATACATGTAGTTATGGGAAGTTATGGGGGCAAACCAAATCATCATATTGTATTAGTAAAATAATACGTTCAAAAATACGCCAAATTTGCTCTTAGAGGTCAATTTTTACCACAAGAAAGTGTCCGCTAAGAGATAAACATGAAAGTCAGAACAATCGAAAAATAAAAAAACGGCAAAAAGATGCACCCGACTGGCTCACACGTCCGATTTTCAGATGTTAATCGGCCATCGTTTATCGCGCCACCATTCTGGTAAATCCATGGCCAGCCAGTGATTTAGAACGTTAAGATAGCCATGCAGAAGGTCTGAACGTGAAAGAAATCCCCATACTTAACCTTCTTCTTGAATCTCAAAACACCTACGAATTAACCAATAACAGAGACCAGTTACGGTATATTAAAACTTCTGCACGTTGTATTAACAACTGGCGCCAAATCAATGACTGTACCAAAAGCTTAAAAAGTCTTTCAAAGCAGCTTCCGACTATCCACGCTTACTGTCACATCTCTTCAAGAACCTGAAAAAACAATTTGTAACAACTGTAAAACCTGCTACCAATCCTGTTGACAAGTAATTTAATCGTACTCTTTTTTTCCATTATATCTTTGTGCTCTTTGCAAAATATGCTAAACATGGCATATTGTAATATTTATCAATTTTCTTCAGTTCAGCAAAACCTGAGAATGTTATGAAATGTAGGCAAATTAGCCTGCAACACAAATCATTTCCTTTTAGAGAAACAGGATACCACATGAATCATTGTAGAAAAAACACTCCTCTTCCTGGGATCACCAAACAAAACTGCGGACAATGTAGCCCCCTACTGGCTCTTTTTGTTATCCTTTGTCTTGTTTTTCCAGGGCTTGCTACAGCAGTTGAGCAGAACACAACCTACCTGCCATTGAAGATCAACAGTCCGTCCAATAAAACGGCATTGACTAAACAGGCTGACAGTGCTCTGGGTGACGCCCTGCGCCCCACCTCATTCTCTATGATGAATCGGACAGAAGTCAAAGCATTCCTTGATTATTCAGGTACCTGGCCCCCAACTCCTGAGAAATTGAAGAAAATCGCAGCATCCACCGGCCTCGATTATGTTGCCGCAGGAAGTCTCACTGTGACTGGCAATCAGATCAGTATTGATTACAAGGTTTTCGATCTTCTTTCACCTGCCAAGCCAAAATACTATTACCGCCATGGCGAATCTATTGAAAATCTGGCTGGGACTCTGGCTGAAGTTGTAAGAGATGTGATATCTTATACTGAACGTGATTTCATAATCGCAAGCATCAATCCAAAAGGAAATGTACGCATTGACTCTGGTGCCATCTCTCGTAAAATCAAGACAAAATCCGGGGATTTTTACAATCCCGCAACACTAAGAGAAGACTTGAAAGCCATCTTCAAAATGGGCTATTTTGAAAATGTACGTATTGAAGTTGAAGAAAGTGAAGCAGGAAAAGTTGTCACCTTTGAAGTAACAGAAAAACCAATCATACGCAGTATCCAATACTCAGGGCTTGATGCCTTCTCAGAAGAAGAAGTTGCAGAAGCTGCAAATATTGGTGAGAACACCATTTTAAATTCGAATAAAATCAACAATAGTACTGCGACAATCAAAGCGCTGTACAAATCAAAAGGCTATTATAACACTAAGGTTACCGCCCAGCTAAGCTACCCTGATGAAGAACATGCCGAGTTGCGTTATGTCGTGGAAGAAGGCGACAAAATCTACATCAAAGAGATCACATTCATAGGCAACAAAAACTTTTCAGGCAGTGATCTTGAAGACATCATAGAATCAAGTGAGAAAAACTGGCTTTCCTGGCTCACAGAAGGCGGTCTGATGAAGCAACAGATGCTTGCACAGGATGTTGCTCGACTTGGTTCTTTTTACAACAACAAGGGTTTTCTTGAAGTAAAGGTCGGTGAACCTAAAGTTGAACAGGTTGACGAGTGGCTCTATATTACATTTACAATAGAAGAAGGGCCTCGCTACCGGGTAGGAACCGTTTCTTTCTCCGGTGATTTAATCGAAGATCAGCAAACAATGCGCAGCTTTCTCTCCATCCAGAATGAAGAATTCATTAATCGTCAGGTGCTGCGTGAAGATATCCTGAGAATCACAGATTTTTATTCTGAGCATGGATTTGCCTTTGCTGATGTACGGCCCAAAACAAAAAAATCCGCAGCCGGCGAACGAGTCGATGTTGATATTAACATTAAGAAAGGGGATCTGGTCTATATCCAGCGAATTGCCATTAAAGGAAATACCAGAACCCGTGATAACGTTATTCGCCGAGAGCTGAACATTGCAGAAGGTGGCGTTTTTGATTCCAAAGCTCTGCGAATCAGTACCCAGCACCTGCAACGGCTGGACTTCTTTGAAGAAGTAAACATTGTCCCGGAACCAGCACTTGATCCATCAAAAATGAATGTTACGGTAAATGTTAAAGAAAAATCCACCGGACAATTCAGTATTGGTGCCGGCTACAGTTCAGTTGATTCAGTAATGCTCATGGGAGAAATTTCTGAGAATAACTTCCTTGGACGTGGTGACAGACTCTCCCTGGCCGCCAACCTCAGTGGGAATTCCAATCGTTTCAATCTTGGCTACACAAATCCTCATCTGCGTGATTCTGAACTTTCTGTCGGTGTCGACCTCTTTAACTGGTTTCGTGAGTTTGATGACTACGATAAAGATTCCAAAGGTGGTGCCCTGCGGTTAGGTTATCCGCTCTTTGAAAAGGTTCGCGGGTATGGCAGCTACAGCTATACTGATACGGAACTGAGTAATGTCGCACCAAACGCCTCCCAAATCATCCTCGACTCCATGGATATCAATATCACCAGTGCTGTAAAGTTTGGTCTGGTTCGTGATACACGTGACCGAAGAGTCGGCGCCAGAAGAGGATCTGAGAACTCCATCACTGTGAAATATGCAGGTGGTGCATTAGGCGGAGATGCTGAATTCACAAAGCTTGAAGCATTTTCCAGCTGGTACTTCCCGCTTCCATGGACAACAGTCTTTCATATTAAAGGATCTGTTGGGCAGGTTTGGGAAAATGAAACCGGGAAACTTCCCGTTTACGAACGGTTCTTCCTGGGTGGCATCAACACGATCCGTGGCTTTGAATATGCCAGGGCTAGCCCCATTGACCCTGAAACCGGTGATCGTATTGGTGGCGACAAAATGTGGTACACCAACATCGAATATGTCTTTCCTCTGTTGGATGAAGCTGGTGTCCGCGGTGTGTTCTTCTTTGATGCCGGTAAAGTTACCGCCAGTGACGAAGATTGGAATCTTGACCGCTATAATAAATCAGTTGGTGTAGAAGTTCGCTGGTTATCTCCAATGGGTCCTCTACGGCTGGTCTGGGGCTACAACCTCGATCCAGAGAATGATGAAGACACATCAGTCTGGGATTTCTCCGTTGGTGGTTCTTTTTAATACCATCGCCGTATAATTAATACCTTATGCTGTATAAAAAGGTATGCAAGTAAGCATCCGTAAAAACTATAGCAAAACACTTTCATCCTTCAAAGAGGGCTAGAGAGTGCTTAGTAGTTTAATATGTTTCCCGTGTAGCCGGCCAAAGTCGTGCTTCACTTCATAATTTTTTATTTTGCCGGCTGCATGATTTCCATGCAGCCGGCTCTTTTATTTGACCAATGCCTAGTCCATTCAACAGAAGTCCCATTCAAGCCGGTAGCACCAAATCACTTTCTGCACTACGCGGCAGCTCAAAAAGTCTTCTTGCAGCACTTCAGGCTGAGTCCCAGCCATGTTGCTGTATTGTTCCAGACGAGGATATGGTACCACAAGTCGAAGAAGATCTGAAACTCTTCTGCAAACTCCCGGTTTTCACATATCCAGGATACGAGATTCCACCCTATACCCCGCTTTCACCAGATCCACTCACAACAGCAGCCAGACTTTCTACTTTGTACAGACTTCACGAGACAAGTTCTTCTTTTGTACTTGTGGTCTCTGCAGAAGCATTGATGCGACGAACTCTACCCGGAAAAGTACTCTTTGATCATGCAGAACTGCTTTTAACCGGTGAAGAGTGTGACCGGGATGACTTGTTAAGTAAACTTGATGACCTTGGCTACGAAAAGGTAAATCTGGTACAGAGCGTTGGCGACTATTCGGTTCGAGGCGGAATCCTGGATATTTACCCGCCCTCTTTTCTCACAGGGAAAAAATTACACAATACTCCATTACGACTCGACTTCTTTGGCGATACCATTGAATCAATGAGAGGTTTTAACCCCATAAGCCAACGCTCCATAACTGACATTGATGAAGCCATAATTCTCCCGGCCAGTGATATCTGCTACCCTGATGTTGCAGGCAAAGAGATGTCGGAACTACTGAAAAATTTTGATGCAGCTGCCGCAAAACTTAATTGGGATGTAGATGAAAGCCTGAAACTCCGGGAACAAATAGCTGCAGCCCAGCGCTTTGCCGGCATGGAATTCTTTCTCCCCATCTTTTATCCGCAAAAAGATCAGAGCAGTAGTCTCTACGATTTCCTCCCGAAAAATACCTGTCTGATACATTTTGCACCTGAAATGGAAGAACAGGCTCGTGGAATGGTTCAGGAACGAATCATTTCAAACTTTGAAGAAGCCCAGGATACTGCTACCCCGGCACTTGATCCGAAACAGGTTTTTCTGCCATCTTCTGAAACACAGAAACGCATGGGAGCTTTTGCACAAATTGACTGCACTGCTTTTACCGAGACCAAACAGATCCATCCGCTTACTGCAACGAACCATCAGGTTTTAAAGCAGAACATCAGCCTGCAGCGAAAGGAACGTGGACTCATCCCGCCTCTCTCTGATCAAATACGCATTTGGCAGGATTCAGATGAACCAGTCATTCTCTGCTGCCGCTCTCTGCAACAAACAAAAACCCTTGCTGAACTACTGGAAAAACATCAGCATGAAATCGAGATTCTTGAGAGTCCTATAAACCTGAGCACATTTCCAGAGTCATTTAATTCAGATAGACTATATCTCTGTGACCAGTCACTCAGCAGAGGTTTTTCTCTTGGCAGTCCCGTGGTTCATTTTCTTTCGGAGAGTGAACTCTTCGGAGAAATGCGTATTGGCAACCGTAAAAGGACAGAAGAAAAGCCAGGCGAACCCATCCGCTTTTCCGAGCTCCATGATGGTGACATTGTAGTTCACCGCGACCACGGTCTAGGGCGCTACCTGGGTATTGTAACGCTCACTATGCAGGAAGTGATCAATGACTATATGCTCCTTGAATATCGGGATGGAGATAAGCTCTACCTGCCGGTTGATCGTCTTAACCTAATCAGTCGTTACGAAGGACTCTCAGACAGAGAACCACGAGTCGATAAACTTGGGACTGGATCATGGCGGGCTGCCAAGGCAAAAGTTAAAGAAGAAGTCTGGAAGGTTGCAGAAGAACTCCTTGCAATCTATGCCAGACGTGAACTGCGCGAAGGAAGAAGATTTTCAGCACCCGGGGAACTCTACCATGAGCTTGAAGAATCCTTTCCCTATGATGAAACCATTGGACAGAACAAGGCCATCACCGATGTAATTGAAGATCTCACATCGGACAAACCCATGGATCGGCTGGTTTGTGGGGATGTTGGCTATGGAAAGACAGAAGTTGCAATACGGGGAGCTTTTAAAGTTGTTGAAGATGGGTTTCAGGTGGCAATTTTAGTTCCCACCACCGTTCTTGCCGAGCAGCACTTAAAAACATTTAAAGAGAGGATGCAGGGTTTTCCGGTAACAGTCGAATGTATTAATCGCTTTCGCAGCCCTGCCCAGCAAAAACAGATAGTCAGTGACCTCAGTACCGGAAAGATTGACATCATCATCGGTACCCATAGATTACTGTCTAAAGACATTAAGTATCGGGAACTTGGCCTGCTCATAATAGACGAAGAACATCGATTTGGGGTAAGCCATAAAGAAAAAATCAAAAAGATCAAGGCTGAGGTGGACATTCTCACCCTCACCGCAACCCCCATCCCGAGAACCTTGCAGATGTCACTGCTCTCCATTCGTGACCTTTCTGTTATCTCAAGCCCTCCAGAGCACAGAAGGCCTGTAAAAACCTTTGTAGCACGTTACGATGAGCTTGTCATAAAAGAAGCCATATTGAAAGAAATGCGTCGCAGTGGACAGGTATTTTTTGTTCACAATCGAGTAAAATCCATCTACAAAATGGCAGCGACCGTCCAGGAACTCACTCCGGAAGCCAGGGTTGCAGTGGCTCATGGGCAGATGAGCGGTAAAGAACTTGAAGGTATCATGGTTCGATTTGTAAACCGTGAAATCGATGTACTTATCTCCACCACCATCATTGAATCAGGCCTTGATATTCCCACTGCCAATACCATGATAATCAACCGTGCCGACGCTCTTGGCCTTGCAGGAATATATCAGTTACGCGGACGTGTTGGCAGATCATCCGCTCAGGCATTTGCATACCTGCTAGTACCATCACTCGACAGCTTAAGTAAAGATTCCAAAGACCGCTTGCGTGCACTCATGGAATGCAATGAACTGGGCGGCGGCTTTAAACTTGCCATGAGTGACTTACAAATCCGTGGTGGAGGAAATCTCCTTGGAGTTTCACAATCCGGTCATATTGCGGCCATCGGCTATGACCTCTACCTTGATCTCCTGCAGAAAACCGTGGCTGACATGAAAGCACGAGTGGCTGCCGGTATTGATGAAAGTGTCCCGATAGATCTTCCTGAAACTGAAATTAACCTTCAGGTCTCGGCTTATATTCCTGAATATTACATCCCGGATGTCAGTCAGCGTTATGTTGCTTATCGCAGGATTTCAGCACTCTCAACAGCTACTTCTGAAATCTATGATGATCTACTCGATGAACTTGCCGATCGCTATGGAACACTCCCCGACGAAACACATAATCTTTTTAAGATCGTTGCTTTCAAAAAAGAACTGGCGCAGCTTGGTGTCAGTAAACTTGAAAAGGGTAAGGATTCTCTTGTGTTCTCATTCACCGACCACACACCACTTGACCCTGCCCTGCTCCTGGGCTATCTGCAAAAAGGCAGTAAAAAGAGAAAGGCTCCTCCAAAACGTCTTACTCCCGATGGAAGGCTTATTATTCCGGCCCGTATTGACTCACCAGACAGGCTTTTTTCTGTGCTGCAAAAGACATTAGTTGAGCTCAGCAATTTAACTAAATAAAACAAAATATTACATACAATATTCCCATGCAACATAAACAAATACAACCCGATTTTTCCTGGTCCCAGATTGATACCATCCTGCTCGATATGGACGGTACCCTGCTGGACAAATATTTTGATGACCACTTCTGGGAGGAATATGTGCCAAAGATCTTTGCAGAAAGCAATAAACTCTCTGAAGAAGAGGCGCGAAAAGTACTTCTGCAACGGTATCAAAAAGTAGAAGACACCCTGCAATGGTGTGACCTTGATTACTGGACGAAACAGCTAGGACTGGATATCCCGGAACTAAAATGTAAAGTTGACCACCTGATTAAGGTGCATCCCTATGTCATTGATTTTCTGGTGTATACAAAAAGCATTCATAAAAAAGTTCATCTAGTGACAAATGCCCATTCAAAAACACTGGAAATAAAGATGCGAAAAACTGCACTGGGCTCCTACTTTGATCGTATTGTATGTGCGGAAGAAATAGGATACGCCAAAGAGCAGCCAGAATTCTGGAAAAAACTCGAAGCACACCTTGGCTTTGATAAAAAACGGACCTTGCTTGCTGATGACACGGCAAAAGTACTCTATTCTGCCAGGCAATACGGTCTTGAGAATCTTATCTTTGTGGCTCGTCCCAGCTCACGTATTCCCGTGAAATTCTCTCCTGATTACCCATCCATCACCTATTTTAACGAACTGATCTTCTAAAAATTTAATTAAAACATCTGGCTTTTCTTGTTGAATCGGAATCACTGTGATACACTTTTTTATATAACAAGGTTAATCACTATTCCTTTATACTATTAAATACTTCAACTTAGGGAGTTCACATGACATTATCATCTTACGAAGCAAAAGATCTTTTTCAATGGCTCACAGATAAAGAAGACATTCTCGTTCTCGACGTACGAAACCAAAAAGATTTCTCACGATTTCAGGTAGAATCGCCATACCCGTTCAGCATGCAAAACCTTTCCTATTATGACTTTATGGAGATTGAAGATGAAAGTGTCTCCAAGGTTCCAAAAGGAAAACCCATACGTATTGTCTGCGCAAAAGAAGGCTCTGCAAAATATGTTGGAGAAATCCTTGTTGAACACGGTTTTGACGATGTTCGTTATCTTACTGGTGGAATAAAGACATGGGGCAATCTTCTGGTTCCCAAAGCACTTCACGAAGGGGACGATTATACCTTCTATCAATTTATCCGCCCTGGCAAAGCATCCTGCAGCTATGGTCTTTGTTCAGGTGGTGAGATTATGTTTTTTGATCCAAGTCGGAATGTTGATTTCTATCTCGACTTTGCCAAATCCAAAAACTGCAAAGTTATCAAAACGTTTGAAACCCATCTCCAGGCTGATTACATAGCAGGCTCACGCCAGATTGCTGAAAAAACCGGCGCCGATTTTTTTGGAGGAGTAGACTTTGAAGGTACAAAAACCGGCTATAAAGCTGTAGCTGATAATGAAATACATACCTTCAGCAAAGGCGGCCCTGAAGTCAAAGTTATCTTAACCCCCGGTCACACCCCCGGTTCTCTTACCTTCATTGTAGATAACACCTATATGATCTCAGGAGATACCGTATTAATCCAGTCTATTGGCCGTCCTGATCTTGGAGGGCAGGTAGATCAATGGGCAGTAATGCTCTTTAATACCATTCGCAAAGTAGCACAATTGGACGATTCACTGCTTGTCCTGCCGGGACACTACTCGAGTTGGAGCGAAGCAGATAAAAATCTCCATTTCTGCCTTCCATTCAATAAAGTGAAAGAACGAAACAAGGAAGTTTTTTCCATTACAGAAGAAAAAGATTTCATCCAATATATCAAAGATAATATGCGTGATCAGCCTAAAGAGTATGCTCTTATTCGTCTGGCCAACGGGAATATGGAGCAGTACGATATCGACAAACAGGAAGAACTTGATCTTGGCAAAAATGAATGTGCAGCAACTGCATACGCCAAAGCACAAGCCGCAAAAGAGAATTAATAATCACAAGAAACAAGCCATGCCATCTTTGTATCTGGAAATATATTCTATATTTCCAGATACGCCTTCGGGAGATACATCTGTATGTGTCCAACACAAGGAACTCCACGCGAAGTCACTACCCCGCATCGTAAAATCCCCATAGATATCCCTAAGGGAATTACCCCCACAGAGTTTTACAACAGCCCCTGCAACCTGCGCCATCTAGCCCGTGAAAACGGCCTTCTCCGGACACCTGAAGACTTTCTTCTCTATCGAAAAGCGATTGGTCACACTAATATTTTTGACACCTCCATAATTTTAGATTCTTCACAAACTATTCTGGATCCACTTGGACGTCCGGTTCGGCGTGATCAACTCAACAGCCAGGAAAAAATGGTCTTTTCCCGTATGACCCAGGTGATATTCAACTACATGCATGAAAAATACCCGGATCCTGAACGCCACCTCCTCTTATGCGGAGAGGCAAGTCTTGATGCAACATGGCCCCTGAGTAAATCCGGTGTTCCAAGCATTCGAATGATTCATAATCATTTTATGGTATTTGAAAACGAGAATCTGCTTGCTGCACCACTGGCATCCAATGACAATCCAAACCTTTCAGACAGCGGCTACAACGGACTCTTTCTTGATTACCTGAGTAATGTTTACTTGCACTTTCTCGAAGTATTAGATCTAAATATTTTAAAGCATCTTGAAGCCGATCAGTCCAGGTTGCAAGCCACAGGATATCCCCAGGGACTCCCAAGTTGGGAAGTACAGGGTGGAATTGACGCACTCAACAAGGGGTCATTCTGGAAAGAATATGACATGGTTCTCCTGGGGTTTCTTGATTTTTACCGAACACTGTTTTCACTTGTTGCATCAAACACTGCGAAAATACCTGAAAATGCCCGCTATCCCGATCAGATTGAAAACATACTCCTGTTCAACAACGAATTCCACACTGCTGCCAGAATGCTCCGACTGCAGGTACTCGAAGATCCTCTATTTGCCAATGAAATTCGCTGGCGTCCGGCCTATAAACAGATCCTTTATCGGGATGACAGAGGCCGTCTGATTGTTACCATCAGCCAGAACTCTGTGGGGAATGCCATCACGGAATTACTTGGTATTGTTGTCAAGCGAGTCAATGACAGAGCTGCATTTGAGAAGGTCGAAAAAGCACTTGTTGATAAGCTTCTTGAAGTCAGAAACCGTCTGGTACGGTATAATCTTGGTTCCCCCATTGCCACTCCCTGCTGGCCAAACGGTTCCTTTGTTCCTTTGGCATAACAATTTCCCCCAAACTTCCCTATTGTTTCGACAGTCATAAACTAACGCAAGCTACTAAATAAAATGATAGGAAAAAATTGAAAAATAGCGTAAATCTTCTCTAAACTTTATAAAAATACCACACTGCGTTGAATAATTTTTTTTTCACAGGTAAATCATGCAGAAAACAAACTTTATTTTCCTTTTGATTCTCACACTCTTTCTCTCTGGCTGTTGGTGGTCCAACACCACTGAATACACTGGTATTCGATTTCCTGAAACAACAATTAGTCGAATAGCATTCCAGGAAAACGCAGTCTCAAGAAACTGTTCCGCATTCGCTCATCTCCTGATGAATTCAAAAATGAACTCATCAGGACAGGACATTGCCAGTTCGATGCAACTGGAAGCTCAAAACAAAGGAGCCGACCTTGTTCTAATAGGAATGGCACGAGAAATGGAAGATGAAGAGCTGGAAGGCAATCGATTTGACTATTATGGTCCTGAGTACGCATATAATTTCAACAAAACCTGGCTGGGATGGAAGTTTGGTTTTGATGAATGGAATGATACAGGAAACTTTATTGGCATTGGAGCTGACAGCTGGGGAAAAACGGAAGCCATCTTTAACAACAGCCTTTTGATTCAGGCTGTTTTTCTACGCTGTGCTGATAGCAACTAAATAAAATCGGGCTGTTTTTCTACCCACTCTTTAAGTTCGGTGAAAACTTGCTGCAACTCAGGTAAGCGAGAGCCAAGTTTCTGAAGCTCCCCGTCACGAGCAAGATACTCAAATTCAAGCGCCAGATTTGAGATTCGCCATGCAAAAATAGTGGCACTTGCCCCCTTCATGCCATGACAGACTTCTCGAACCTCTTCGCCATTGCCCGACTTGATACCTTCCTCAATGGCCGCAATCCATTTGGGACCACTTTTCTCGTGTAAATGCCTGAGAAGCTCGACAACGATATCAAGATTATTACTGCAGTTATTCTTAAGCCTGTCCAAATCCAGGATAATATCTGGCCGTTCCTGCGATTGTGTTAATACGGAACTCATAGTTCTTTCATCTCAAATTCTATCTTTTGTAATTACCAGATTGCACGCAAGCCTTTCTGTTTTCTTAGCTGATCTATCCTTCTTTCAAGATCTATACGCCATTCAGCATGAATTCGTGCAGCTGACGGAGCAATGAGTTCCGGTAAACCATAAACAAGCCTGTCTGAAGCCCGACTGGCTTCAATAACAGCCTCAATAGAACGCGCTCCGAATTTATAACGACTGACTAAAAGACGCAACAGGAGGCCTGAGGTCTTTCGAGCCGCTTTTTTCCAGTGCGTATCCATCTGGTGGGCAATAATAAAGGCACGTTTCAGCAAAATTCTGCGTAACTCATCAAGGTCTTCTCTGGTAGCTGAATCACGAAGAAGGATATCAGGAATTTCTATACCATCAATATCAAGCACCACACGCAACCGACTCATAAAATCAGGGATCTTGAGCGTTTTCATCAGGGCCAGTGCTTCTGTGTCAGCCGGGTCCAAAAGATCTTCCATTGCACTCCAGCTGGCCTTAACGCCACCTGCAAAAACAAAAATCGCTCGCCCGATAAAATGTGGAATACCATTCACATAGGTAACTCCGTCCTGCATGGAAGGAAGGAAATACCGTAAATATCCAAACTCATGTCCATCATAGCGACAATCAAATTCGTCCCAGAAAACGATGGGTACTTTTCCCCTGGCTACCGAGGCGCGAACAGGTTCGATGGCAGAATTAATCTCATCGGGTGACGCAAACTGGGTCAGATTAAACTCAAAGAAATCAAAGGGATCGCCTTCAAACCGCTCAGAAATAACACGAGCCACCTCTTTTACTGCAAAAGATTTTCCAGATCCAGGAGGACCAAAAACACCAAGGCAAAGAGGACGGAGGACATGTTCTTTTGAAACATAGGAATCCATTACATTCTGTAGTGTAATCACCGGGTCAATCTCAGCAGGATCAGTTGTCCGAAGATGTCCTACCTGAAAAATTGGCAAATTCCCGAAACCATTTTTCCGATTTACTTCCTCTTTTAAATCATGCAAAACAGATACAATTTCATCCATGTATCCATGGGAAATCGCAAATGAGTCCTTATCTGAGGAAGACTTGCGGAAATAGAAAAAACGTCTGAGTGCTCGTTTTTTTTCCTCAGACCAGATCTGTTCGGAAACAAGATCAATAATTGCTTCAAAATCAGCAGATAGAGGAGGCAGTTCAAAAAATGATGGATCGGGGCCATTATCCATAAACGAACAGGCATAGCCGCCGGGGAAACTTTTGGCAAAATCAAGGTTGGGAAATTCCAGAGTATCCTTGAAATAGTAGCCATGACTATACAAGAGATCCCAATTGTTGAGGACTCGCTTTGAAAAATCATAGAAAAAATTCCGGCTGAACTCAAACTTACCAAAACGCATGGTATCCATTGCGAGCATAGCAGGAAGAAGCGTATCATAACAAGGCACAGAACCTCGCTGACGAGGAGAACTCTTTTCAGGGAGACAGCCTTTACGATGCCTGAAAAATACCGCTTCTGGACCAATATATAAAATACCATGTGGAAACATTTCCACCACAATATGACAGAGAAATTTTGATTGCTGACTATCCCAGAGACCAACCTCCTGCGTACGAAGTGCACGAAGACACATGGCAACAATTGTTTCCCAGTTAACGGAACAGTCCATTTCCATTCTGGTTGTTTCAAGATCTGAGAGCCTGCAAAAAAGAACGAATCGTTCACCAAGCAGTTTGGCCCAATTCTCCCAATACGCTACAGAAATTCCCATGGCTATGGCCCAGAGATCTGGATTACGATCAATATCTTTCTGGCTTATTTCTGGCGGGTGACCCGAATCATCAATTACGATCAAACCGGTATTGTCAGTGAATATATCTCTGTTGGTATCATCCACCACAAAATCTTCAGCTGAACTCGATCTGCCACCAGCCGGTAAATACTGGTTGACCATAAACCACCCATGATCATCCTTGTCGACTGCGGTATTTGGATATTTCCTAAATATCTGAAAGACATCTTTCTGTTCTCCATAGGTCACAGAATGAATTCTTGGATTCAAGTCAGATTCTGATACGTAGGCGGTGAGCCAGGTCAATAACTGCTCCAGACGTCCGTATTCGATGGACACATTCCCTGCCATAAGCTCAATGTGGTCACCCGGATTATATCCATATGCCGGAAGATTTCCCTCTTCCAGCAAACTGACCTGTTTGATTGGTAAATTACGAATCTTTACATTGGAACCAAGCAGGGTAATCTTTTGACTATAATCAGACATAATTCCTCACCAGTAGAGGCAAAAGCAACAGGGGAGACCCCAAGGCCTCCCATGATCAAGACAGCATATTAACAGACTTACAACATGCCAAATTTATCAAGTGCTATAACAGCACCTTTGTACGATATGACAATTACTGCCACATATCCAAGTAATATAAAAGTAGTCATGGATTTCTCCTTGTGTTCATTCGTTAGTATGCTTCATGATCCAATGCATCTTCAACTGTTATCTTCTTCGAATCCATCTGTTTCCAGAGATACACAATATATGCGAGAAGAACAGGAATAAATAAAGCAACATAGGTCATAACCATCAATGTATACTGGCTCGATGAAGCATTATAGATGGTAAGACTCGACTGTAGATCAAAAGAGGATGGGTAAAATGCTGTGCCGTTGAATGCCGGCAGGCAAAGTACGCACAATCCAACCAGTACTGTACCAAGCCCTGCGGGCCAGATTCCTTTAAGGCTTTCTTTCTTTGCACCAAGCAACACACCCCAGATCACCAGTCCAAGACCACCAAGTAGAAAAAGAAGCAAATGGGGCAGTGCGAGGAGATTAAAGAGGTATTTAAAGGAAACCATGGATACCACACCATTCTCATCCACACCAAATCCTTTTCGCAGCAGGATTGAAACAACTACATAAAGCAGGAAGGGAAGCGAACATATAAAGCTTGACCAGACAGCTTTCCGCAGTCTTTCTTCCAGATCAGGAACCGCAGGAAGATCAAGGTTATTGAGTAGATACAGGGCTCCAAGTACCCGGGCATTAAAAACAAGAAAAAGCCCAAGAGACAGATTAAAAAGTGAAAAAGCAGCCTCGAGTCCACGAAGGTTTACACCGCCTAAGGTATATTGCCAGGTAACCTGGTTCATATCATTTAGTGAAAATGCTGATCCGGTATAAAAAGTACCAACTGCAGCGCCAATGAGCAATACTCCAACAGAACCATTGATAAACATAAACAGTTCATAGGTTTTTGCGCCCCAGACATTTGCAGCTTTCTTTCGATACTCATAACTCACTGCCTGAATAATAAAGGTAAAGAGAATGAGAATCCAGACCCAATAGGCACCACCAAAACTTGTGGAGTAAAATTTGGGGAATGAAGCAAAAAGGGCTCCGCCAAAAAGTACCAGAGTAGTAAACGGAAGTTCCCACTTACGACCGAGTGAGTTTACAACAAAAGCACTTTCAGTATCCGTCTTTGCTACCTGCCAGAGCAATGTCTGACCGCCCTGAACAAAAGTAAGAAAGAGAAAAAGTGCACCAACAATCGAGCAGATAATCCACCAGAGTTGCTGCAACGTTACATAATCTAAGTTTGATATCATTTTCAGTGGCCCTCCGGTCCAATTGCAATCTGCTTCAGCATAATTGATATTTCAGCAATCAAAAGCAGAGTAAAAACCGCCGCAAACATTGCAAATGTGATTTGAACAGATGTGGTGGACAGGTTCGTTGTGGCAATCTTCACCGGCATAAGCCCTTGAATAGCCCAGGGCTGACGACCAACTTCTGCAGTAACCCACCCGGCCTGCTGGGCAAGGAGCGCAAGAAGACCTGTAAAAAGCCCCACCGGTAAAAGCCAGCGCTGTTCGGAAACAGTGCCTTTCAGAGTGAAAAACAAAAATGCACCAAAAATTACCGGAAACATTGAACCAAGAGCAGCCATCAGATGGAAGGAATTAAAAACAATACCCACCGGAGGCACGGCCTCTTCGGGAGTATCAAGATAACCATAACCCATGAATTCTTTATTCACATCAAAACGTGCAAGAGCAGCATCTGCTGCCACACCATCGTTGTTCTTCCTAGCCTGTTTAAAAGCAGCAAGATCAGTAAGTGCCGTCTTTCCTTTTTCCATCATGGCATTAACGCCCATGACATTTTCTTCTGTGTTACCATAAACAAGATCATCAATACCAGGTACAAACGATCCGAACTCACGATTAGCAAGAAGAGATAAAGCCCAGGGGATTTTTACCTTAAGTAAAAAGGCATCCTGGACGTCACCCGGAACTTTTGTATCATTTAAAATCCCCATGGCCACAATTCCAGCACCACGTTCACCTGTGTACAAGCCTTCCATGGCAGCAAGTTTCATTGGTTGTTTCTGAGCCACTTCATACGCTGCTTCATCTCCCGTAAATCCCACAAAGCAGGATGCAACAAGCCCAAAAACAGAAGCAACAACGATTGACTTTTTAGCCATTTCCACATGCCGCCCTTTGATAAGATACCAGCAGGAGACGGTGAGTACAAAAGCTGATGCCATTACAAATCCTGATGAAGACGTATGGGTAAACTTTGACACAGCAATAGGATTAAAAACAACTTCTGCAAAATTCTGCATCTCAAAACGGGCAGTATCCGGATTAAATGCCATACCAACAGGGTGCTGCATCCATCCATTGGCAACCAGAATCCATACAGCTGAGAGGTTGGACCCGATGGCTACCATCCAGGTGGAAAAACAGTGAAACCCCTTGGAGACTCTGTTCCAGCCAAAAAACATGACTGCAAAAAAGCTGGCTTCCAGGAAAAAGGCAAAAAGCCCTTCAATGGCAAGTGGTGCACCAAAAATATCACCAACCATCCAGGAATAATTTGACCAGTTCGTTCCAAATTCAAATTCCAGAATAATTCCTGTTGCAACACCTATGGCAAAATTGATTCCAAAAAGTGTCATCCAGAAACGAGTGATTTTTCTCCACTCTTCATTCCCTGTTTTGAGATAAATGGTCTCATAAAATGCACAGAGAAATGACAACCCAAGTGTTATCGGCACAAAAATCCAGTGATACATTGCCGTAAACGCAAACTGCGCCCTCGACCAGTCCACTAAACTGGGATCCACATCAATCATTTTTTCCTCCCTCGATTAATTAGTCTTTGCGGGTGTCCGGATTAATTGTTCCATGACATAATCACCGCGTTGTTTATCAGTTTCAAAATTTGTATTTAAATAATTGGGAAAAAAGAAGAATTTCAGCACGGCAAACATGACGAAAAGCTTTATGAAAATTATCTTCCACAACGTTTTCCCCACTGTCATCCGCGCAAAACCATCACGGTAAAAACTGAACACTTTCGCAGGTATTTCAATCATTTTTTTGTTCCTCCTTTTCACTTAAAGCAGAACTTATGATATAAAATCACAGAAATAGACTACTCTATTATATTATGCACAGGGAAAACAGGAATACAAGACTCATATTTAGATAATTCAGCTAAATTCACCCCACCCAGAGTCTCCCGCAACTGGGTTCTTGCAGCTTCCCAGACTTTATGTACAGAACAACTCGGACTCACTTTACAAGTTACAGGTCTTCCCACACATTCATTGAGGAAAATTTCACCAATCATCACTTCCACTACTTCAAGCAGAGAAATATCTTTCGGATCCTTCAGAAGACTATAGCCTCCTTTGGGCCCCTGTTTTATGCTGATCATATGGGCACGCGCCAGATCTTGCGCTATTTTTGCGAGAAAATGGGGTGGGATATCCGCACTTCTGGCAACTTCTTGTTTAGAAACAAGAAAGCCTTTTCCTTTGTAAGCCAGGTAAACCATACACCTGACTGCATATTCTCCAGCTCGCGTTAAACGCATTCCACCACCAATAGAAGATAAATAAGATAATTAATGTCCTATATACAGCGTTTAAAACATACGTCAACTAATTTTTTCCTCTTTACTGGATCCGATAAACAGTTAGAAACCTAACGAAATTACGACCTGACTGCCTTAGGGGAAGTGATAAGAATTCGCCTTCCGTTTGGAAAGTACCAAGGAGAAAAACACAATACAGAAGTGGTTCCCTTTGTTTGAACAGTATCTTTTGTTTTTTAAGTGGATTCTCTGCTGTTTTTCATACTGCCATTTCAATCATTGGCAGTATTTCGACATAGGCCTCTTCAGGGGTTTTTCTACCCAGGCTTGAATGAGGCCTGGATTTGTTATACCAACCCATATATTCCATAATAGATTTTCTTGCTTCAGTAACTGAATCGTAGGCATACAAATATACCCGTTCATATTTCACAGACTTCCACAGACGCTCTCCTTGGCTGTGGTTGTTTGTCGAGGCAACTCAGCCTTAGAATAACAATTTATTGATCAGAAGGCGAAGCCACTGATCTATGACCTTGCCCAGAGGGCAAGGTTTTTACTGTTGAGAATAAATACCGGGCTGGGTGTAAATAGTAATCTACAGGTAAGAAAAATTGTAGTTGATCCAAATAACTCCCAGACTTTGTATGCAGGAATTGAGGCCAAGCCTGTTGAAGTAGACGATGTTGATGGCACTGTCCATGGCGGGCTCTTCAAATCCACAGACGCAGGTAGAAGCTGGAATCGCATTGACACCACCCTGCCCCTGCTGAGTGTATGAGATATTGCAGTTGTTCCCGGCGCCCCCCAAATTATCTACACAGCAGTGAGTAGCGAATATGACCATACGCTTGAAGAAACGTTTCCGGGTGGTGTGTATAAAAGCATTAATGGAGGGACTTCATGGGCAAGGGGTAGCGCTGGTTTTGGCTCAGAAGAAAATCTTGATATTGCCTCCATTGCCATCCATCCAAACAATCACAACATCCTTTACGCGGCAACCTCTGATGCACCTACCACGATCAAAGCGGTGGTAGAGGTATTTTTTATTAAAGTAGCGATGCGGGAGAAACCTGGCAGGTTGTCAATAACGGACTGGGCGTACTAACTTTTGATTCCATCACTATTGACCCGTCACATCCCTCAATTTTGTACACAGGAAATGCTTGTAACGGGATTTTTAAGGGCATTGATCACGATACCGTTCAATAATGTTTCATAAACCATACAATTTTAAGGTCACCTTTCAAATTCGTGACTAATTCTACTATAAATTATCCTGACAGGCTGCCTGTCGTAACTTCTGGGTACCTTGAAAAATGAGTTTTTAAGACACCCCTTTTATGGCAGATAAGCCGTACAATAATCCACATCTCTCAGGAAATGATAATTAGAACCACCTTCAGCGGTTCCATGACCATCACATGCATAGCTATAGTCCTGAGGATTTGGTTTTAAGTTATTTACAATATCCTGAATCGTTGCGGCTGTATTATCCGGATTAAAAACTACATTTTTTCCATTGTTAATATCAAATAACTCATAGTCTACTATCCCATTAATTGAACTGGCTAATTTCCATTTAGTCAAAAAAGTTTCTAAGTCACCATGTCCATAAATATGGTCGTCCCAGCCATGATTTAAATTTGTATCAATCGTAACAAACCCTTTGTTGGTGTCTCCAGGTAAAAGCTTATTGATGCTGAGAGTTCTTCTAGGATCAGTAATATTTCCGATTGCACCACCAAACTGTATAAACAGTGCGTCAGTATGAAGATTATTTAAATCCGCAGTACTCATTTCATGGGCAAAAGAACCATCAAGGGGAACAACAAAACTGTGAGCACTACCATACTGATGTCCCTTAAAGTATTGCATTATTTTGAAAACTTGCCCCCCACCCCTCGACTGGCCAATTATTCCAAACTTTGATTTGTCGAGAGTTGGATATTTTCCAAGGCTCTCTGTGAGTGCTGTTTCAAACAAGGGTATTAACCCATCGGATACAGCATCGCCTACTATATTTGCAGTATGGCCGATAACATATACCCCCTGAGAAGCAATAAATCTCATTAACCCCTCAAATCGCTGGACATATGCGGGATCATCGGGATCACCCAATACAGTACGATAGCTTACAACTAACAGAATAGGGGCATTCTCCAAATGAATTATTGGTCTGTAAACCACATAATGCTTATCTGGGTAATTCTCCACAACGACATTATTATTGTCGTTCACACTAAACGCAAATGTAGCTTCGGTATTAAATGAATTATGAAAGAAAAGTCGTACTTCATACTCACCTCCCTGAGAGATACCATCAAGTGGTAACTTACCACCAGTCGCCCACCCCCAGCTCAGTACATTATCCCATTTATTTGAATCATTTTTTCGATAAATACCTACCCAATCCTGATCTCCGGACAAACCGCCCAACATCACCTTAATATTTTCATTCAATGAATAGGATGGCTGTGAGGTTGTAATTGATGCTACACCATCCTCTTCTTGTAGCAGTAATGCTAATACGCTGTTCATTGCTCCGGCGTTTGAGTTTGATGGGTGAGCTGAAACCCTAAAGGAATAACGAGCTTCTACATTAAAAGAATTATGAAAAAACAGACGTGCTTCATATTCTCCAGCACCTGGCACACCACCAAGAGATGAAGTTCCATTACCCACCCACCCCCAGCTCAGTACATTACTCATGGCATTTGAATCGTTTTTTCTATAAATACCGACCCAATCCTGATCGCCGGATACACCATCTACAATGATTGCTATTGAGTCATGAGGTAAAACCTGAAAATTATTCACTACAAGTGACCCCGCCATAGCCACATTGCCAGATATAAGAAGAAAGGCGAAGAGAATACTTACTATCGTTTTAAAGTGTTTTTGTATATACATAATAATGAGAGATTAACTGAGAAAAGAGGACATCAACTCGTTCATTTGACAACAAGCTGTAGCAGCTTAATAAAGATGGCTCTCAATTAGAGATACACCAAAAAAATGCTTTTGCCACAAAAAAGAAGAAAAACCAACAAACGTTTTTTTCTATTCAACCATTCCTTTTCACTTTGACAGGAGATTTACACCCAAGAGAAAAAAAGGAAAGAAAGGATCGAGTCCACCCTTGACTTATTGCGACAATAGGCGATGTACCACAGTTTACGATTTGACTGAGGATCCAGATCCAGTGGATTACTGAATTTAACAAAGCCAGCAACGAATGGAAAGCCTGACATCAGAATAATAAATGACCCAAGACAGAGTCATGCAACACTCTAATTTAAGAACATTTGTCCTTCCTCCAGCAGATGAAGGGGATTTCTTTCATTGCGAATACAGCATCTGCCGCTTTTAAATCTTCATTGACTTCAGCACCGGCACACAGGTATTCAACATCGCTGAAAACACGGTTTTTTGATGGCTGAATGATTGTTTTTGTGCCATATTTCTCCCGTAATTCTGCCACATCATTAGAAACGAGAGGAACTCTTCTTTCCCATTCATTCTTATCTTCTCTGCGAATTCCAATGGTTTTTATCATATCTGTTACTCAATAATTTTCAGTTTTATAGTATTACAAAGCAAAGCCACTGCTGTACGGTTAAAAAAATAGATACGGCCTGAACAGCTGCTTTTGTGTATAGTGTTGCTAGCCCTAACATCCTAAAACAAAAGAAGATTTAGGTAGTTAGTATAATGATAAAGCACCAGAACAAATCGTTTGAACACAAAGCTTGATATGATCAAAGTTGAATATCAAAATTATATACAATCAATATCTGCAAGTATCCCTAAAGAACGAATCTTTACCGACACACTGCGTCGTCTGGCCTACGGCACAGATGGTGGTTTTTATCGACTCGAACCACAGGTCGTGGTCCGGGTTTTAGATGAAAAAGAAATGCAGCTTTGTATCCGCGAAGCCGCATCCCGTAACCTACCGGTAACTTTTAAAGCCGCAGGTACCTCGCTTTCCGGCCAGACAATCTCTGATTCCATTTTACTTATGGCAAGCGATGGTTGGGAAGACTATGAAATCCTGGACAGTGGAGATAAAATCCGCCTGCAGCCTGGAATCATCGGGGCTAAAGTTAATCGTATCCTTGCCCCGTATGGCCGTAAGTTTGGCCCAGATCCCGCCTCTATTAACTCCGCTATGGTCGGCGGTATCATCATCAACAATGCCTCTGGCATGAATTGCGGAACCCATGAGAACGCGTACAGATCCATAGCATCAGCCAGGATCATTTTTGCTGATGGAGCATTGCTGGATACAGGAGACAATGAAAGTTGCAAACTCTTTCGCAATACCCATCCAGAATTTATTAAGAGAATAGAAGAAATCCGTGACCGGGTACGGGCTGATAAAGCATTTGCCGCAAGGATCAGAAAAAAGTATTCAATCAAAAATACCACAGGGTTTTCTATCAATCCCTTTATTGATTATGACGATCCCTTTCATATCATCCTCAACCTCCTCATTGGCTCAGAAGGTGCCCTTGCTTTTATTTCAGAAGTAACCATGCGTTCGGTGGTCAATCATCCATGCAAAGCCAGCTCCATGGTTTATTTCCCGGATATTATTTCAGCCTGTAAGGCTGTGGTTGCATTAAAAGATGGCCCGGTTGATGGTGCTGAACTACTGGACAGGCTGGCCTTGAAATCAGTGGAAAACCAGGAGGGCATCCCAGGTTTCATTAAAGATTTTGACCAAAAGACCACTGCAGTTCT
>Ga0256844_10000206_pt1 | contig 23710 bp, 23 predicted proteins | sample MusselsmetaG_FD_189100 | JGI IMG/M metagenome (GOLD analysis project Ga0256844, IMG submission 189100) | Mussel associated microbial communities from hydrothermal vent at the East Pacific Rise, Pacific Ocean - Mussels | ecosystem: Host-associated > Mollusca > Shell > Unclassified ... | reverse complement strand
GGTTCTGCTCGGTTAACCACCCCATGACATTGTGAAAAAAGTTCTCCATGTCTGCTGAATCTGGCGTATGTGAAGTATCTCGGTCGCCATTGCTATAGTTGGTTGAGTAGTTACGAGAGTTAACCAATATTGAACCATAGAGGTGACTTCCCATTGTTAAGACTCGCCCTTTACCAATAGTTCCTGCTGCTACGATGGGAGCGTTATATGTTGCTGTCTCTTTGTCTCCTAAACTAATGCTTTTTTCACTGTAGTAAGCTTTAACCGACTCAGGTGGTCGAACAGGATGATAACGGCTAATGGTTTTGTTCTCATAGTCAATTGGGTAGTCTGTATATTTAGGGTCTTTGTCACTTCGTGGAGAGAAGACAGGGAAACCATTTTGTCCTGTTACTAAGGTGGTGTAGGTGTCGGTAGTACCCCAACGGTTGTACATGGTTTTAAAGATGTGAAACTCACGTACACCCTCATAAATCTTCTCTAACTGTGCATCTATATTTGACGAAACAGAAGCAGACTTTAACGCAGAAGTGTCTACTGCACTGCTACTTGGAAGCTCTGCATAAGCTGACGAACATGCCAACATGGTAACGAGTGAAAGTTTAATTAATCTATTGTGTAGTGTTGTCATCTTATGCTCCTGCTCTTAATGTTCTAATCTCATTTAAAATATCTTCGCCCATCTCAAACTCTTCAAATTGAGCACCAAACTCATCTACTCCTTGAGGAATGTTTAGTTCAGCGTTTGCTTTTCCATCTTGAAGGTTTAGGTCAATCTGAAAACGATATTTGTCAAGTGCTTCTCGAACAGCTTTGTCTATCTGAATACCATTTGCATTGTTTGCGTCAGCATCAAATACAGAAAGAAGTCTAATAATATTTCTTGGTCGTGGATGGTCAAACGAAGTTGAAGCCACAAGGTTTGCAGGTGTTACAATGGCATCTGCCTTTGCTGTTCCAAAGTTAAGTTGGTCAATAGAAAATTTGACCTTTTTGTCCTCTTCATATTTGAATTCACCTTTGTTGTTTGTGCGTCCAAATTGGTTACCACAACGGTAGTCAAGTCCTTCAACTACTCCTGTTGTTGTTTGAAAAACACCTGTTAAGACTTTAACACTCTGCTTTTCTCCTCTAACTTGTACCACTTCGCTTAGACCTTTTGTTGCAACAGTGTTGTCACGTACAGCCACCAAGTGAGCTTTGGCATCTTCACTGCTTAAGAGATGAATGTGTCCACCAAAATGGGTAGACAAATCTGCCAATAGGTCTTGTAGTTTCGCATCTTCACCAAAGGTCGCTTCATTTGCAAAAAAGTTGAGGTTTCGTAATCCTAAAAGTGCAATTGATTCTTTTGTTCTTTTATCAATGGTAATTCCATTAGAGACATCTCCATCGGAATCAAAGGTTTGTAAAAATCGTCCCATATTGGCTATTTTAGAGTTGTTCTCATCTTGTGAACCACCCAAGTCAAAAAGGGTAATGACCTTACGTTTTTTATTATGTGGGTCTACTTTAGTCTGAGCTGTTCCCATTGGAATTCCTGTTGACTCATTACCAATGTAAAAAGTAACACCAGCTCCTTTTTCGTATTTGAACAGTCCGTTAATGTCGGTATATCCACTGTATTTTCCTGAAATATACTTAATGCCCTCTACAGCAGAGTCAATTAAGAACCCAGTATTGTTAATCTCAATCTTATTAATAAGGGTCGTAGAGCTACTGTTTCCAGCTTCATCGGTAACTTTAATGGTCGCCGAAAAGAATCCACCTTCAAGAGGGTTAATAACATCATCAGCAATTGACCATGTTCCATCTTGATTGTTTGTTGCATCATACTCAGTCCCATTAATATCGACTACAATTGTATAGTTACTGTTGTTGACATCGTTCTGCCCAGATGGTAATCGTCCACTTAACGGAGGCGTTGTATCGTCAGTACTAATATTCTCTATGGTCGAATTTTTTGCAGGTGCTGTGGTATCTTTGTTAATGGAGAGGGTCAACGCTGGACTCTTGTTTCCACTGCTGTCTTCGATGACAATGTTGAAAACTTTAGCCCCATCATCTCCTGCTGTCGCCAAGTCAATGCTGAGTTGTCCATTTGCATCTAGTTGTCCTACTTTTACATCGTTAACATAGACATTAGCTTCTGCTTCACCGTTCACCTCTACTGTTTCGCTATCTCCTGTGGTTATACTTGGAGTGCTGGTTAAATGGGCAATGGTAGGTGCAGTTCGGTCTCCTACTGTGGTGTTTCCTTCTTCTGTAGTATTTCCCTCTTCTGTACTATTGTTATCACTAACCCCACCAACATCAGTCTGTGTTGTTACTCCAAGTGAGAAGTTTAAATGTGCTACAACTTCACTCATATCTTTGAATGTCAAACTGGAGTCTTGTGCAAGAAGTTGTTCTTTTAAGAGAGCAATATCAAGCCCACTAAGGCTAAGGTTTTCAGTGAAAAGCGTACTCTGCTGAGTAGTAATTTTAATTCCATTTGAGGCATTTTTGTCTTGGTCTAATGACTGTAGAAACAGTGCCATGTTTTGAACATCGCTATTGTTAACATCGTTTCGGTCAACCCCTACAATGTCTTGTGGAAATATCTGTTTATCGGCAGGAATTTGTGAAACACTCCCCAGTGCTACGTTTCCAATGTAAAAAGAGATAGGTAGAGTTGCACAAGAGAGTGACCCCTCTGCATTGGTCTTTTCAACGATGTCCCCACATCGATACTCAATACCCTCAACAGCTGAGTCTATGAAATTTGCTTGGAACGCTTTACATGACTCACTGTTGTTGTCACAAGCAGAAAATGATAATCCTACTGCCAGACTAAAAAACAGTGTATGCTTTTTAATATTAAAAATTTTAATCACTTTATATCCTTAATTTTAATTTAAGAATATAATATCGAGTCTAATTTGAATTAGGTTTAAAATGTGAAATTATTAAATTAAATTTAAATTATTTAACTTATATTTTTTTATTTAAACTTTCTGACCACTCTTTTAGTTTTTTCTTATCGGTTTTTGTTAGGGCAGCATCAGGGTGAAGCCATAGGTAAGAGGGCATAGGCATACGAATAACAACAGATTTTGGAAGTTTGTCCATTACTTTAAACTGTTTTTCTTTGTCATAACTTTTCCATTTTGAGAAGTTGACAACCTCTCTTCCTTTTTTAACATGGTTTTTTACAAACCAAGAAGCAGGAGCTATTCGGTCATACCATGGGTAGGTTGAGGTTGAGGAGTGGCAGTCGTAACAAGAGCGTTTGAGTATGCTCATAATCTCTTTTGGTGCTTCTATCTCTTCTTTGGGGTCAAATGCTAACTTAGCAGGTACGTTCATGGGTATAAATTGTATAAGAACAAATATAATAAATATCCAAACCCAGACACTTTTTAATAGCTTCATTTTCTCTCTTTATTAAGTTTTTTCTTCATATGAATAACTCGATTTCGTATCTGATAAAGTAGTGGTTCTATTGCTTGATTTGTTGTTACCTTGTCAAGCGTATTGTCAATATCATTAATTAAAATATCTAACTCTTCAATAGATGTATTATAGTTTTCGACTTCTCTCTCTTTGTAAGTGACCTCATTAAGGAGTCTATGGTAGCTCTTTATTTCATTGTCGTTTTTTAATTCATATTGAGTAATATTACTCTCTAATTCTTGAATACGTCCTTCATAATCACAAGTTAATGCATTATATAGACCATTATATGCATTTTTATCTAAACATTTACGTTGATGGCATCCACTAAATAGGGTACTGAGTAGAAAAATTGTAAATATGAAATAAAACTTATGCATAGTCAATTCTCTCTTTAAATTTGTTCAGTTGCTCTAGATTATATATGGATGACTTTTCAATAGACTGTAGACTAAGCATTAAACTTTCTAAAGAGTGTTTAATATTTTCTGTATCAGTTTCTGAATATTTTACTGTTTTTAAATCTTCATAATATTGTGAAATTTCAAGTTTAACATTACGGTTTAAAGCTTGAAGTTTTAAAACCTCTTCTTTTTTTTCATATATTTCGTTAAGGAGTACCTCTTTAGTCTCTAAACGTTTAGAGTGTTCAGTTTTAAGAGCTTCTATCTCTTCATAGAGTTTACTCATCTTACTGTTAAGTTGATGGGTTTCTGATGTTAAAGTATGTTGATTTTCAATTGTAGATTCTATTTTTTTTAAAAGAAGAGCTTCTTTCCCTTTATAGGTACATTGCATCTTTGAGAGTTGATAGCCCCCAATAGTTCCAATAATTCCACCAACTGCAGCACCAACAAGTGTTGATTGTTGTAAAACTTTAGCTGTGATACCTCCAACCATAGCACCCAGTGCAATGCCTTTAATTGTAGTGTTTTTTCCACATTCAGCATAAGTATTATTGTTTGTAGGGTTTTTACTTGAACAAGCTGTAAGTGAGACAGTTAGCAGGGTTAATGATAAGATAGATATGATTTTATGTGACAGAATAGACTCCCGTGGATTAAGTTTATATTTAAAATTAAAGTTTATTATAAAATAGATTTACTAAATTAGTATTTAAAATTATTGTTTTTTGTTGTTTTATAATAATTGGGAGTTTTTAGTTTTCTGGGTAAGGGTGAGCTTTAAAACTCAAACCCTCCACCAGCACCCTTGCTCATGCTGTTGTATACAGCATGAACATACGAGTCACGGACAAGACAGTCATGGAGTTTTGGACAAGAGAGACAAGAGGTTACTCCTTGCTCTTCTTGACAAGCTTCAAGCTTTTTCTTTTCTGCTTTTAGTGCCAGTTCCCATTCGTCTAATGAAAGTTCGTCACTCATGACTTACGCTTTTATTCCATAAGCTGTACGAAGAGCATCTATCTCATATTTACTTCCAAAGAAACAAGGGCTTGTGTCGTGTGGGTGTGAAGGAACAAGCTCAAGAAGTCTTACTCCATTGTTGTCAATGGCTTCACCACCAGCTTGTTCGTACATGAGTGCAAAAGGAATTACTTCAAACAGTTGTCTAAGTTTTCCTTCTGGTTTGTCAGTTGTACCTGGGTAAGAGAATAGACCCCCACCTTTTAGCATGATTTGGTGAAGGTCTGGAACCATACCACCAGAGTAACGTAGTCGGTAACCCTCTGCAAAGAGAGCATCGATGAATGCTTTGTGGTGTGTTGCCCAGTTCTGTTGTGTTCCTCCAGAGGCGTTGAGTTTTCCTTTTTCGTTCATGAAAATCTCACCAATCTCTTTAAACTCTCCACCAATAACACGTGAAAGCATTGGCTTAGAGTCTCTTGTTGCAATAACAAGTTCAACTCTTGGACCATAAACAACATAAGCTGATGCGACAAGGTTTTTACCCTCTAGTTCACCTTCATAGATTCCAAAAATTGAACCAACAGAGAGGTTGACATCTACAAGACTAGAGCCATCTAATGGGTCATAACATACAGTATATTTACCCGTTTTGCAGAGTTCTAAAACTCCCTCTTTCTCTTCACTAACTAATGCTTTTACAGAATCTACAGAAGCGAATGCTTTCTCAATGATTAGGTCAGACTGTACATCTAGTTTAAGTTGGTCTTCTCCTGAAGAGTTCTCAGAGTCAGAGTAGCCTAAATCTTCTGTTTTAATAGCATTGTCAATCTCAAATGCAACTTGTTTAATGGTTTCAAATATATCGTTCATTCTAGTCCTTATTATTAATTATACACTTTTTGCGTTTTTGTCTATCCACTCAATAATTTCAGTGGGGTTATTTAAATTTAATATATCAATATTCTTAGGGATATCATAATTTTTTAAATTAATAGTATTATCTACAGCTATAGCTTCACTATAACTTAAATAGCTCTCATCTATTGTATTTCTAAAGATAGCAATGCGAGGTAGAGCTAAAGTTTTTAAACCTTCAACTAAAAGAATGTCAAAATGGTTAAATATATTAATAATCTCTTCAAGCTCTTTGTGCCGTTTTGAAAAGAATGTAGTTCTTGTAGGTGAACTTACCACTACTTCAGCACCAGTTTGTGAAAATTTATGGCTGTCTTTTCCTTCTTTATCAAATTGACCTTTATCTTTTGGGTCATGTTTAATAATAGCCACTTCACGTTCTTGAATTAGAATAGTTGAAAGTTTTTCAATAAGGGTTGTTTTTCCTGAACCTGATGGTCCAGTAAAAGCTACAGCAAAGCGTTTCATGATTCTCCTTAAGTTATTAATAAGAATTATACATAAAAGTTTATAGAAAATATGTTAAAATGGGTGAAAATTAAAGGTTTATTCGTATGTATAAAAAGGTTTTACTGTTAGCATCTATTTTTCTGGTAACTGCTTGTTCTGAAAAGCAAGATGAGTGTATTGTTCAGGAGAAGTCAGATTTTTCTCAACTTTTTACAAGAGATGAGATATACCATACCAGTTTAGTTAACACGCAGAAGGCACAGCTTATGGCATCTTTTGAGACAAAAGCCCTTTTGACAGCAACTTATTTAAATCCTGTATTTGAACAGAGAGCATGTAAAAAACGTTTTGTAAATAAAATGATAGATGCCGAGTATTTTTTTGTGGGTGTTTACATTAGCGACAGTGAAAAACATGAGTTTAACACAAAGGGGTATTCTTTGACTTTAAATGGTTTACAACCTTTGGAAGTTATACCATTAGATAAAAATGACCCTTTGCGTTACGAGATGCCAATGGTAGATAATTGGAGTACCTATTATAAAGTTAAGTTTAGAAAATCATTAAAGCCAAACTTCTCACTTATTTTCGAAAACGATCGGTTTGGGAGGGATGTACTAAACTATTCAAAAGGGGAGAAATCTTTGTTTCAATCCCTAACAAGTTTGAATAAATAACATAGTTTGCAAGAACTTTCTTTCCATACTCTTTTGATTCAGGGTAGTCAATGAGTTCCATACTTAGGTATGGTTCATAGGCTCCTTTTTTGAACAGATGAGAACTTCTTATGGTTCTCTTTGTAAACCCAATACCTCCATTGTAAGCATAAGCAACAAAAAGTGGATGGTAGAGCCATTTATTTAAGTAGTCCAGATGTTGATTTGCATAGTTCACAGAGACATAAGGGTTAAACATATCATTTAAATCAACCTTTTTCCCTCGCTCTTTTGCTAAATGCTTAACCAAAAAAGGCATAATTTGCATCATGCCTAATGCATAAGAAGGTGAGACCGAAGCAGGAACAAAACGGCTCTCTTGTCTAGCAATGGAGTAGAGTAGTGCAATCCGTTGCTTTTTAAATCCCCACATTGCGAGTGGGTAGGGCATTGCATAATAAGGAACCTTGTATTTTGTTTCTTTCTCTTTCAAGTAAGTATAAATACCTAAAGTTTCAGAGCTATTGTATTTCTTTTCTAACTCTCTATAATTGACATTAGAGTCTTGCATTTTTAGTTTAATTTTTTCCCAGTCTATAGGATTGGTTACATCAAAATTATTTACCACTTTAAAAGAGAAATTAGGTATTTCAACTTTTGGATAAGGCTGATTTAAAATATCTCTAGCTCGAAGTGTATAGAGATTAATATCGTAGCTCTTTAGCAGTTTATTTAAGTGACTTTTATCTGAGGTAATAAGGTACATCCAAAAATCAATTTGGTCATATCTACTCTGATAGTCTGTTTTTGTTCGTGCAATTTTTAAAAAGTTTTTAGCAGCTTTAAGTTGGTTATTTTGAATGGCATTAATAGCTAAATAGAAGTTAGATTGAAACGTTAAACTGTTGTCATCAATTAGAAATATAAGGGATTTCTTGATTTTATTTAGACTTGTAGAGGTTACTATCTTTTCAATTGTTTGATTAAACTGTTTTTCATGAATAAGATACTCAAGTTGTTTAGGTGTAAATGCTTGATTAAAGTGTTTTTTTCTATACTTTGAGCTTACACCGTTAAAAATATAACATTGGGTAGAAGCATTTAGATCTTTTAGTATAGAGAATGCATTATTTGCACTCATAACTTTCAATGTATCTGAATATCTACCTTGTTTTAGAATTTTTTTATAGAGTTTTTTTAGTTCTCTTAAACTCTTTTTAGAAGCTGTTTTTGGGTAGATTATAAAGTTCTTTGGATCTTTTTTACTATTTGTTTTTTTTGTGGTTCTTGGTCTGTATCCAAGTTTTTTCTTAATGGCTTTATTGAGTTTATAGCTTTTTCTTTTTGTCCATTTATATGCTTCCAAAGCTTCTTTTTTAGAGGTTTTTTTCTCTAAGAGAAAACGCCATGTAAAGTAGTCTTTAGCATAAGAACTGGGCATGACTTTTATCTCTTGGAAAGAGTAGCTTGCATTTGCTATTGAAAGAGACAATAGTATGGCAATAGCAAAACGCAATTTATATACCTCTTAAAAGGCTACCAACGAACTGAAGTCCTAAAATAATAACAATTGGAGAAAGGTCAATACCTGAAAAAACAACAAATGGTAATTTTTGACGAACAAATCGAAATACAGGTTGTGTTAAACGATTTAGTATTTCAACTATTGGGTTTCTCGGGTCTGGTTGGACAAAAGAGATGACTGAAGCAATAATCACAATCCACACGTACATGTTAATAAGTGACAATATAAGGTTTATTATAGCAATAAGTAAGTTTTCCATCATTATGAGGCTACCTCCAAAAGATAAGATTTTATAAATGGATAGATTTCACTTAACTCAGGTCCATTGCCTGTGTTGGTTAAGAGTTGTCGTAGTGGATTGAGAAGGTTCTCACCTTTTAAGCCACTTTCGTTTGTAATGTGTTGGTTGAGTGCATCAAGCGTTTCAAAAGCAGGAGCATTAAAAATAATATTTTCAATTATTTTCATTGGCTCTCCTAACTCTCCACTAAAATCTTTTGATTTAAAGATAGGAAGAACTTTCTCTTGTAGCTCGTTTATGGTACTGCACTCCTTAAGGTAAAGTTTAGCCAGTTTACCAATGTCAGTATCGGCAAAACCAAAGAGGGTTGAGAGTTGTTTATCATCCATCATTTTTAGATGCTCACGGTTGATGAAACGTAGTTTTTCCATATCAAATTTTACAGTAGATTTGGAGATTTTCTCTAGGTCAAACCATTTAATGGCTTGAGGAAGTGTAAAAATCTCTTTTGGTACTTTTTCATTTCCTAAAAGTAGAAGATAGTTTAATATGGCATCAGGAATAATTCCCTTTTCAAAAAGTGATTTAACAGATATGTTTTCACCGTCAAGTATGCTTGGAAGATGTGTATATGTAGTCTCTTTGTTATAACCTAAAAGTTTTTTAATATGTATCTGTTTTGGTGTATCTAAAAGGTACTTCTCTAGGTGAATAATAAAAGATACATCGCTAAGCATATCGTCGCAAGCAGAGGCAAATATATGAGTTGGTGTTCCATCTGTTTTAAGAATGATAAATGGATCAGCATCTTCTTTTATTCTTATTACAAACGGCTCAGCATTTTTTTTAAGTAATGTGTACTCTTCTTGTGTGAAGTTTTCACATTTTCCTAAGCATTTATCTTTACATTTACAGATAAATGCTTTTTCTTCTTTCAAAAGTTTAAGAGCAAGAGTAATATGTAAATTAAGGTGTTCAGTTTGATGATAAACAGAATCATGCTTTAGAGCAAATTTTTCTAAAATCATCATTATCTCTGTATCTTTACCTTCTATATTGTCTTTTGTATCTGTATCTTCTATGCGAACTAAAAACTGCTCACTTTTTTGTTGAGCAACTAAGTAGTTTAAAATGGCAACTCTAAGGTTGTCAATGTACATATCACCAGTTGGTGATGGGGCAAATCGAAGCATTCTATCTCCTGAAATCAATTGTTGCTATTATAGGGAGTTTTTCTTGAAACAGTTATAAAATAGTACTTCTAAATCTAAACAAATATTAATAATATAATTTAAGTAAAAAAGATGTGATTGTCTTATTATAACAAAAAAACACCAATATTATTAAGAACAATCAATAATATTTGAGAATGTTATTAATTGTTATTGCTTTCTCAAAATAACCATTAATATCAACCTTAGTAAGGTTTATTTAACTAGTGAGGCAATATACTTATAAAAATCTTAAGAAAGAATGGTATATTAAAAAATTATGTCAAACAAAGTAATTGATAATAGAATTAAAAAATATAAAAACATTATTACCATAAATCCTTATATCGATAGTTTCTATGAGTATAAAAATCAAGAATTTAAAAAACTAAACAGTTTAAACTATAATGATAAAAATTATACAATCTCGTATGTAGCTAATAAAGATATGATTATTACATCCTTGGATGTTGGGTATGATGTAGAAGTTGATGAGCTTGATGATTTACTCTATATGAAAGCGTATGAAGAGTTGGGTCTAGATGAAGAGATTGACTACTCTATCTCTTATGAGAAACGTGATAGTGATGAAAATTCAAATATTTATAACTTGTTCATTACAGAAGCAGAAATTTTAGATCGTAAGTTTTCTGAGGTTCAAAAAGAGACAAAATATATTGATCTACTTGTCCCTGTCCCTTTGCTTTTTAAGACTTTATATAAAAATAATGTACTAGAAAACAAAGATGCTCATTGTTATGTTTACTTTACCATGACAGATGCTTTTGTTGCCATTTATAAAGATGGAAATTTTATCTACTCAAAATCTTTAGAGTTCTCTTTAGAGCAAATTTATGAAAAATATTGTGCTTTAATTGGTGAGAAAATTGATAAAAAAGAGTTTTTTGAAATTTTAGATTCAGAAGGATTAAAAACAACAAATGCTGAGTATCAGCAGAATCTCATGAAGATATTTGGTGAAATATTTTTACAGATAAATGATATTGTTATTTATGCAAAACGTGCTTATAACATTGATAGTATTCAAAAACTTTTTTTAGGATCTGTCTCTAGCCCAATTGTAGGGTTAAGTGATTATGGTTACAACTACTTAGGGATTCCTGCATTTAATTTAGACTTTACATTTGACATAAAAAATGATGAATGGTATGTTGACCAATTACAGTATTTGATGTTGAAATCAGGTTTAGACTATATTCAAGATCCTAAAGGAACGCTTAATGTTACTACTTATCATCGACCTCCTGTTTTTGCGAAAAGGTCAAGTGGTCAGTTTATTATCTCCATAATATTGACTTCTGTTTTAGCCATAGGTGCACCTCTTTTTTATCTAATTCCTGCTTATACATTAGAAGGATATAACTATCAACTTTCTAGTGAAAATGATGCATTAGCGACGGAATCTAATAAATATAAAAATATTTTACGAGAGAAAAAAGAGCTAATTAAACAGAATAGGAATCAGTTAAAAAAATTAGAGACAATTTTTGATGGTAAAGCAAAAACATTAACTTCAATTTATACAAAAAAAGTGAATTATCAATTTAAATCAAATTTTTTATATATTTTCTCAAAAGATTTAGAAAAGTATCAATTACATTTAGAAGAGATCTCATCAGATGAAGATGATTTTACCCTTAGTTTACTGAGTAAAGATGAGAAGAATATAACTAAATATATTAAATATGTTTCTAAAAAATATTTTGATGATATTGATTTAATCGATATTAAACGTATTGAACTGAATAGCAAAGACAATATATATCGTGGAATTTTAAAGGTTGAATATAAATGAAAGCACTAGTAACAGTATTAAATCGTTTAGATGATTTTTTTGAACAAAAGTCAGAAAATGAAAAGTGGATGATGATTGGTATGATGGCTGTTGTCATTGGCTATATCTCATATACATTTTTTTATCCATATGCAGAAGAGAAATATAAAGATGCAAAACATGAGAATAGTAATATTAAAAAAAATATTCTAAAGAACAAGCAGTATCTTCAAAGTATTACACAGGGTGGAGACAGAGAATTTTATGTTAAGAAATACGATAAAGAGATTAAAAGTATAGATAAACATATTACTCAATCAAATGATGATATTAGTTTTATTTCGACAAGTTTAGAAGAGTTGTCTCCTCTTTTGTTTAACAAAGAGAGTTGGTCAAAGTTTTTGAACTCCATTACAAAACAAGCAAAAAAGCAGATTGTAGAGATTAATTATATTCAAAATAATTATGTTGATAATAATGGTAGCTTTGGGCATGTACTACAGATAGGAGTTGGTTGTTCTGGATCTTACAAAAACATAGTCAAGTTTATTAATCAACTTGAAAAATCAGTTTTAGTTACAGACATATATGGTGCACATCTCTATTTAGATAGAAACGATACGGTTGTATCTGCCGATATTAACATCTCAGTATGGGGAGTAAATCACTAATGAAAAAAATTATGACATTAACAGTACTTTTAAATTCTTTACTTATATCTGCAAGCTTAAGTCCAGCAGAGATCACCAATATGGTTAAAAAAATAAAAGAAGAGCGAAAAGGTATATCTTTAGTAACTTTAGAGAAAACAGCTACACCATTTATTATGAATGTTCCTGCTAAAGCTCCTGAAAAAGTAGGAGAAAGAGTTGTCTCTGTTGCTGCTCCAGCAATGATCGTTTACAAGTTAAAAGCAGTATTAAACCATGCAGCTTTTATCAATAAAAAATGGTACAAAAAAGGTGACAAATTAGGTGATTATCGAGTTGGATATGTATCTAAGCACTCAGTAACATTAAATAGTAGTAACAATACAAAAGTATTACATTTAGAAAAGAAAAAGAAAAATTTTATAAAGTTGAACCAAGGACATAGATAATGATAGATTTAAAAAATAATTTAAAAAAGTTTACATACTTAACTCTTTTAACAAGTATGACCGTTATTCCTGCCTCTGCCAATCGTTGTGACACACAGTTGTTTACAGCAACTGTTGACAGTGCTTTAACCATTAGTGATGTTATAGAAAATCTCGCTGATGAGTGTGAATTAAGCTTGATTGTGAGAGACAGTGAAGCAAAAAAGAAATTGGCTGAAAATCTCTACTATGTAAAAATGAACAATGCTTCGTTAACAGAGTTTTTAGATACGGTACTTATTGAAAATGACCTCTCTTATGAATTGGCTGAGAGTAAATTAAAAATATCGTACTTAACTACTAAAACTTTTAAACTTCACTATATTGCTGGAGATAGAAAGGGAACAAGTAATGCTCATGTTACCATTGCAAACTCTGGTAAATCAGGTGGTAGTGGTGGAGGAGCTGTCTCATCTGGAGGTGAAGATGGTGGAAGTAGTGGTTCTAAAACAGGTGTCTCTATTGAAAGTACAGACAACTTTGAGTTCTGGTCAAAGATTGAAAAAGAGATACATGGTTTAATTAATAGACCCGAAGATGCTTATAAGTCTCCGACACCTATTATTAATGCTGAGGCAGGAATGATTACTGTTACAGGTACAGCTAAACAGTTAGAGCGAGTTTCATTCTATATAGATTCTTTGGACAGACAGTTAAAGAGTCAAGTTTTGATTGATGTAAAAATTCTCTCTGTTACCTTTGATGACTCCTACACTACAGGTGTTGATTGGAATCAGCTCTATAGTTTCCAAAACATGGCAATTGGTACAGCGAGTCTTTTACAAAATAATGTATCTTCATTAAGTTCAACTAATGATGGTTCTTTAGCTATTGGAGATATGGAGTACGCACCAAATACATCACCAAAAACAGCTGGTGCAATTATTACTAGAGGCTCTACCAACATTAATGATGTTGTGAAGTTTTTGAAAACACAAGGAGATGTAAAGTCAATTTCAAATCCTAAAATTTTAACGTTAAACAACCAACCAGCATTAATATCTGTAGGTAATGAACTCTTTTATAAGATACAGTCTACTTCCATTATGCAGGGGCAAAATGGTGCTGGTTCACAACAATCAGGTGAGACAATTGACTCGGTTTTTGCAGGTATTTTACTTGACATTACACCAGAAATTTCAGAAGATGGAACCATTACTTTGAAAATTAATCCTTCTATCTCAGACACTATTGACACGGTTAGTACCACCACCACTGGGTCAAGAACTATTCCACCTGATTTGTCAAGAAAACAGATTTCATCAGTGGTTAGTTTACAAGATGGTGAACATGTAATTTTAGGAGGATTAATCTCTTCTAAAACAGGTACAAAAGTATCTAAAGTTCCATTGCTTGGAGACTTACCACTGTTAGAATATGCCTTTAAAAGAGAAGTACGGGTGAACAAAGTAGATGAGTTGGTTCTCATTATTACTCCTCATATTATTAATAAAAATAAAGATTTGTCGTTAGAGACATTGGGCTACAGAAAGCTGAATGATGAGTAGTCAATTTCAGGGTGTAAAAGAGATTTTTATTGATGCTGTTGAGAAGAGTTCTTATGTTGAACTTGAAACAGCAGCCAATAACTATGCTCTGTTAGAGAGTTCTCTCTTAAAACCTTTGAAGATGATTTTACTCTATGGACGACCAGGAACAGGAAAAAGTATGTTGTTAAACAAACTTTACCATAACCTAAAAGAGCATAGAGAAATTCACTACTTTGATGCACCTATTTTGAGTGAAAAAGAGTTTTTACGAAGTATCTATGAAGCCATGTCAGGTAAAGAGATTCCATCAAATATGCGTGTAAACTTTGATGCATTATTAAAATATTGCCAAAAATTAAAAGATAAAAGAGAGATAGTTTTTCTTTTAGATGAGTGTCAACTTTATAGTGAACCACTTATGGAAAAGATTAGACTTTTATCTGACACAAGAGTTATTAAATTTGTTATTACTTTACATAAGACAGATGATGAAGATGTTATTGCAAAAGAACATTTTAAGACCCGTATTTGGGAAGTGATTGAGATGAAAAATGCTGATGAATATGATTTAGAGATTTATATTCAAAAGAAGATGATTCAAAAAGGTTTTGTAGAGATTGCAAATAGTATTAAAAAAAAGAATATTAAGTTCATCTATAAACATACTAAAGGTAACTTTAGAGAGACGAACAAATATCTTTATACTATTTTTGATATTTATGAACAGTATGAAATAAATAAGCCAAAAAAAGTCTCTAACAAGAAGTTTTCAAAAAAAATTCTTGAGATGGCTGCAATTAGATTAGGATATATAAATGCTTAGTATAGATGAATTAGAGAAAAAATGGTATCGATATCGAATGAAAAAACTAATGGCTCCAACATTGGGACTTGTCGCTTTTTCATTTATTCTTACTGCTACTGGGTACTATGTTAATAACAAAGGTGCATTTCCTACGTTCTCAACAGCACAACTTACTAAAGTTCTAGGTGTGAGCAAGGAGTCAAGTAGTTTAGACCCTATAATTTTAGTAAAGAGTGAAAAAAACACTACTCTTGAAGTGGAAAAAGTTAAGATAGCTAAAGTAGTAAACGTTAAAAAAGAACTAGATGAGTTAGTGTTAGAGCCTATTATTCCTGTATTGGATTTTGAAAAAGAAACAAGAACAAAGGTTGTAAAGCGAACACCAAAGCATACGACAAGTAGTAAAAAGCTAGTAAAAGCTAAAGCAAATGTTTCTTTAACTGCAAGTGAGTTGGCTGTTATATCAAAGGTGCAAAAAGTAAATAGCCAAGCACCTGTACCTCGCACTACTAAAAAAATGAATTTTCAATCAACAAACGTAAACTATACCGAAGCAATGAAAAGTAAATTTCTAAGGTCAAAAAACCCTAGAGAAGCTGTTTTACTTGCTAAAGCATACTTCAAAGAAAAAAATTATAAAGAGTCAGAGAAATGGGCACTTACTGCAAATAAAATCAACAGTTCACTTGATGAGAGTTGGCTCATATTTGCCAAATCAAAAGCAAAACTTGGTAAGAAAAAAGAAGCGTTAAGAGTATTGGTGAGCTATTATAAAAAGAGCCATTCAACTAAAGCAAAAGTACTAATAGGACAAATTCAAACTGGAAAAATTTAATGAAATTAATAATATTTATAATGATGACAACATCTTTTTTGTTCTCATCAAATCTTTCAAATCTATATAAGCTATATGAAAAACAGAAATATGATAAAGCATGTGACTATGGTACAAAGTATCTTTATAAACGTGCTAATAAAAAAAATGAAAAGTATTTAACTCTATATGGACTTTCGTGTTTAGAAACAGATCATATAGAGAGACTTGCAATTCCTATCTCGAATTTAAAGTCATCAAAAGATGCTCGGGCTAATGCAAGTTATTTTTCTACTATTTTATTGCAAAAACAGCTTTTAATGCAAGCATTAATTGATGGCAAGGAGTTAAGCGATTTACATTTACCTAAGACAACTTTTGTTTTATCTAAAGTTTTTTCTCTTTTTGTTCAAAAAAAGTTTACACTTAATAATGGTATTTATAAATTAGATGATGATAAGAGAGAAGATGTTAGATATCAAATATATATTAAAGATGCTAAAAAAAATAAAAAATATATGATTATAGATATTTATAAAAATGATAAATTTACACAACGTTATAGATATGAGTAGGAGAAGTTATGCAAAAAACTATAGATTTATTAATTAAAGAAAATGCCTTAAGTGAAAGTAAACTTGAACGTTTTATTGAGAAGTATGGTGAAGAAAAACTGACCATTACCAATCTTTTAAAAGTACGTCTTCTTCAATTGGATGAGATGGAAGAAGTTTTATTAAAAGCTTTACGTCTGCAAAGTATTGAAATGAGCGATTTAGAGAGAGTTCATGGAATTGATACTACACAACTTTTAAAAAAACAAGCAAAAGAGATGAATATTAATTTTATTGATATCTCAAGTATTGAAATTGATTATAAGCTTATTAAACGTTTACCTTTAAAACAGTTGGTTCGTTATAAGGCATTACCTCTTTTTGTAGAAGATGAGCAGGTTACCGTTGCTTTTGAAAACCCTAATGATTTTGAGGCAAAAGGTGCAATTGAACGTTTCTTCCATGGAAAAATTATGGTGGTTGCGTTGGCAAGACGTGAGATTATTCATCAAGTTTTATCACAACTTAATGTAAATGAAAAAGTAGAAGAGTTTTCTGTAGACATTAAAGAAGATTTAGAGCAGGGTGGAGTAGAGAATAAAACAGATGAGTCTCCAGCTGTCTTAAGGCTTATTGAACTGATTCTCTCAACAGCCATAGATAAAGGTACGAGTGATATTCACATTGAGGCAACAGAGACCCATTGTATTGTTCGTTATCGTATTGATGGAATGCTACAAGAGAATTTTAGAATGGAATATGCTATTTTTTCTCCACTCTCATCACGTATGAAGCTACTCTCTAACTTAGACATTGCAGAGAAGAGAAAACCACAAGATGGACGTTTTACAAAAATTGTAAACGGACGTGTGTTTGACTTTAGGGTATCAACACTTCCTACTATGTTTGGAGAATCTATTGTTATGAGGATTCTTGACAAAACAAAAGCGATGGTACAGTTAGAAGATGCAGGTATGAATGCCATTTCATATAAAAAGTTTCTACAAGGGATTCACTCTCCTTACGGAATTGTACTGGTTACAGGACCTACAGGTTCAGGTAAAACTACCACGCTTTATGGGGCATTAAATGAGATTAAAGATGTAAAAGATAAGACCATTACTGTTGAAGATCCAGTTGAGTACCAGATGGATGGAATTCAGCAAGTACAGATTAATGCCAATTCAGGTTTGGATTTTCCAGCAGCCTTACGTTCAATCTTAAGACAAGATCCCGACAAGATTATGATTGGAGAGATTCGAGACCAAGAGACACTGAGAATTGCCATTCAAGCAGCTTTGACAGGACACATGGTTATCTCTACTCTGCATACAAACTCAGCAGTTGCTGCCGTTGGTCGTATGCTCGATATGGGAATTGAAAACTACCTTATTTCAGGTGCTGTTGTTGCCATTCAAGGTCAGCGTTTGGTTCGTAAAATCTGTCAATCGTGTAAAGAGGAGACAATTTTACCTCCAACACTATTTGATGATATTAAAAAGCATGTTCCTGAAAACTCAAAGTTTTATAAAGGAAAAGGGTGTCCTGTTTGTAATGGTTCAGGTTATGCAGGAAGAGAGATGATCTCTGAAGTATTACCTATTTCTGATACTTTGTCAACCATGATTGCAAACAGTGCAACAAAAGATGAATTAGAGAAACAAGCACTTCAAGATGGATTCTTTTCAATGTTTAAAGATGGAATTCAAAAAGCCCTAGAGGGCAAGACAACAGTAGAAGAGATTATAAGGGTGGCACGTTCATAATGAAATATTTTAATGTTACGGTTTTATCGAAAGGTAAAAAACGTTTAGAGTTAGTAAAAGCAGACAGTAGAATGGCTGCTATTAAAATTACAAAGAAAAACAACCCTACACAAATGGTACAAAAAGCAGTAGAGATTCCAGCTCCGATGGGTGCACAATTAGGAGACTCTTTTGCAGGTATTAAAAAAGCATTTGAGCCTAAGATTGATTTAAATAATAAAATTGCTGCCATAAGACAAATAGCTGTAATGACCGATGCAGGAATCTCTATTCATGATGCCATTACGGAAGTAGCCATTAATGTAGAAAATCCAAAATTAAAAAAGATTTATCAAAATATTGGGGCAGATATTAATGCTGGTAAAACCATTGCAGACTCTATTGAACCCTATACAGAAGAGTTTGGGCATGTTACTATTGCCATGACAAATCTTGGAGAGAAAACAGGAAATATCTCTGGTTCTTATGCTAAGTTAGCCAATATTTTAGAAGACATTAGGGACAATATTAAAAAATTTAAGAAAGCAATTAAGGGTCCAATTATTACGCTTATTGCTATGGCAATTGCGTTTACAATTATGATTACCGTCGTTGTACCTAAATTTAAAGCGATGTTTGAAAAGTTTGATACAGCACTTCCTGTACCAACACAGATTCTCCTTTTTTTAGAAAATATTTTAACCAACTATGGTCTGTATCTTTTAGTAGGGATGTCATTGATTGTTTTTGCTCTCATGTATCAATACAAAAATGATAAAAAGTTCAAATATAAAGTAGATAAAATTTTAGTTCATCCTAAATTTTATTTGATTCATAAAATTATTTTCTTTGCAACCATGCATAAATATACTTTGGTCTTTGGAGAACTGGTTAAGTCAGGTATTCCTGTTTCCGAAGCTTTAGACACGGCTGTTGATATGGTAGACAACGCGTACATAAAAGAAAAACTTTTAGGGGTTAATGCTAACATTGCAAGAGGTATCTCCTTGTCAGATTCATTTGAACAAACAGGACTTTTTGAAAATATGTTATTGCAGATGATAAGAGCTGGGGAAACAGGTGGACAACTGGATGCCATGCTTCTAAAGGTAACAGAGTATTATGATTCAAGATTTCAAGACCTTATTGATAACTTGGCTTCATACATTGAACCTATTATGCTCTTCTTTATTGCAGGGCTTGTACTGTTAATGGCACTAGGAATCTTTATGCCTATGTGGGACTTAGGTAAAGCTGTTAAATAGAGTTTTAAACTCTATTTATGGCTCTTTTATACACACAATTAATTCTATCTTTCTACAAAAATCATATGACTATAATATAGCATGATAATATACATAATCTAATATTATGTTTTCTACGTTATAATAAAATTTATTTTTAACTGTTTAAAAATATTAATTCATAATTTTAAAGGAGAAAAGATGAAGAAGAAAATAGCCTTATCTTTAGGGATACTATTTACTGGTTTCGCAACAAATTTACACGCAACACCAGTTTTTTCAAAGCAGTATGATATGAGATGTAATTCATGTCATAGTATGATGCCTACACTTAATAAAACAGGACTTTCATTTCTTAGAAATGGATTTCGTTTTTCCAAAGATGACCAAACTATGGCATCTAAGTTCTTAGATGCCAATAGCTCAGAAAGCAGAGTATTGCCATTTAGAGGACTAGTAGGAGTGAATGTAGATAGTAAAAGTCGGGATGATGTAGAAAAAGTAAATATGTACTTTGGTGGTAGTTTAACAAGTACATTATCAGCTTATGCCGTTACTCGTTCAACTTACAATAAAAAGAAAAATCACAATCTTTTTGGAGAGACAAACTCTAGAGCATTTTTTCAATGGAACCCTAATGACAATAAACATGTAGTTAAAGTAGGTTGGATGGATCCTCTTACAATGTTCTCTAACCTTGACCGTGTATTAATGGATAATGCACTCATGGGTTCAGGACTTATGAAAAAAGCACCTAAAAGTGCTATTAAGCCAAGTTGGGCAAAAAAGAAACCTCTTCCTCCTAAACCAGGTCCAAATGCATCACCTCAAGATATTAAACGTTATAATATGAAAAAAATGGCAAAGCAACCATATAAGTTACCTGTACCTTATGCTGGTGTAGGTTTGGTGAAAGGTGCTGAGTACTCTTATCTTCATAATGACAAAGCACTTTTTCTTGTAAACTATGGTATTCCTTCTTCTCCAACATATGCTGACGACAATGAAGATACAGAGTTAACAGCTGGTATAGAATTAAGAGACCTTGGTGGGTATAGTATTGGAGCAGTTTACAATCATACAGAGATAGGTAATATTGAATCAGATGCATACATTTTACCAATAGAAAAAGAGTTCTTTGATGGACAATTGATGTTTCAACAGAGTTTTGTTTACAAAGATAGTGAGCAGTACGATGAACCATACTATGGATCACAAACAACTTTTACATATGCCTTAGATGATGAGTCTCAGGTAAGGGTTATTGCATCAGCTGACAAAGATGAAGCTAAAAATAATAGCACAGGATATGCAGCAACCTATAGTAAATCATGGGATGACAAATATCTTCTTCATATAACAGGTGCAAGACATAAAGGTGAAGTATTTGACGAAAGTATTGCAAAACTTTCAGGATATATGTTCTTTTAAACTTTAGTTATGTGGGTTTAAAAACCCACATATACAGTTAAATTATTTTTCTATTTTAGAAAGATATAACATAGACTCATCTTGGTCTATCTTAAACTTAAACTCCTTAAAAAAATTCATACCTAACAGACCATCTGCATTTTTCTGATTAAATGAAGAGCTAACAACTTGAAATTTTTTTAATTCAATGTTCCCAATTTTTAATGTTTCTGCTTCTTGAAGTTGTGCAGATATATCACCTCCAGCTGTTTGAAGTATAATATTTTCATTAATGATAGGAAGAGATGATGCTTTATCTTCATTAATCATTGTTAAAGTAGCTCCTGTATCTAAGAGAAGATTTAATGAAGTATCATTAAGTGTAACTTTAACGATGAAATGGTCACCACTTTTACTAAGAGGGAGTTTATGTTGGTACTCTATATTTTGTGCTAATTTCTTCTCTATAAACAATAAAAGATTTTTTGATTTTTCACTATAGTTTTCATTGAATTTAAGCTCTTTAAGTAGCTCTGTTGCAAGTAAATATTTTTGAATCTCAACATAATATTGAGCAAGTTCATAGCTGTAAAAAGGGACTTGAATACCTATCTCAATACGCTCTTCTAAAAATGTAATCAATTCATGAAACTGTTGAGAATTTTTTAACTCATCCATATAGGTCTGAGAGGTTTGAATGAGGTTGAGAGTAAGTTGCTCTTTCTCCATACTAGAATCGTTTTCAAGAAGTTCGGTAATTAACTTAATTGCATCAGCATATTTTTTTAGAGCTTTATAACTCTCAATGAGAAGAAGTGCTACCTCATTATGTTCAGGTTCTAAGTCAATAAATTCATGCATATAAGCAATAGAAACATTAGGTTCTTCAAGCATTAAACGTTGAAAATAGTTTAATAAAGTAGCTTTGTAAAGAGGAATTTTTTTTGGTTCAGCATCTAGATAGAGTGCCATTGCATCAGAAAAGAAACCTTTTTCTAAAAGAGTGTAAAATGAATTCTCAGAGGGCTCTTTTTTTTGATTTTCATAATGAATAAATGTCTGTATCTCTTTGAACTCTTTTTTTTGAGTTTGGGTTGGTATCTTTATCTTTAGTGCTTCAGGCTCTTTTTTTACAATAGATGAAATATCAATTGTATTGTTAAGAGTATAGGGAGCATTAAGCTGTGAAAAAAATGCATGAAATGTCCATCCAATAACAACCCCTATTGCTAGAGCTAAGAGTAGATTAAACATAATGTAGTGCCTCCTCTAAAATTTTATTATATCCTCTCATTTTACCTAAAGACTCTTAGCCTTTTATCATCACGCTATTAGACAAATATGGGTAAAATTCGATAATTATTTTAAGATATTAAGGGACAAACATGACAGGATATATGCTTTTTTCTGGAACTGCAAACGAAGAACTAGCTCAAGAGGTATCTGATTATTTAGAGCAACCACTTTCAAAAGCTACAATTACAAAATTTTCTGACAATGAGATTAACGTGAAAATTGAAGAGAGTGTACGTGGTAAAGATGTTTTCATTCTTCAACCAACTTCGGCACCAGCGAACTTTAACTTAATGGAGCTACTCATAATGGTAGATGCACTTAAGCGTTCATCTGCACGCTCAATTACAGCAGTAGTTCCTTACTATGGTTACGCTAGACAAGACAGAAAAGCAGAGCCAAGAGTTCCAATTTCAGCTAAATTGGTAGCTAACCTTATGGAAGTGGCAGGTATTACAAGAGTTGTAACTGTTGACCTTCATGCGTCGCAAATTCAAGGTTTCTTTGACATTCCAGTAGACAACCTTTATGGAGCTGTACTTTTTAACGACTATGTAAAAGCTAAAAATCTTCCAAACCCTGTAGTAGCAAGTCCAGACATTGGTGGTGTAGCACGTGCAAGATATTTTGCAAAAACAATGGGTCTGGACATGGTAATCGTAGACAAAAGACGTGAAAAAGCAAATGAGTCTGAAGTCATGAACATCATTGGTAATGTTGAAGGTAAAGATATTATCATGATTGATGACATGGTAGACACAGCAGGAACCATGGTAAAAGCAGCAGCTGCACTTAAAGCAAAAGGTGCAACATCGGTTATGGCTTGTTGTACGCACCCTGTACTTTCAGGTCCTGCGTTTGACCGTATTGAAAAAGGTGAACTAGATGAGTTGGTTGTAACCAATACTATTCCAATTACAAACAATACTTGTAGTAAAATTAAAGTTCTCTCAACAGCTAAAATGTTGGGTGAAGTAATTAGAAGAGTCTATAACAATGAGAGTGTAAATTCATTGTTTGAGACCAATTAAGAAAGGCTAGAATGGCTAAAGATATACCACAAAAAAACATACGAAACTTTTCGATTATTGCTCATATTGACCACGGTAAGTCAACCCTTGCAGATAGAATTATCCAAGAGTGTTCGGCTGTGGCAGACAGACAAATGTCAGCACAGATTATGGACACTATGGATATTGAAAAAGAGCGTGGAATCACCATTAAAGCCCAATCGGTACGTTTGGACTATGAGCGTGATGGTGAACATTATATTTTAAATCTCATTGACACTCCAGGTCACGTTGACTTCTCTTATGAAGTGAGTCGTTCTTTGGCATCAAGTGAGGGTGCATTGCTTATCATCGACGCTGCACAAGGGGTTGAAGCACAAACCATTGCCAATGTTTATATTGCTATGGAAAATGACCTAGAGTTACTTCCTGTGGTAAATAAGATTGACCTTCCAGCAGCAGAACCAGAACGTGTACTTGAAGAAGTAGAAGATGCTATTGGTATTGATTGTACTGAACACTGTTTGGTGTCAGCTAAAACAGGTCTTGGTGTTCCTGAACTCATTGATGCTATTGTAGACATTATTCCAGCACCAACAGGTGATGAAA
>Ga0256844_10000205_pt1 | contig 23726 bp, 22 predicted proteins | sample MusselsmetaG_FD_189100 | JGI IMG/M metagenome (GOLD analysis project Ga0256844, IMG submission 189100) | Mussel associated microbial communities from hydrothermal vent at the East Pacific Rise, Pacific Ocean - Mussels | ecosystem: Host-associated > Mollusca > Shell > Unclassified ... | reverse complement strand
CACTTAATTATATACAAACTACCTATGTTGCAGCGAATGAAACATCGGTTTATTTATCTACCATATTTTTGGTAGCAGGTATTTTGGGATCTGTATTTTTATTGTTGTTCTTTTTAGCAAAAAAAATAGCATTGGATTTTAAAAGCGTTATAGCAGGTATTGTTTTGGGAATTCCCAATTATTTTGCGATGTATTTTTTATTAAAAGCGTTGCAAACCGATTTGGATAGTTCTACAATTTTCACCGTTAATAATGTGGCTATTGTTTTATTCTCGGCAGTATTAGGTCTTCTTTTATTTAAAGAACAATTATCTAAGAAAAATATTATTGGAATAGGATTAGCTATTATTTCTATAATATTGATAACTTTATCCATCTAAAAATAACATTATCGATATAAAAGACACATATAATACGATAGAAAAACCTTTTGTAGGTGAAATATTAAAAGAAAAAGGAAGCAAGTTTATTGGCTATACTTTTCCTATTGCTAATGAAGATGATGTTTCAAAATACATCAAGCAATTAAAAGAAGAACATCACAAAGCACGGCATTGGTGTTATGCTTGGCAATTGGGTGCAGAAAAAATACGGTTTAGAGCAAATGATGATGGAGAACCAAATAATAGTGCTGGACAGCCTATTTATGGTCAAATTTTATCAAAAGAGGTAACCAATATATTAATTGTAGTGGTACGGTATTTTGGAGGTACAAAATTGGGTGTTGGAGGTTTAATATCGGCTTATAAATTAGCGGCACAATATGCTTTGGAAGCAAGTGTAATTGTTGAAAAAACGATCGATATGGAAATTTCAATCTCGTTTGAGTATAAGGATTTAAATAAGGTATTACGAATCATTAAGGATAATAAAGTAACGGTGGTTCAGCAAAAAATGGAATATGATTGTGATTTTATAATTTCGGTTCGTAAAAATGACTTTGAAAAAGTGCAACAAGCTTTGGAACACCTACGATGTGTAAATTTTAAAAAGAGGTAATTATCATTATTTTTGTATTATTGCGAAATATGTTTTATTTTTGAGAACTGACTAATAAACTATGAACGATTTAGAAAAAGAGATTGAAGCTTTAATAGCTGAGAAGGAAAGAAAAGCAAAAGCGGCAAAAGAAATTCAAGAAATTGAAAACGCTTCAGTAATTAATGATGAAATTAGTGAAGATGTAAAAGAAGCTAAGATTGAACCTCGAGAAATTAATAATAATATAAAAAATGTTCAAGCACCAGTTGGTGAAATCGAAAAAACAACTACAATTGAAGAATTGAGCGAACCGATTCCAGCTGTAGCTATCACAAATAATGCAATTACTAACCAAGTCAATAATCCCCCAAATTATATTACTAAAAGTGCTTTAATTGCGCATTTACGGTTAGCAAAAACAGGACATCAAAATTGGATGTCAAACGTTCAAATACTTACTAGAGTAGGAAACATTCTAGATGCTAAATCTTCTATTCCTGTTAATTTTACAGCGTGTGATTTTGGAAAATGGTATTTTGGTGAAGGTCAGATTATTGCTGCTTTTGAGGAGTATAAAGAATTAGATAGACCGCACCAGATGATTCATGATACTTATCTGCAAATTTTCGAATTGTATAAGAAAAAAATCGAAGGCTCAATATTTAATAGTGAAAAGAAGCAACTAAAAGTTAGAGAAGAAAAATCTAATGAATTGGTAAAGACATTAATTGATTATTCTAAAGAGCTTTTTGAAAATTTAGCCTTGTTAGAAAATAAAATTAAAGCACTATCCAAAGAACAAATGGACACTTTAAATTTAATTTAGAGGTTAATTAAGAAGTTTAGTGTATCAATGCCATCGGCATATTCCCATAATTGAGGTTTCTGTGTTTCTCCAAAACCAACAGTGTTTGTGAATTTTTCATTACTTACAATAACTTGAATTTTTTCTTTATCTGTAATTAATTTGGTTTTTAAATCTTCTAGGTTTTCATAATATTCATAAAACAAACTAGCGATAGGAGAACTATAGCTTTCATCTTCTTTGAGCATTAAAAAGCCGTTCTCTTGTAATTTAAAAAGACTCATTAAGTAAACAGCTTTGTTGTAAGTATAGTTGTTTTCATATTTTTGATATTCAATAATATCTTTAAATTTAAAAATAGCCCCAAAAAAGTTTTCAAATTTATAATCTTTTGGAAGAAATATTTTAGAAACATTACGACAACCTAAACCAAAATATCTAAAAATATCATCACCCAATTTTTCTAGTTCTTGTTTGGTTTCTTTACCTGTAATAACGGCTACAGCATTTCTGTTTTGACGAATGATGTGTGGATGTTTTCCAAAATAATAATCAAAATAACGAGCGGTATTATTACTTCCTGTTGCAATAACAGCATCAAAGTTAGTTAAATTTTTATCAGTAAAATGAATAGTTTCTTTAAAGTTAGGATCGACATATTCTAGATACTTAGCCAATATTGGTAATAAATGCTTGTCGTTTGAGGATTGCTTTATTTGAATTCGATGTCCCGAAATTAAAACCGTTAAAAAATCGTGAAAACCAACCAACGGAATGTTTCCTGCCATAATTACAGCAATGGTTTTAGGAGATTTTATGGTTATATCATATTTAGAAATCCATTTAGTTAGATTTTCTGGGGTTAATAAAATAGCCCAACTTTCAATGGCAAATAATACATTATCATCGGTAAACCAAGAATTAAACTCTTTAGATCGTTTTATTTGCATTGATAATGCATCAAAAAATAAATCGTTATGTGGTACTGTTGTGTCTTTTAAAATAGATTTTCTAGAAAACTGATTTAAAAATTTTCCTAGTTTAATAAAAGCTTCGATACGATTTTTTAATTGCATTTTTTGGTCAAATTGATATTAGTATATTTGCGGTACAAAATTAAAACTATTTCGGCATAAAATTTGAAGAAATAGAGAATAATACGAATCCCTCAATTTTATTGAGATAAATAAAAAAACGAATGGCAATAATAATAACAGATGAATGTATAAATTGTGGTGCTTGCGAGCCCGAATGTCCTAATAACGCAATATATGAAGCCGCAGATGATTGGAAATATTCCGATGGTACAACTTTAAAAGGTAAAGTAGTTTTGCCAAATGGTAAAGAAGTAGATGCCGATGTAACAAATGAATCTCCAAATGACGAAGTGTATTTTATCATAGCAGATAAATGTACGGAGTGTAAAGGTTTTCATGATGAACCGCAATGTGCTGCAGTTTGTCCTGTAGATTGTTGTATTCCCGATGATGATGTTGTTGAAACTGAAGAGGAATTATTAGCGAAAAAGCGATTTATGCATAATGAATAAATTTTAAACCTGGATTCGATAAGAATTCAGGTTTTTTTTACCACTCATTATTTCTATTTGCATCTAAGCGAATAAAGATAAATAACATTATGGTAAATGTTAAAAACGAAGAGCCACCGTAACTAAAAAAAGGTAGTGGAATTCCTATTGTTGGTAAAATACCAAGTGCCATTCCAATATTTATGGTAAAATGAACGAAAAAAATGGAGGCAATACTATATCCATAAACACGACTAAATTTGGATTTTTGTAGTTCGGCTATGTAAACAATTCGTAGAATTAGAAAAATAAATAGTATAATCACCGAGCTACTACCAACAAAACCCCATTCTTCACCAACGGTACTAAAAATAAAATCGGTTTGTTGTTCGGGTACAAAATTACCTTTAGTTTGTGTGCCTTCTAAAAAACCTTTTCCAAAAAAACCACCAGAACCAATTGCTATTTTTGACTGTTCTTGGTTGTAACCACTTGCTTTATTATCTTGTGTGATATTTAATGCCAAGTTAATTCGGTCTGTATGCCGTTTTGGTAAAAAATTCTTATAGGTGTATTGAATTCCAAAAATATAAATAGTAAAAGCAATAAAGATCCCTATATACTGTATCCAATATTTTCTAAAGAAATAAATTTTATTATTATAGACGTAGATTAGGAAAGCTATTAATAATAACAGTCCAATAATGAACATACTTATAAAACTGAATTTAATGGTTAAAACGGAAGATATTAGTAGGAATAATGCAATAATGACATAATATCTCGGTAAACCTTCCCTATAAAAAACAAAGAAAAAACTTAAATAGACTAGGGCAGAACCAGGATCGGGTTGCAGAATAATTAATATTGCGGGTAAAAATAATAGGAGTAAAGCTTTTAGCTGATTTTCGATTAATTTAAAATCAAATAACTTGTCACTCAATAGCTTAGCTACACCAAGAGAGACTGCGATTTTGGCAAATTCGGTTGGTTGAAAACCTACTCCACCAATTACATACCAAGACGATGCACCATTTATTTTTTTTCCAAGAACAAATAATCCAAGTAGTGTCAATAAGGATATGACATAAAAAATACTTGAAAAATCAATGTAAAAACGAGTGTCTAAAAATAAGATGACGACTATAAAAACCAAGCTAATTCCTATCCAAATCATTTGCCTACCATAGGAAGTAGAAAAGTCTAGAAGCTGAAAATGAAGATCTGTTTTTGATGCCGAATAAATATTTAGCCATCCAAAAAAGATAAGTAATAAATAGATTACTATTAATTTCCAATCGGTTTCATTTATATGGCTATTATTACTTCTCAAGAAATATATTATGGTTTAGTATTGATTTTTTTATCAATTATAGGCGTTATAATTTTACGATATTCTTTTAACAAAAGAGTATCTTTCATCATTTGTTTTTCTTTATACAATTTAGATGTTTTCCCAAATAAATATTTTTCTATCATTAAAGAAGCAATAGGAGCAGCATAAGCAGAGCCGTAACCACCATTCTCAATAAAAATAGCTAGGGCAATTTTAGGATTGTCTTTTGGTGCAAATGCAATAAAAATGGAATGATCTGCCAAAGCTACTTTTTCTCCATTTTGTTTAATGTAATTCTGAACTGTTCCGGTTTTACCACAAATATCCAAACCTTTTACTCTAGACGATTTACCTGTTCCTCTTTCAAATACTTCCAACATTCCTTTTATAACAGGTTCAAAATGCTCTTTATCAATACTTGTATAGTTTGGTGTTGTGTATTTTACATTTAACTCTTTACCTTTTATCTTTTTTACAAGATGTGGTGTGTAATAAAACCCTCTATTAGCAACAGCAGCAGTCATATTTGCCAATTGAATTGGAGATGTTTCAATTTGACCTTGACCAATAGCATTAGAAATAGAACTTACAGCGCGCCATCTAAATTTATAATTTTTATTGTAATACGATGCATCTGGTATAAAACCAGCAGTTCCTACAGGGAAATCGGTTCCAAGATAATTACCGAAGCCAAAACTTTTCACATGCTTATTCCAATTATTTAATCCTACCTCGGGATCTTCATATTTTTCGATAATATTTTTGTAGGTATTTCCAAAATAGGTATTGCAAGAGTTATAGATTGCTTTATTAAATCTTACTTTACCATGTGTATTACAATGACATTTCATAAAAGCTTTGGTTCTCTTACCATATCTAAATCCTCCTCGGCAAACAAAAGAGATATTTAAATCGATGACTTCTTCTTGCAAACCAATAAGTGCATTTACAATTTTAAATGGAGAGCCAGGAGCATAACGTGCTTTTAAACCTCTGTCAAACATGGGTTTATTTATAGTATCGTTTATAAATAAAGTAGAATATTTAGAGCGTTTTCTACCAACCATTAAATTGGGATCGTAGCTAGGTGCAGTTACTAAAGCCAGTATTTCTCCAGTTGATGGCTCTATTGCTACAATTGCACCTCTTTTATTGCTCATCAATTTTTCACCGTATTCTTGTAAAACAATATCTAATGTTAGCGTTAAATCCTTTCCTAATTTAGGGAGTGAATCCAAGCTACCATTTTTATAAGAACCAATGGTTCTATTAAATTTATCTTTTTGAAATAATTTTATTCCTTTTGTACCTCTAAGTTCTTTTTCATATTGTTTCTCAACTCCACTAAATCCTATTAACTCTCCTTGTTGATAGTATTTATCTTTCTTTAGTAAGGCATTATTAACTTCACTAATATAACCCAAAACATTGGCGGCAGATTTTATAGGATAATCTCTAATAGAACGTTTTTGAATATAAAATCCATCAAAATTGTACATTTTTTCTTGTAGGTATGCATAATCTTCCTTGGATAATTGTTTAAGAAAAACAGAAGCCAATCGACTGGAATATCGTTTTGCTCTATGAAAGCTTTTTAGGAATTCTTTTTTATCAATTTTTAAAAGTGAACAAAATTGTACAGTGTCTAGAGATTTTACTTCACGCGGAATTACCATTACATCATAAGAAACTTGGTTGGCAACTAATAATTCCCCATTTCTATCATAAATATAACCACGAGCAGGAAAAGTAAATTCTTTTTTAATGGCAATATCATCAGCTTTGTTTTTGTATTTGTCTGATAGTATTTGTAAATAAAGAAGTCTAGAAATAAAAACAACTCCTATAAGTAGTGTAAAAAATATTAATAAATTTCCTCTAGATTTCATATTTATTTTTTTGAATTACTAAAAAACAGAGAAATACTGAGTCCAATTAATATTGCAGTTAAGATACTCGATAATAAAACAGGATCATATAGCATACTTAAAAACCCATCAGCTTTATAGTAAGCTAAGAAAAATACAATGATATGGTGCAAAAAAGTAAGCGTAAAAACATACGTAAAACTTTGAATAATATTTAATTCTTTTATATTAAATAATAAATAATCAAACTCTGTTTTTTTTTGAATAGAATGTAAAAAAGGCAATCTAAAGTATGCAATAAATAATGTTGCAGCGGCATTAATTCCACCTGAATTTGAGAAAAAGTCTATAGATAAGCCAAGAAAAAAGCTTAATAATAAAAAAGGTGTTTTTTCTTTATTTAACGGAAAAGCAAAGATAAAAAGAATATATATATGTGGATTTATATATCCACTAAATAAGGTGTTATTTACCACAAGTACTTGCAACAAGACTAAAAAAACAAATAAGAGACCATATTTTAATAATGAATTATTCATTCTTACTTTCTATTGTTTTAATTTCTAATTTGTCAATATTTGTTATGATATTCACATGTTTAATAGCGCTCATATCATTAAAAAGAGAAATATTAATAACTTGATAATTATTATTTTCGAGAATAAAATCTTTAATTGTTCCTACCAAAATACCTTCAGGAAAAGTGGTTGATTTTCCACCCGTAATTACGGTGTCTCCAATTTTAATGTTGGCTTGTCTAGGAATGTCTTCAAATTGAATGGTTTTATAATCGTGAGAATTCCAAACTAATGTCCCATAATGTTCGTTTTTTAGTAAACGAGCATTTATTTTTGAATTCTCATTGAGGATAGAAATTACTGTTGCATATTTACCAGAGACATTATTGGTAACTCCAACAATTCCTTTACTGGTTATTACACCAAGATCTTTTGTAATACTGTCATTTTGCCCTCTATTTAATGTTAAATAATTATTACTTTTAGAATAGTCATTTTTAATTACTTTGGCAGGGATGTAGTGATAATTTTGGGTAAAAGTTAATGAATCTAGCTTGCTAAATTTCTTTGCAGGTAATTGTTTATTGTTACTAGACAGTAAGTTCTTTAATTTTACGTTTTCAATCACCAATTGTTCATTGTAATTTTTTAAATTCATATAATTATTAAATGAACTAAAATTATTATAAATACCACCAGTAATGTGATTAGACGAATTAATGAATTTACTTCTGTGGTAGGAATGGCTTTGAATTGTAAGCGATAATGCTATTATTTCGAGAATAATAAATAATAAAAAATATTTATTATTAATTAAAAAAGAAATAATTTGTCGCATTGGTTATTGTTATTTTCATTTAGAAATTAGTTTTTCTAAAATGTCATGAATTGAATTATTTTGGATAAATAATAATTGTAATAGCATATTTTAATAAAATAGAGTTTCCTATTTCATTAAAATATTCCTGTATTTTTCAATATTGTTTAGTGTAATTCCAGTACCTCTTACTACCGCTTTTAATGGATCTTCAGCAAGATATACAGGTAAATCTGTCTTACGAGATAAACGTTTGTCTAAGCCTCGTAACATAGAACCACCACCAGCTAAATAAATACCTGTATTGTAAATATCTGCCGATAATTCTGGCGGAGTTTCCGAAAGTGTTTCCATAACAGCATCTTCAATTCTAAGGATAGATTTATCCAAAGCTTTGGCGATTTCATTATACGAAATCTGTATTTGTTTTGGTTTTCCACTTAATAAATCTCTACCTTGTACTAGCATATCATCGGGTGGATTTTCTAAATCTTCTGTTGCAGCTCCAACTTCAATCTTTATACGTTCGGCAGTATGTTCTCCAACATATAAATTATGTTGTGTTCTTAAGTAGTAAGAGATATCATTTGTAAAAACATCTCCAGCAACTTTAACCGATTTGTCACAAACAATTCCACCAAGTGCAATAACAGCAATTTCTGTTGTTCCACCACCTATATCAATAATCATATTTCCTTTTGGTTCCATAATATCGATACCAATACCAATTGCTGCTGCCATTGGTTCATAGATAAGATAAATATCGGTACCTCGCATATGTTGTGCAGAATCTCGTACAGCACGTTTTTCTACCTCTGTAATTCCCGAAGGAATACAAATAACCATTCTTAAATTTGGATTAAAAAATCTTCTTTTTATCGTAGGTATTTGTTTGATAAATTCCTTTATCATCGCTTCAGAAGCGTTAAAATCTGCAATTACTCCATCTTTTAGTGGACGAATTATTTTTATATTACTATGGGTTTTTCCTTGCATCATTCGTGCTTCTTTCCCAGTAGCTATCAGTTCTCCAGTTGATCTATCTATGGCTACAATTGACGGACTATCAATGACAACCTTGCCTTTGTGTATTATTAAAGTATTAGCAGTTCCTAAATCGATTGCTATTTCTTCATTCATGAAATCAAAAAATCCCATAAGTTATTTTGTGTATTTAATTGTTGTTTATAATATTTCGTAAAAGTACTAAATATAATATAAAATATTGATACTTAATTTAATGATTATGAAAATATTTTTAATGCTTAAAATGGCGTGTTTTTGTAAATACCATTGCCATATTATTGGCATCACAATAATCGATAGATAATTGATCTTTTATGGATCCACCAGGTTGAATTACAGCTGTAACACCAACTTTATCAGCTATTTCTACACAATCGGGAAATGGAAAAAACGCATCACTTGCCATAACAGCACCATTTAAATTAAATTTAAAATGAGTTGCCTTTGTAATGGCTTGGTTTAATGCATCTACACGAGATGTTTGCCCTGTTCCACTTGCACATAGTTGTTTGTTTTTAACCAAAACAATAGTATTTGACTTGGTATTTTTACAAATTTTGGATGCAAATAATAAATCTTCAATTTCATTATCTGTAGGATGTAGTTTTGTAGCCTGCGAAAGTATTTTTTTAGAATCGGTAATGTTATCTTTGTCTTGTACCAAAACACCATTTAAACAAGTTCTTACACTAGAATTGGGTAATGTAATTTCTTTTTGAATTAAAATAATTCGATTCTTTTTACCTTTTAATATGTCTAATGCATCATCATTATAAGATGGCGCAATAACTACTTCGCAAAATAATTTATGAATTTCCTGAGCTGTTTCTACATCAATTTCGGTATTAGAAATTAAAACACCACCAAAAGCCGATGTAGGATCTCCAGCCAATGCATCTACATAGGCTTTGTGAATACTGTCGCGCTGTGCTATTCCACATGCATTATTGTGTTTTAGTATTGCAAATGTAGGCTGGTCACTTTTAAATTCAAGTATTAAATTGACAGCAGCATCTACATCTAATAGATTATTATACGATAATTCTTTACCGTGAAGTTTGTCAAAAATCGCATCAAAATCTCCAAAAAAGAATCCTTTTTGATGTGGATTTTCACCATATCTAAGTACTTTTCCGTTGGTCTCGCTAATTTTTAAAGCAGCTTCACTATGATCTTTATTAAAATAATTAAATATTGCAGTATCGTAATGGCTAGAAATATTAAATGCTTTACCAGCGAATTTTTTACGTTGATCTATGCTCGTATTTCCGTTATTAGTTGTGATAATATCCAAAAACTCATCATATTGCTCCATAGATGAAACACAAATAACATCATTAAAATTCTTTGCGGCAGCTCTAATTAATGAAATACCACCAATATCAATTTTTTCGATAATATTTTGTTCAGATGCGCCACTTGCCACTGTTTTTTCAAACGGATATAAATCTACAATAACAATATCAATCTCGGGAATATCAAATTCGGTGATTTGTTTTTGGTCACTTTCATTATCTCTACGTGTTAAAATACCACCAAAAACTTTGGGATGTAATGTTTTAACTCTTCCACCAAGTATTGAAGGATATAATGTTAAATCTTCTACTGCTTTTACAGGAATACCAAGTTCTGTAATGAACTTTTCTGTTCCGCCAGTAGAATAAATTGTGATATTTAATTCGTGTAATTTTTTTACAATTGGTGCTAAACCATCTTTGTGAAAAACCGAAATTAAGGCTGATTTTGATTTTTTAGTTGAAGTCATTAGGTGTTTTTTTGCAAAGCTACAAAATGAAGATAGTTTTTATAAAAAGAAAAATTTATTTATTTGTAACCTTATGAACAGGTTTTTAACTAAAAAGAGAAACAAATTGGATTCGTAGTATTTTTAAATTATTTTGATGTTCTTTTGTAATTGTAAAATAAAATTACCGACTAACTACTAATTCTTTAAATCAACAAAAATATTTTCGATAAGAAAAGTACATATAGTATAGAAAAATCAATAACAGGTTTTACGGTCGATGAATGGAATTCAATACCAACGAATACTATTTATCTAAGTTATAATTACCTGTTAAGTATAGAAGAAACGGTAAATGAAGTGAATCAGTTTTTTTATGTTATTTATTATGAAAAAGAGATTCCTATTGGAAAATCTATTTTTCAATTGATGGAGTTTGATACCACAACATTTAATTTTGATGCAATACCTTGTAAATATAGCAATAAAGTATTGCGACATTTTCTAAATAAAAAATTAACAGTATTGGTTGCAGGAAATATATTTGCAACAGGAGAAAATACATATCATTTTATAGATGGAATAGGAGATGAGTCCGTTTTTAAAAGGATTAATATCGTTATTGATGACTTATTTAAAGTAAACAAGAAAATCAATTACACGCTTTTTAAAGAGTTTTATCCAACTAGAGAAAAAACAAAATATTTAATTGAAAAACATCACTATTTACAATTTAATATTGATGATGATATGTTATTAAAAGTGGATCGTAAATGGCATAGTTTTAATGATTTATTATCGGAATATAAAACAAAATATAGATCGAGATCTAAGCGTGTTTTAGAAAAATCGAAATCGATTATCATTAAAGAATTTTCATTAGAAAACATTAAAGAAAATGCAATTAAAATGGATGAGTTATACCAACAAGTCTTGAAAAATTCCAGTTTTAATATAGGTGTTTTTAAGTTGCAAACTTTTATGCGTTTAAAGGAGCGTTTACCTGATAAATATACAGTTTTCGGCTACTTTTTAAATGATAACTTAATCGGTTTTCGTACCTCATTCATCCATAATAATAGTTTGGATGCTAGCTTTATAGGATTGGATTATAAATTTAATTTAAAATATAATTTATATCAAAAAATATTGATAGATTATGTAAACTATGGATTAGAAAATAAAGTTAAAATTATAAATTTTGGAAGAACAGCAGAGACGATGAAGAGTTGCGTTGGAGCAGAACCAATTGCAATGAACTTATACATTAGAGCAAAGCATAAATATGGTCGATTTTTATTGCGAATGATTGTCAATAATATTAAACCAACAGTGTATAGTTCTAGGCGTCCGTTTAAAAAACAACATTATAAATAATTATGGATTCGTTAACACAAATTGTACTAGGTGCAGCAGTAGGAGAAGTTGTATTGGGAAGAAAACTAGGGAATAAAGCCATTCTTTGGGGTGCAATTGCGGGTACTATTCCAGATTTGGATGTGATAGCCAATTTTATTGTAGGTGATAAATTAACGGCTACTTTAATGCATCGTGCTTTTACACATTCCTTTTTGTTTAGTTTTTTTATGGCTCCTGTTTTTGGTTACTTACTCCATAAAATTTTTAAACATAGTAAAGCTAGTTTTAGAGAATGGACGTTACTTTTCTTTTGGGGATTTTTAACACACATTTTACTCGATGTGCAAACAACTTATGGCACACAATTATTATGGCCTTTTCATAATAGGCTAGCCATAAGTAATGTTTTTGTGGTTGATCCACTTTATACAGTTCCTTTTTTATTATTTGTGATTGCTGTGATGTTTTATAAACGGAGCAATCCAAAAAGAGCAAAGATTAATAGGATTGGTTTATATGTGAGCTCGGCTTATTTATTATTTACATTATTTGTTAAAGCATATACTTTTCAAAAATTCACTAAGAATTTAAAAAAACAGCATATTGTTTATAATAGAATAGAAACAGGACCAACACCATTAAATTCCGTTCTTTGGTATGCAAATGTTGAAACTGATGATTTTTATTATGTTGGTGCTTATTCTATTTTTGATAAAAATGACAAAATTGAATTTAAAAAATTTAAGAAAAACCATCAATTAAGAAAGCAATTTAAAGAATATTATAATTTTAAAAGAATGAATAAATTCTCTAAAGATTGGTATATATTAACTCAAGAAGGAAATGAGTTTTATTATAATAATATTCGTTTTGGAATTTTTGGTTTTGAAAAAGAGGATCGAAAATTTGTTTTTAATCAGCGAATAGAAATTGTGAATGATGATTTACAATTTAAATCGAGACATAATAAAACAAGTGAAAAACCTTCATTTTCTAAAATAAAGGAATTCATTTCAAAAGTATATATTAGGGTAAAAGGGAAGTGAGATTTTAAGAATAGGACATAAAAAAAAGGCTGTCAAACGACAACCTTTCCTTCATATTTAGTTAGTAGTAGTAACTTGGATATGAATTATGCTTTATGTGTACATCCTTTATCTTTGCAAGTAGCATCACATTTGTGAGCTTCTGCTTTATGAGTACACCCTTTTTCTTTACAAGTTGCATCGCAAACATGTGCTTCTGCTTTATGAGTACATCCTTTTTCTTTACAAGTAGCGTCACATTTATGAGCTTCTTTTTTTGCGCAACATGCTTTTTTGCAATCAGCAGCGCATTTAGAAGTTTCTTTTTTTGCACAACATGCTTTTTTACAATCAGCAGCACATTTTTTATCTGTAGCAGCATCAGCAGTTTTTGTAACTCCATCTTTTACAGTTGTAGCTACGTCTTTTGTGTCTTTACAAGAAACAAATAACAAACTTAATATTGCTATTGTTAAAATCCCTTTAAATAATTTCATCTTTTTAGTTTTTAATGATTAATAGTAATTAGTTCACAAAAATAATGATATTTATCATATTTTCATGAAAAATACTAACAAATATAAAGATTATTTATTTTTTATTCCAGATTGGATTTTTTTGATTAAAAAAAAATACTTTTTAAAACCGTTTCTTTTCCAATAAGTTACCATTAGAATCATAAGCACGCCAAGTACGTACTTGTTTTCCTTTTTTAAAATATCCTTTAAGTTTTACTTCACCATTGGGGTAATACTCTTTAAACCTTCCATCACGAACTCCGTTTTTTAAAGAAACTTTTATGTGTGTAGACCCATTTTTAAAAGTTGTAGCATATTCTTTACTGTTTAGGTCATTTGGGTAAATGGGAGCCACACGAAATAAATTTTTTGGTTTTACAATTAAAATATTATCATTATTAGAATCCGTATTTGTTTGGTTGTTACTCGTATTGTTAGGACCAATTAATGTAATGTCTTTAAATTGTGATTTACTTTTCACAATAACAGGATCTTGGTAACTCACTACAAGCTTAGTTTCAAACATATTTATATATGGTTTTAATTGAAAACCAATTTGAGGAAAGCAGATAATGAAATCTTTATTTTTACGCATCTGTTTTTTGGTTTTTTTATCTGCCATTGCATATAAATTATCATATAAAACAGGTGTGTTTATGTAAGCAAAAACACTTGATTTTTTATCAAAATAATTATTAAAATCTTTAAAATCTTCCGATTTGCTTAAGGTTTCTTTTCCAACAAAATCATCAATAATACTTTTTATAGTGTTAGGATCATTACTAAAAACAACATAATCACCAATAATCGAAAAATAGGGTTTATCAAATTTATCAAAATAATCACCCAAAAATACTTTAAAGAATCCTTTTATTGATAAATAATGAATTTGATGACTTTTATAGGCAACACCTTTAAATTTAACAGGTGTTTTCTTTTTTATTTTTTTTAGAACTAAATCTAAATTCTCCTTTGCGTTATTTTTATTATTCGTTTTAAGAACCAATGCCATTTCATTTACATTTTTAGAATAGCGAGGTTGTAATTGTATTATGGCTATTTCATCGGCAATCCAAGAGATAAATTGTTCTTTTATATTAATATCTAAGAAATTTTCAATTTTATCTAGGTTATCTTGATACGTTTTAAATTTAACAGGATTTTCTTTTTGAATATTCTCAAAATTCGTGTAAAAATCAGTAAAACTACTAAATGAAAAACTCAAATAAACAGCAGTTCTTTTAGGGGCAATATGGGCAATAGTTCGTTTCCCGTTACCTGATTTTTGTAATGCCTTTAAATAAGTTGCCGTATGCTCATTGGTATTCGTAAAACCATCGGCAAGAATAATATTATTACGTAATAAATCGAAGTGAAAACCCGAAAATTTCAAGCTTTTAGCTAATTCATCTACTGTTTTATTTGGCGCATCAGAAAATACTTTAATGTATTTTTTTAAATAAGCATATTGTACATACAAACGGAACATATTTTCATAGCCTACTTTTTTATTTATTTCGATAAAATCGTGATCTCGTCCAATTACAGGCTCGGCATATTGATCTATAGATGCTTCAACTAAACTATGTAAATAGGAAGCTATAAGCTGATTTTCGATAAAAGAAACATACAGCGTTTCTCTTGTTTTTTTATCATAAATTTCATTAATGATGTGCTTGTGATATTTACGTTTATTAACGGTGTAATCTTTATTGACAAAGTTATTTAAATGACTTTGTAATAATTTTAGCTTGGCAATTTTTTGTAAATCAAGAATGAATAATAATTCGTATTTTTTTACTTTGTATGTATGTGCAGAGATTAAAAGAGAACGGTTGCCTATAAAATCTATTAATTTTTTTTGCTTATTAAAAATCCCATCTATTCCGTTTAAACTTTTGGTTAAAGATTTAAAATAATCGTTTTTTTGTAAGTGTTTCCATGTTTCGCTACGACTAATTTCATCCCAATTTTTAATTGGCTTTTGTGTTTCTAACACATAAACAGCATCTTTGGGAACGAGATAGATGGCATTTATATTATTAGTAGGTGCTAAATAAAACACATATGCTTGGTAGATTAAGTAACCAATAATTAGTAATATGGAGCTGATTAGGATCTTTTTTTTCATCGATTAAATTTTCAAAAAATGGATAATTTTAATTTGTGAGTTTTTTAAGAATAGTAACCAAAAATAAATATAATTTAGCAATTGTAATACAATGGCATTAATTTTGTTTGTTTTAGTAAGAATATATTTTACAATTAATGAGAAAAATAATACTCTTTTTTATATTTATTTTGGCTTCAATCACTTTGATAGCTCAAAATGACACGATTAAAAAAGAAAAAAATAGATTTTCAGATTTTTCTAAAATTAATGAAATTGATGCGAAAATTATTGAAAAAAAAGTAGAAATAGTAGAATCTGAGGAAATAGAGGAAGAAGAAGAGGTTGATTATTCCTATTTATATGTCAAAAAAGAAGAAAAATTACCACTATCTTATAAATTGAAAGCAAAGCAATATCTAAATCCAGATGCCGAAGATGATCATAACTTTATGACAGGAGAAAAACCATTGGATGATGATGTTTTAGTCGTAAAGAGATTTGAAGGGAAAGACGTTTCTAATACGAAACTATCGACTGGTCAAGATTTGGGAACTGTAGAAAGTAACACCAAATTTGTAAGAATAGAATATAAAGATTTTGGATTGGTAGATGGTGATAGAGTAAAAATATTTTTAAATGAAGAAGAAATTGAATCTAATGTACATCTAGATGGTTTGTTCTATACAATCCAAATAGAATTAACGCAAAAAGGATATAATCGCATTGATATACAAGCTATAAATGAAGGTTTTGTTGGACCAAATACAGCTGAATTTGTGGTTTATGATGATAAAGGTTTAGTGATTGCACATAAATCTTGGAATTTAAAAACGGGTAGTGTGGCGACTTTGGGAATTGTTAAAAAAGAATAAACAAAAATAGTTTCTTAAAAAAATGAATTAATATATCTTTGTATTAAAAATAACAACTATAAAATAATAACTATGAAAACAGTAATGAAAAACATTTTAATTTTATTGATTATACTAACTACTTATAGCGGATTTTCTCAAAGTAAAGGATATTATATTGTACTAGACGGAAAAGAAGTATTTGTTGAAGATAGTTCTGCTTCTGTTGTGGCTTCACCAGATACTGAGGTGATAAATTCTACCGAAAAAGTTAATTTTCATACCGTAAAAAGAGGTGAAAATTTATATTCAATATCTCGTTTGTATGCTATTTCTGTTGATGATCTAGCCAGATTAAACAATTTTTCAAAAGAAAAAAAACTTGCAATTGGTGAGCAATTAAAAGTAAGTAATTTCACAAAAATGAGTGGGTCGGTTTCTAACGCATCATATCATATTGTGGCAAAAGGGAATACACTTTATTCGTTATCAAAGCAATATGGAATAACAGTGGAGAAGCTAAAAGAATTGAATAATTTAAAGTCTAATGAAATATTAATTGGTCAACGATTAAAATTAAATTAAGAATTTTTATAAAGTAATTTGAGAATAAATTCTTTTGTAATTTTTTCTCCTTTTGCTTTTTCTTTTATTTCGGAAAAGTTCAAAATAAAATCACAGCCTTGTTTGTAATTACTGCAACCGTAGGCTGTTTTTCCTTTTAGGATAGTTCCTTCTTTACATTTAGGGCAAGAAATTGTTTCTTTTTTATCGTTACTAGAGTTATTTTTTTGTTTTAAAACAAGCTTAAATTCATCATTAAATATAACAGATCCATCAACTTTACCATTGCTAGATTTAAACCCTTTTAAATTTACAGTAGCTCCTTTTTGAATTAATCTAATAAACTGATTGTCAGATATTTTCTTACTCATAAACTCAAAGGGTAATCTAAAATCACATCCATCTTTAAATGCGCTGCATCCAAAAGCAGTACTTCCTTTTAAAAAAGTACCTTTTTTACATTTTGGGCAAGTTTGTTGAAGTATCCCTTTTTTAAGTTTTATCTTTTGTGTTTTGTTTTGGGGTTCTTTTTTCTGATTATTTTCAGCAGATATATTAGCCCTGTTTTTTTCACTACGCACTTCATAAACCAATTGATCTACCATACGTTTCATATTTTTAATGAAAGTACCTGCATTAAAATTACCTTTTTCAATTTCTTTCAACTGTTTTTCCCATCTACCAGTAAGTTCGGCAGATTTTAATAACGTATTCTGAATGGTATCGATGAGTTTAATCCCAGTTTGGGTTGGTAATAATTGTTTCTTTTTTCGGATGATATATTTTCGTCTAAATAAAGTTTCTATAATATTTGCACGTGTTGACGGTCTACCAATACCATTTTCTTTCATTAAATCACGTAAATCATCATCATCTACTTGTTTTCCTGCAGTTTCCATTGCACGTAGCAATGTAGCTTCGGTATAGTATTTTGGCGCTTTGGTTTCCTTTTCTAAAAAAGAAGGTTTGTGTGATCCTTTTTCGCCTTTTACAAAACTAGGCAACGAATTATCTTTACTTATAATAGGAGTATTATTTGATTCTTCCTTTTCAAAAACAACTTTCCATCCTTTCTCCAAAATTTCTTTTCCTGTGGTTCTAAAACTTACATCGGTTACTTTACCAATAACTGCGGTATTCGAAACCAAACAATCATCATAAAAAACAGCAATAAAACGTTTGGTAATGATATCATAAACACGCTGTTGGTTGTATTGTAAATTCATTTCAACTCCTGTAGGAATAATAGCATGGTGATCGGTTACTTTTTTATCATTAAAGACACGTGTTGATTTTTTAATTTTTTTGCTTACTAAAGAGCTTGTTAATTGCTTGTATTTAGTTAAGTTGTTCAAAATACCTTTTACCTTTGGATATACATCATTGGGTAAAAAAGTGGTGTCAACTCTTGGATAAGTTACTACTTTTTGCTCATATAATTTTTGAACCATTTTTAAGGTTTCATCGGCTGTAAAGCCAAATTTTGTATTGCAATACACCTGTAGTCCTGTTAAATCGAATAGTTTTGGGGCATATTCTTTTCCTTTTTTCTTGCTGACCGAAACAATTTCAAAATCACTCTCTTTAACTTTATTGGCAAAAATTTCACCTGCTTCTTTTGTTTGGAAGCGTCCTTCTTCACAATTAAATAAGGTATTTCGGTATAAAGTTTGTAATTCCCAATATGATTTTGGAACAAAATTCGCAATTTCTTTATAACGTCTTACCAGCATAGCTAGTGTAGGAGTTTGTACTCTTCCTACCGATAAAACTTGCTTGTAACCACCGTGTTTAACCGTATAAAGTCGGGTAGCATTCATTCCTAAAAGCCAATCGCCAATAGCTCTAGAAAAACCTGCGTAGTATAAATTATCGTAATCTGATGATGGTTTTAAGTTTTTAAACCCTTCTTTAATAGCTTCGGTCGTTAAGGATGAAATCCATAAACGTTCTACTTTCCCAACATAACCAGCTTGGTTAATTACCCAACGCTGAATCAATTCTCCTTCTTGACCAGCATCACCACAATTTATAATAACAGCTGCTTTTTCGAATAAACTCTTTACAATATTAAATTGTTTTTGAATACCATCATTACTTGTAACTTTGGTTAGGAATTTTTCGGGTAACATGGGTAGATTATTCAAATCCCAGCTTTTCCAATATGGTTTATAATCGTGTGGCTCAAATAAAGTACATAAATGACCAAATGTATAAGTAACCGCATAACCATTACCTTCATAATAGCCATCGCGCTTTGTATTTGCGCCTAATACTTGGGCAATTTCACGTGCTACACTTGGTTTTTCGGCGATACAGACTTTCATGGAGTTGTTAAAATGATTAAAAAATTAAAGAATTCAAAATTAAGCAATCAAAATTTAAAATTCTTCATTCTACATTCAAAATTATAAACATATCTTTGCAGCCTAATTTCAATTTTGTTTATCTAATAATCTTTACGGATTAAAAATTTAAGCAAAGACAGGCAAGCGATGAGAAAGCTTAAAAAAATAAACAAAAAATAATAACATGACATTTAAAGATTTAGGAGTAAAAAAAGAATTTATTGAAGGATTAAACGAATTGGGAATAATTATTCCATCAGAAATTCAAGTAGAAACCATACCAATACTTTTAGGAGAAAAAGTTGATTTTATTGGTTTGGCTCAAACAGGAACTGGTAAAACGGCAGCTTTTGGATTACCTGTTTTACATCAGATAGATCCAAATACACCATCAACACAAGCATTAATTTTATCGCCAACACGAGAATTAGTGCAACAAATTAAGAAGCAATTATTTAAATTTACAAAGTATTGCGATGAAAAAATATTTATTGAAGCTGTTTTTGGTGGAGAAAAAATTGATAAGCAAATCAGTAATTTAAAAAGACCAACTCATATTATTGTTGCAACACCAGGAAGATTGATAGATTTAATTGAACGTAAATCGGTAAATCTTAGAAACGTACAAACAATTATTTTGGATGAAGCCGATGAAATGTTGAGTATGGGATTTAAGCAAGAGCTCACCAAAATATTAGACTATACCAATGGTTCTCGAAATACTTGGTTGTTTTCGGCTACTTTTCCCGAAGAAATTCAGCGTATAGTAAAAACCTATATGAGTGGAGAAATTGCTAGAGTAGAAGTGAATAAAAATGCTTTGGTAAATGCAAATATCACACATCAATATAAATTAACATCGGTTAAAAATAAATTGGATGTATTAATTAATTTATTAGAAGAGAAAGGCGAGGAGCGAGGTATTATTTTTTGTAGAACCAAACTTGGTACTCAAAAACTAGCAGCCGAATTGAAAGAAGAAGGTTTCTCTGTTGGTGCTTTAGAAGGTGATATGCAACAAAAAGAGCGAGATAAAGTAATGCGTGCTTTTAAGAAAGAGAATCTACAATATATGGTTTCCACCGATGTTTCTGCTCGTGGAATTGATGTTAGAGATTTAGGTTTTATTATTCACCATCAGTTACCCGAAAAAATGGAATACTATACACACCGTAGTGGTAGAACTGCACGTGCAGGGAAATCTGGTTTTTCAATTGCATTAATTTTACCAAGCGAGTTACAACAAGTTTATGATATCGAAAACAAATTGGGAATTAAATTTGAGGAGGTTTAGTGTTCAGTTCTCAGTATTCAGTGTTCAGTAATCAGTGTTCAATATTTTTGGCTATTAATGAAGTTTTAGGAATTAAATTAAAAGCATATTAGTGTAAAATGAGTATAATTTATACATTAGATATTATCGGAACTTTTGCTTTTGCAGTAAGTGGAGCTTTAATTGCTTCTAAAAAGAAATTCGATTTATTTGGAGTAGTCATTATTGCCTTTGTAACAGCAGTTGGTGGTGGAATGATGCGTGATGTTTTGATAAATTATCATCCTATTAATTGGATTGGAGACCTTAACTATATTTGGACAATTCTAGTTGCAGTAATTTTCACTTTTTTGTTTAAAAGTAAAATAGCACCTTTAAGTAAAACGTTGTTTTTATTCGATACTATCGGAATAGCCGTTTTTACGATGTTGGGTACAGAAAAAGGATTAAATTTTGGATTGCATCCATTTATTGCGGCAGTTATGGGAGTTGTTTCTGCAGTAATGGGCGGTGTTTTACGTGATGTTTTAACACAACAAGTTCCCTTAATTTTTAAAAAAGAGATTTATGCTTTGGCTTGTTTTATAGGTGCTTTTGTCTTTTTAATTCTTCATTATTTTAAATTTGGAATTAATATACAGTATATTGTAACGACTTTAACAGTAATAATAGTACGATTAATAGCCGTTAAATATAAATTGGAATTGCCCAAAATTAAGGATGATATATTTGGGAAAGTAAAATGATTTGAATGAAGTAGTATTTTGTATTTTTAATAATTAGATTTTTAAAATTTTATTTTTTATGGGATTAACAAACAATGATATAATGAAAAAATTACGTGTAGCACATAAGTTACGCGATACTGATATTGTTAAAATATTAGAATTGGTAGATTTTAAGGTAACAACAAGTGAGCTTGGAGCTATTTTTAGAAGAGAAGGACATCCAAAATATATGGAATGTGGAGACCAATTTTTACGTAATTTTTTAAATGGCTTGGTAATACATTTGCGTGGACCAATGCCTGAGAGAAAACCTAAAAAAGATTAAGAATATTTAGGTGTAGAATTTACAATACTAGACTAGGAGAGAATTAAAATTAATCAACTATAGAAAAATCGGTTACTATTTTTTTGCTTTTTACTTTGTATAAGTCACCATCAGCAATATCTTCAACGACTGCTATAATATCTTTTTGAGATAATTTATTACTGTCAAATTCTACCATTCCAATACTGTCGTGAAAGCTTACTTTTGCAGTTTTTATACCTTCTTTTTTAGATAATTTAGATTGTATTAATCTTGCACATCCAATTTCGCAAGTCATTCCTTTAATATGAAATTCCATTTTTTCTAATTTAACAATGGCATTCTTCTGCTCGGTTTTATTTTTAGTTGAACTGTTTTTAGCATTATCAGACTTACAAGAAAACAAAAGATTTAATGTTATGAATACAATACTTAGAAATTTAATAGATCTCATTTTGTTAAAGTTTAATATTAAAATACAAAGTTAGTTGTTTTAATTAAAAAAAAACGATTTTTGCGAAAGTTATAAAAAATAGAATGGACTCTAAAAAATTAAAGTGGTTTTACTTAATTTTCCTTGCATTTGTATGGGGAACATCATTATTTATGATAAAAAAAGCAACGAATAAGAGCTTTAATGATTATCAAGTTGGTGCTTTAATTATGGTTTTTTCGGCTATTATTCTATTGCCTTTTGGGTTTAAAACATTAAAACAGATAAAGCGGAAACACTTTTTTACATTATTTATCATTGCTTTATTCTCTACGTTTATTCCAACATTTATGTTTACCATTGCTATTAGTGAAATAGGAGTGTCTATAACATCAATCTTAAATCAATTAACGCCATTAAATACATTATGGTTGGGTTTTTTTATGTTTAATATACGTTTTACAAAGAATCAAGTAATTGGCTTGCTTATCGGTTTTTTGGGCTTGGTGTTATATTTTTTAACTGGTGATTTTTATCAAGGTAAAGGAACTTATATTTATTCTTTATTGGTTATTTTCTCATCTATGGGTTATGCATTAAATTCTAATTTAATTATGACAAAATTGCGAGATTTAGATGCATTAAGTATCACTACAGCAACTTTTTTAATAACATTAATACCATCATTGCTAGTATTGTATTTTACCGATTTTTTCACGGTCTATGTTGGATCAACAATACAAAATAATGCCTTAATATATATATTGTTTAAAGCGAGTATAGGAACTGCTTTGGCAATGGTTATTTATAATAAATTAGTACATATTTCATCGGCTGTTTTTGCATCCTCGGTAACCTATTTAATTCCTATAGTTGCATTATTATGGGGTTATTTTGATGGTGAAAAAGTAACCGTATGGCAATTAGTTGCCGGAACGTTCATTTTATTTGGAGTGTATATTGCAAATAAACTAAATAAAAAAACGAATGGATAATACATCTACAAAATGGGTGTATTTAATTGCACTCTCATTGGTTTGGGGAAGTTCATTTATTTTAATGAAATATGCACTTGTTGGTTTGTCGCCAGTACAAGTAGGTGCATTGCGTATCATTGTTACAGGAGTAGTACTTATGGCTTTTACATTTAAAAGTATTTTTAGTTTAACAAAAAACAATTGGAAATATATAGTTATTAGTGCCGTTTTAGGAACTTTTTTTCCAGTATTCTTATTTGCTTATGCGATAAAAAATATAGATAGTTCTATTGCAGCAATCCTAAATTCGTTCACACCATTTAATGCATTATTGATTGGTGCTTTATTTTTTGGTTTTATGTTTAGGAAAAAGCAAGTATTAGGGATAATGGTTGGTTTGGTAGGAACAATTTTATTGATAGTAAACGGAAATTCAGTCGATTTACAACAAAATTATTATTACTCTGGTTTTATACTATTAGCGTCTGTTGGGTACGCAATTAATGTAAATATTATAAAGAAATATTTGAATGAGGTAGATCCTATTGCTATAACAACAGGAACTTTTGTGGTTTTATTGATTCCAGCTCTTTATAAACTTGTAGATTCT
>Ga0256844_10000204_pt1 | contig 23802 bp, 31 predicted proteins | sample MusselsmetaG_FD_189100 | JGI IMG/M metagenome (GOLD analysis project Ga0256844, IMG submission 189100) | Mussel associated microbial communities from hydrothermal vent at the East Pacific Rise, Pacific Ocean - Mussels | ecosystem: Host-associated > Mollusca > Shell > Unclassified ... | reverse complement strand
TAACACCTCTTCAATGGGACGTTGCCAAGCTGATGTTCCAAGATGCAGAAGTTGTTTACGCGGCTGGAGATGACGATCAAGCAATATATGAGTGGTCAGGAGCTGATGTTCACAACTTTCTTAACTTCTCAAAAGAATCTTTGGTGCTGAACAAAAGCTTCAGACTGCCAAAAGCAGTGTTTGATGTGTCTCAAAGAGTTGTAAAAGACATTGCAGTAAGGAAAAGAAAGAAGCTTACACATAACGGAAGCGTTGGTGAAGTTACAATCTGCTCTGATTTTGACACCATTGATTGGAAAGGCGGTGAACTTGTACTGGCAAGAACCAATTACTTGCTTGATAAGCTTATTAACTGTATTATGGAAAGCGGTTTGTTGTTCACAAGAAAGGGACAACTCAGTGTCAAGATGAAAACTTTGGAAGCAATTGCGGCGTATGAAGCGTATTGCAAAGGAGGAAAAGAGCTTACTCTTGTTCAAAAGACAGAGTTCAAGGAAGTAAATAAGGACAAGCATTGGAAAAGTGTTATTCATATGTCTGAGTTCAAGGCCAAATATTATGAGAAAGTACTTTCCACCAAGTCTTTTACCAAAGAAGCAATAAAATTTGAGACTTTTCACAGTTGTAAAGGCTCAGAAAATGACAATGTTTACGTTGCAATCGACTTGTCAAAGCGTGTATATGACAACATGTGGAGGCATGAAGACGAAGAATTAAGATGTCTTTATGTTGCTGTTACACGTTCAAAGAAGAATCTGACAATTATTGCTCCAAAGAGTAAGCGTTGTTATAACCCAAAATATTTTATATAAGGAAAATATATTATGAATACGATTTGTTACCCTACGTTCAATGAAGTTTACGTTGCTCTTGTACATAAACTGGAAAAGAACGGTATTGTAAGTACCAACAGGAAAGGTCAAAATCTCACAGAGCTGTTTGATGAGAAGTTTATAATTACTTTGCCAAAGCAGTGCGGTGCAGTTTGCAGGAGTTTATCACTGAATTATCTCACAGATGAGTTTGCCTTTTATATGTCAGGATCTGATTTGTTGGTTGACGCTGTTAAGTGCAGTTCATTTTGGAACAATTGCTCGGATAACGGCGAAACAATCAACAGTAATTATGGAAAGCTCCTGTTGCACGACAGAAATGAGCAAGGAAATACTCAGTTTGAGCACGCTTTACGTTGTTTAATAAACAATAAAAGCAGTAAGAAAGCTGTTATGACGTTATACAATGATTCTCACGCTTATATAAGCAATGACAACCCTTGCACAATGTACTTGAAAGTAAGGATTGACAGTACTGACAGGCTTCATCTTACCGCCTGTATGAGGTCAAGTGATATTTACTTTGGTCTTCCTTACGACGTTCCTTTCTTCATATTCATACAACAGGCTTTGGTGTCAATATTATCAAGTAAGTACCCAAAGATTTCACTTGGTACATATACACATTTCGCAAACTCTCTTCATACATATGAAAGAGACGCAAAGAAGCTTGAACTTGTTAAGAATTGTTCAGGAAAGTTTATGGAAACCAAACACTTCAACGAAGTTTACAGAGGTCTTGTTGAGAAATACATAAAAGAGCTTACCAACATGGTCTTTGCAGAAGACTCAACACTTGTACTTGCAAAGAGAAACGCTTTCATGGACGCCGCTTGGAAAGCATCAGAGACTTCAAAGTGTTTCAAGAAGCACGTGGGTTGTTGTATGACTTATAAGGACAAAGGCGTTGAGACGATTTTGGTAACAGGTTACGGTGGAGCTGTGGTTGAGTGTGATCATTGTTACAGAGACGATGACAATTTCATATATTACGGTGATGAATGTCCATCTGTTCACGCTGAAATGAGGTGCCTTGAGACGCTGAGAAAGAACGGGACAATTGTTGATTTCTCCAAAGTAAACGTGTATTTGACACATAACAGTTGTGACGCTTGTGCCAAGCTTCTTGACCTTGTTGGAATAAAGCAAGTTTACTACGAGAAGCCTTATAAGATTGAAGAAAGTCATTGGCCAAACATCACGTTCACTCAGGTTTGGGGATAAGCAGGTGAATACGCTCACAGACAATCAAATAAGCAAGCTTTGCAACTCTGATATGTTATGTGTTGATATTGAAACAAAAGACCCAGACTTACGTACACACGGCGCTGGAACACACAGAGGTGAGGGCTTTGTGTGCGGCGTGGGGTTTGGAGCTGTTGTGGAAGGGGAAGGAATTGCTTCTTACCTTCCAATAAATCACAGAGACGCTCAAGACGTGGACAGAAACAAGCGCGTTATTCAAGTGCTTCTTGATTCTCACACTCCAAAGCTTGGCACGAACATTGGTTATGACTTTGAGTGGCTGGAACATGAAAATTACACGATAAATAAATCTCAAGGTGTTCATGATATTTGTACAGCAGAACCGCTTCTTGACGAGTACAGAAGGCGTTATGGTCTTGACGCGCTTGCAAAGACGTATTCTGATAAAGAGAAACGTACAGATATTTTGAAAGATTACACAAAGATGATGGGTTGGAAAGGAAATCCTGCTTCTCACATTTGGAGAATGCCTTCTGAAACCGTCTCAGAATATGTAATTGGTGATGTAACACTTCCTTTGGAGATATTTGCAAAGCAGAAAGAGAAGCTGGAAAGAGAAAAGCTCTGGGATTTGTACAAGATGGAAATGGATTTGCTTCCATCACTGCTTCATATGAGGCGTAATGGAGTAAGGTTGGACATCAAGAAGCTGGGAAGAACTGTTCAAGCGTTCACTGAAAAGCATTATTCTCTTAAGAAAGACATTTTTTCTTGGGCGGGAAGAGAAATAAACCTCAACTCATCACAGCAGTTGGCCTCTGTGTTTGATGATAAAGGTATTCCTTACCCTCTCAGACCACCAACAGAGAAGATGATTCGTGACGGAAAGAAAGGAAACCCGCAACTTGACAAGGCCGCACTTTCAAAGATGTCAGCTTTCTTTCCAATCTGCAAGACAATCTCTGAGTACAGACATTATGACACAATGATCAATATGTTCTTTCTTCCTTATTTGGACTTTGAGGTTGATGGAAGGTTGTACGGCACGTTTCACCCGTTAAGGGCTGATGATTACGGAACAGTTGCAGGAAGATTTTCTGCTTCAAAGCCAAACTTACAACAGGTTTCAGCAATTGATGAAGACGGCGGGGAAGGGGACAATGAAATAAAAGGTCAGGTATTGCGGGAATTGTTCATTCCAGAAGAGGGCAAATTGTGGGCGAAACTTGATTACTCTCAGGTTGAGTACAGAATTATGATGCATTACGCTTCAGGTTCAGAAGCTGAAGAGCTGAGAGCGCGTTACAACAATGACCCAACAACCGACATGCATCAGATTATTTGCGACCTTACAGGATTTGACAGACGTACAGCCAAGCGCTTGAACTTTGGTGGAGCTTACGGAATGGGAGTTGCAACAGCCGCTGAACTCTTTGGTTGGACAATGGACGAGGCTCAGGCTTTCATGTCCAGTTATCACAGAGCCGCTCCTTACGTTAAGAGTCTCAGAAACTCGGTTTCCAAGGCCGCGCAAAGACGAGGCTTTATATTCACATTGTTGGGACGCAAAGCAAGGACACACCCAAGCAGAAAGCTTCACAGTATGTTTAACAGGCTTATTCAGGGCAGTGCCGCTGATGTTATGAAGAAAGGAATGGTTGACGCTGAGAAAGCAGGTTTGTTTGACACGCTTGACTTGCACCTCACTGTTCACGATGAAATGGACGTATCTTACACGGACAACCCAGAAGGAAGAGACGCAATAAAAGAGTTACAACATGTGATGGAGACAGCAGTTGATATTTCAGTTCCTTTATTGGTTGATTGTCACACAGGAATGAATTGGGCAGAAGCTGATTAACCTTGCCAGTGTAAGGAAAGCAATTATTTACATTTATTTTGCAAATAAAACTTGACAAATGAACCCATCATGACGAAAGTAAAAGGACAGTCAGCGAGTGATTTACACTCTGACACACTTTAATGGAGCGCACAATGAAAGATACCAAACAAAATAAGACAGCCAAGAGAACAACAAAGAAAAGTGACAAAACCAGTGATCCTTACCTTGATTTCCTCAGAGGCTTCCACGCCAGAGGCGTTGCTCAAGGTCGTAAGTAACAATAAACCACTGCGTCAATTAACTTTAATCGAGACAATAAAATGATAAATTCAATAATAAAAACAATACTTCTTGTTACGGTGCTTTCTTTCTTGGTTACAACTTCAGCTCAAGCTGAAATGTACTTCAATCACGACACAGGTAATTGGGAAAACTCTGGAGCTTCTGTTGTTACTGAGAGTTCACAAGCAGTTGAGATTGATGTTAACCAGAATATTCGGGCACTCTGCATGAACAAGTGGGGAACGGATTATAAAATGGTCAATTACTGCATTGACAAGCAGGAAACAGCTTATAATGACCTGAGTGAAAGACACTCTGTCAACGCTGGAAGCAGTGTTTACGAAGAGATTCTTGGCTCTTGTATGTCAAAGTGGAGAGATAACGGACTGTTTGATTTTGCAATGGTGGATTATTGCGCAAGTAATCAAGTCAAAGCTTACAACAGTCTTCATAATTAAGGAATCAAAATGAATTTAAACGACAAGAAAGTTCGCCTTATACAATTAATGATTCTTGCAGACACGCAAAAAGACAAGAAAGGACTGCTGGAAGCAATTGAACAAGTATTCACTGTTGAAGATGAGAGAGACGTTGACGAAATGATTTACCAAGTTGAGAAGTTACTCATGCGTCAAATGTTAACAGAAGAAAGTCTTAAAGGAGTTGAAAATGCGACCGAACAATAACAGATTCAAGAAACAAATACTGCTTGAGAAACATCAAAGAGACATGAGAAGAAGCAGGAGAATACTTTTATTTGCACTGATGGTTATTCTTGCCGCTTTCATCACTGGCTTCTGGATGTTGTTTACAACAGCCGCTCAAGCAATGACGAATCAAGAACGTAATATTTATGACCAATGTGTGTACGAAACACGTACGCCAACAAGAGTTGGTTGGAACAAAAATCCTCGTCTTGCTGAGCAATGTTATTCTCAGGTTATGAGGAACATTCAGCAACGAAGAGTGGAAGACTCATACATCAGGGCAAATAATGCTTACACTGATTATCTTGAAGACAACAACCACCGTCATCATGGCAGGAGAGTAAGAAGATGACAGCTTACAATACTTTGAGTGATGTGGATCTGGAGCTTGTTTCTTATGGAAAGCAGAAGCGTATCAAGTTTGAGGGTACGCTTCTGCTTCCAAGCCAGTTTGACAGGCGGTGCGGTCTTCATGAAGGTTATGTCAGTAAAGTGATAAATTCCAGCAAAAACCCTTTGACAAAAGTGAAGGCTTTGGCAATAAAAGGTTCTTTGGGAATAAGTATGCGTACAAAGCTTCATTTCTTTGGAGACATCTTTGTAACCTTGTCAGAGGTTATTGAGTGTGCGGGTTGTACTGAAAGTACCGCAAGAGCAAGAGTGAACACTTGGAAACGTACTGGAAACTGTGACAAGTTGTTCATGCCTGTTAAGCCTCATTATTATGGGCGTGCAACAAAACCCTTAACAATTGAAGCAAAGAAACCGAAAAGAAAAGATGTGAGGTCGTTAAGGCCTGTTGGAACTTGGGAAAAGGAGAACTTATGAAATGTAATTGCGGCGACAATAATGTTGTTCCAATGTGTCTCAAGAAAGAAATGCTTGGTACAGTAAGTACCGAGAAGCTTATGGAGCAACACTTTGTGGAAGGCTTGGAAATCACAAAGAAGGAGAAAGCTTGGCGGCTTTCACACAGAGGCAGTGACGCTTATCTTGAATTTGCGTCTTTCAGGGAGCTTGTTATTGACATGTCTCTTAACAATATCAGGGAGAATGCTTGAATGTAATGAAAAACTTTATTTATTTCTACACAGACAAAAGGAAGAAGAATCAGTTCTTCCCAATATCTTTATGCGGGGCGGCGTCATTGAAAATGGCTTATGTAAGCAAGGTGGCTGATCTTGACTTTATACCAGATTTTCTTTACCCGATTCACGCTGAGATTGATTCAGGGCTGGTTCATTGGCTTACCAATGTTGCAGAAGTTGGACAAATGTTTATTCACAGAAAAGGCTGTATTGTAAGAATGCAGGACAGCCATAAAACTTTACATGAAGAGGATTTATAAAATGAACCTATCACAGAAATTACATATCGCATTTTGGTTTACAGTTTCATCAGTGGCCGCTTGGTACATTGGCATTACAATCAGCGCCCCCATAACTCCTGCTCAATTCCTGAGCTAGCAGAAGGAGGAATAACTTATTATGACCAACAAGCAAATACACCGTTACTTAACTGAGAACCCGCCTGAACATCCACTTGACAGGCAGGAAGACTTTGATAGACGACTAGGCAAGAGATTCTTGTGGTTTGCCAGTGTCATGTTCCTTGCATTCTCTTTTAATGTTTCGGTTGTATTTGCTCTTCTGTTCTTACAGTATTGATTTGCTCCTGCAACTCTTTCATGACCTTCTGAAGTTGGACAAGTTTCATCATTGAATCCCTTAACTGATATCCAAGAGCGTCCAAATAAGCGTTGATTTGGTCAATTGTATCAGCGTCCATCAGTTGCCCTTTCGCAACAGCTTTACTTCCTTCTTGAGTCTTGAGACCTCTTTCTCAAGCTTTGTGATCCTCTTCAAAGAAGCCGCCAGCTTTGTATAATCCGTGGTCTTATTGGCGTAGCAAAGGCCTGCAGTGAAAAAGCAAATAGTAAAACAATCGACATTAAGTGTTTCATTAATCTCTCCCTTTCGCAACAGCTTTACTTCCTTCTTGAGTCTTGAGACCTCTTTCTCAAGCTTTGTGATCCTCTTCAAAGAAGCCGCCAGCTTTGTATAATCCGTGGTCTTATTGGTGAAGGCGTACACTCTTGTCTTCTTTGCTTTGGTAATTGTTGTTATTCCAGTGTTCGTCTTCTTTGCCGCCTCTGGTTCATTGTCTTCCTGAGTCTCAATTGGAGTGGCAAATGCAGAAAAGGAAAAAGCAAGCAGTAAGACAATCAGTGTGATGTATTTCATCAATCTCTCCCGTAATGGGCAATTTCGTAAACGATTACTTTCGCAAGAATATGTTCAACGATGATTCCTTCCTCTGCCACAATTGCCGGTGTACAGGCTTCAGTACTTATATAAAGAATGAAGAGCATCAAACATATTGCAAATACATAAAGCTTAATAACCGCCTCTGTAAGCGTCTTCTTTGTGACGGGGTTCATCTCAGTTCAGAAAACATTAAAGTAAAGCTCATTAAACGAATTGAGTTTAATTGTACCCCCTGATTCACGAGATGAAAGCTTATTGTATCACCATCTTTTAACTCATGTACTTGGTCAAATGTTGCGACCACTCCTTTACTGCCTTTGTTTATTCTGTTCCCCATTCTTCCAATTTGCTGTGTTCCACCTTTCATCGGCTTTATCCACAGGAAGCCTTCCACTGTGGTTGCCGCATAATAAAAGCCTGCAAGTAAGGAAATCCGAAAAGGCGCGTCCTTCAAGATGATAATTGTACCCGCATGTGGATCAAAGGTAAGTCCTGAAGAATTTGAAGTGCCGCCGTAATCATAAATTACGAAATCTGTATCTGCCATTAAGTCATTTGGGATTACCCTTGTAAAAGTTCTGGCGGATGCGTAAACAGCCCCATTCGCCCCTGTTTGGTTATCCAACACTTCTTTTGTAACCAAATCCTTTGGGTTGACAATATTCGCTTTATCTGCGTTTGGAGCAGAAATTACATGATTTGCGTCCACACTCATATCAGCCGCGAGCTTGACAGCAGGGGCGACAGAAAGAGTTAATGCGGCGTCTGCATCTTCTGACTTCTTATAAAAGTTGTCAATAAGATCAAAGTTTGCATTGAGTGGCAAATCCCATCTTGCGGCTTTATGATCAGGCCTTGCCAATCCCATATTTGGAGTATTTGAAGCCATTGTCTGTCTCCTTATATGTTCTTGACTTCAATAAGCCAAATTACAGTCAGCGTGTCTGAGACCGTTACAGGAAAGTCAGCAAAGACTGAGCGGTTAAACATATTTCCACCTGTACCTGCGTCAAACAACCCTGCTTCTTTAAAGGTTCCTGTTATTGATCCAAGAGCATGAGAAACCTTCACCTCAACTTTATGAGAATCAGTTCCTGTGAGGTGTGTAACAGTCGCAACATGTCTTTCGGTCTCATGAACCAATGCTGTCTGCGTCTCAGCAGGGGCGGTGTTGTCATCGCCCATTGCAAGATTGGTGAAAAGAGGCTTTGGAGCCGCTCCTCCTGCAATAAAGGTTGCAATCTGTTGTAACCCCCAGTCAGTTGCCAAGTTCTTCGTGGTGGCGCTTACAACGCTTCCATCAGCTCTTTCAACGCTCAAAGTTACAGCGCCTTTTATTTCAAATCCTGTCTTCATATTTTATTCTCCATAAGGTGAAACCCCATAACCACAGTCTCCATAACCGTGACAAAGGCCTGTGTTCAATACGCTGTCAACTACAACTGTTTCTGTTGGAATGGTCAAGGTTCTGAATATTCCGTGATATACTTTCTCGTCAACCACAATGCTCTCTGTAAGCCTCAATACCAAATCCCTTGGGAACGCAATATCTGTGGTATCAACAATAACTGATTCATGCAATCTGATATTCCTTGGAAGCTTGAGGTGACCATCAACCACGATTGTCTCTGATAAATTCAACGTCAAGGTGTAAGAAAGTCCGGTGAGCATTACCCGAACAGCGTTCATCTGATTATTCTTTCCTTGTCCAAATTTTCTGGTTATTGAAAGAACATTGCCCGTAATGGTATGAGAGCTGTTGAGAAAGCTTTTGACAGACACCTTATCGCCTTTCTCAAGTCTGTAACCAGCGTTCAAGAAAGTATCAAAGGACATTACTTCAGGGGACTTGCTCATTACCCTTAACATTTGGTCGACATGCTTTGTGGCAACTGAGCTTGTGGAAACAAGGGCAAGTTCTCTGCTTTCGTCTTTGCGTCCAAATTTTGATATTGAAGCAGAGTCCGCTTTTGTTACTTCTCCTTCATAAGCTCCAGTGTCTTGCTGAAGTCCATAAGAAACCGTTACGTTATTTATAATATTGTCTGTTGAATAATGTTCAATATTCTTACTTCTGAGGTAAACATTATCCTCATGCATGTTGTAATCAATACGAGAGTCATTATCGTCAATGTAACTGATAAACTGAATCTTGCCCTGATTGTAACGCAGTCTTCCAAGACCTTCTTTCAGTACAATTCTTATGGCCTCATGAAGATAAATTCCTGATGGAAACATCCCATTAAGGAAATAATATTTTGCTTTGTACCGCGCATCTTCAGTAGTGAAATCAGCGTTATCAACCACAGAGTTTGAGTAAGATTGTATTAAATACTTAATCAATGCAGGCGGCGTGATGTTCTTCCCATGAGAAGCAATTGCATGACATGTTACATTGTTTACGAATGTTCTGATCTTCTCTTGAGGTATTGCTGGTGGTGTCCCCACAACGCTGTAATCAACGATGAAAAGAGGTTCCCACAATATCACTGTTGCGCTGGGTGGGTTTGTTCCATCACCAAATATTTCAAAAGACATATGAAAATGCCAGTTTGTTCCAGTGTAGTTTTGAAGCTGATTGTAACTTAATTTTCCACAGTTGATTTGAACTTCACAAATTGCAACCTGATCCTGAGTAAGCTCAGTTTGAGAAATTGAAATAATGTGGCTCAAGGAAGTCGGTAAAATGGAACTGTCTGAATAACCAAACATCACCCTTACCTTTGTTCCTTCTGCAAGACCATAAACTCTGTAACGAACTTTGGCTGTTACTTGGTACAAGGAATTTACCTGACTTGAAACAGGAATCTTGTGTACATATTTCCCAGCAAATCCTGAAGTAATCGTTGCCGCTGTTCCAAAGAAAGGAATCCCAGATCCAATAAGACCCTCAAAGGTTGCCTGATTCTCATCAAGAAATGGAATCTCAACAGGCGTTGGTGTATGAGTTCGTCCGTTAGAAATACCGATATTTGGAGGCCACTGAGCAAAAGTTATGAAAGCAGGGTTGGTGGTAACTGTAGGAACCCCACCAGTTACAGCAATACCGTCAGACTTAATATGGTCAATTGAAGCAACCGCCCCACAACATACGGCGTATTTGAATTTGGTTCCAACAATAACCGCAAGAGCATTTGGAGAATGAGGACGCTTCACAGTTCCGCTCACACCACGCTTATCAATCTTCAGTTGCTTATCACTCTTTGACGAGTAATGAACCTTCTCTTCATCGATTATCAGCGTTCCTGTTGCGGGCATATTCTCATGAATATCAAAAGCAACCCAGCCTGTCTGATTGTATTTGAGGTCTTGTCCCAGCGTTGCTGATGCTCCTGTCTTCATGTCAATCAAAGGAAGATTGAAAGCTTGTCCCACCACAACAGGGTACAACTCTTCCATTTCCTTAACAGGATAAAGCCTTCTGTCTCCAGCGGCCAATGGTGATACAAGTTCCAACTCCAATAACATTGATCTTTCAGATAATGAAATCGGGTCTTGCACAACGAATGTATCAATCAGAACTGGCGCACCGCTCATACCAACAAACCACTGATACAGGGACACCTTTGTGTTTTCCACACCGTTATTGAACAGGGCGTTTATGAAAGCTGATGTTTCCGCACTCTTTATAATTGCAAGGTTACAAGTCCTGAAGCCAATCGTCTGCCCACCAAATAAAGATTCAATACTGGAGTTGTCAACCAACTCACCCCAAGACTCAACCCAAGGCTTGTAACGCTTACTGTCAACAATTATGTCAATATCAGAAAGAAAATAATGCTTTCCAGCGATTGTAAAGGTACAAAGCTGTACAGGCTTTCTTTCCTTCTTCAGAAGATTATCAAGGAAGTCCTGTGGTAAGTTCTTCAGCATTATATTTGCTCTTCAGCAGAAAATTGACCCTGCCAAAGCCCTTTAAAGTCAGTCTCAAAGTCAAAGTCAGGAGAAGTGAAGCGCATCAAACGCCGGACTCCAATATCATCAGTCAAATAATATTTATGGAACATCCCGACCGCATCGTTGACAAAGAAGTCCAGCAATTTGGCATGATCGTTATCACTCATATCATTAAAGATATAAGTGAAGGTTCCGTTCTTTAACTGGAAATCCTCAACATGAGTGACGCCTGTGGACGATTGCTCTTTTGCTTGTGCCAAGGAGGTGTTTTGCTTATAAGGATATTGAGCAGGACTGTCCAGCGTTACGGTCTTTGTTCCAAGTTCAAATTTCACGCTCTCACCTCATTTCTTTTCATCAGATTGGATATATTGACCACGTCTGATCTTGATACTTGTTGATTGAAATTAAATATATTGGTGGAGGATTTCCCCATTACATTCATTGCATTTTCATGTTGTCTGTCCATCACGTCAAGATAAGCATTTGCTCCAGCACCACGCTTACCATACTTCCCGTACCGCTTGAAATAATCGTTTCCTCTTCCAGCAGGGGTGAGCCGATTGTACTGTTGCTTTTCAGCGTTTGATTTGAAGTACCCAGTGCCAGAAGTTCCTTTACCACTCCCGCCTGACCATGCGCCTGATGCTTTATAACTTCCTTCCTTTGTTCTGGAAATCTTTGCTACAGCGTTTGCTACTTTCTCAGCACTTGCGGCCTGTTGATCGAGAGCAGTAACTGATTTGTTTGCACTCTGCGTTACTTGATCCACAGCGGCTTTAAGATTCTTCTCTGCAACCTCTGTATTCTTTGCGGCTGGAACCCCTTTCTTTCCGATATCCTCAACAGCCTCTGCCGCCTTACCGGCGGTTAAGGTGAACTGGCTTAACTGTCCGTTAACAGTTACATACTCAGTTCCAAGAACCTTTACTTTATCAGAGGCTTCTTTTGCCTTGTCTCCAAGATCAGAAATGTCTTCTCCTGCTTTCTTAACTGAGTCTTTGGCTTTATCAACGGATTCTTTTGTCTTCTCAAACTCACGGGCAAAGCTTCCAGATTTCACTACAGCGTTGTCCAGTTCCTTGTTCAGATTCTCAAGAGCAGAGGCAACAAAATCATCAACTCCTTTGGTGAGATTTGCAAGAGGATTTGAATCAATCGCCCCAAGCTTTTTCAAGCCTTTCAGAACAAGATTAAGAGGTGTTAATGTAAGAGTGAAAGCTTTCGCCAACATTCCAACGCCAACAATTAAGCCTTTTGCAACAATTGTCACACCTCTGAAACCGTCCGCAAGAAAATCAATCGTATTTACAAGAATCTTTGAGGCTTGTTCCACTCTTCCTGTGACAGCCAACCACTCATTGAAATTCTGAAGCAAGGGAAGAAACACAGGCATGAGCCTCTGACCAATGGCGGTTCTTAAATCACCAATAAGCTTTTCATTCTCTGCAATTTGTCCCGCCCAGCCGTTGAACTCATCTTTCACAGTTCCAGTGGTAGTGGCGGTACGCTCCATGATCAACTGAAACATTGCGGTTGCTCGGTCTGCTTGAGTAATCTCTTTAGTGGTTTTGGCCAACTCCATGTCCAGAGCCTTTTGGTTGACTTCAGCCTGACGGACAACTACAGCGTACTTATCCATCGTCTCCATACTGCCACTAAGAGCAGAACGAATATCGCGAACAACATCCACTGTCTTCCTGTTAAAGGCGGCGGCAAGCTCAGCGCCTGTCTTTACCAAGGCGGCGGACATCTCACCGGCCTTATCACCGGTAACTCCCATTCCGCTGATGACCAGCTTTAAGCCCCCCAGATACTCCTTGGAAGCTTGTTCAGACAAATGATAATTGTCCCGCAAATCCTTTGACCAAGCGTTTGCCTGATCCGTCATTCCAGCAAAGGCCTTATCAAAAATACCCTGCGTTTCATTCATTGATGAAGCGGCTGATAAGGCAGATTTTATAAGTGGAACAATTGTGGCGGTTACAGCGGCAAACCCAACAGCGGCGGCAAGACCAAGCTTATTGACAGAAGAACGCATCTTGGCAAAAGAGGATTCAGTGTTCCTCTCTGCTCTTTTAACGGCCTTCTCATAATTCTTTATGCCTGTTACGGCTCCAGAAGAATCAAGTTTCAGTTCAATTACTGGCATTGCTTAATTACCTTTATTGTGTCGGTTATGTCTTCTCTGCTTAAACCAAGCAGTCTGCAATAAGAGATTATATCAGTTATAGAGTTGCCGCATATGGAATATACCTCAATAAAGAAGTCTTCAGCCTCACAGGTCTCAGGGAGTGTATCAAAGGCTTTTACTTTCACTCCCTTTGTGGCCATTCTGGAATACCATTCCAGATTGTCCCCGTGTTCTGAATACCAAGAAATAACCGCCTTTACTTTTCCGCAACTTCCTCTGGCTTAAAGTTATTACGATTGTCTGACAACGCTGAAATATCTTCTCTGAAGTCTTCATATTCCAGAAGAGCGGCCTTTCCAGCTTCCCAAGAGTAAGGAAAGGGTTCTCCTTCATTCTCAGCTTCCCAGTCAAGCAGAACGGCCTTTGCCATTGCTTCAGCGGTTATGTCGTCAAGAAGGTCTGAAGAGTCCATCGTTGAGCGTAAGAGGCCAAGAACAGGCTTTTGAAGCTTTATAACCTCATTCATAAAGTTCTGGTTGCCAGCTTTGGCAATCTTCACTTTAAATCCTGCTCTTGTTACCAACCATTTACCATCAAGTGCGGCCTCTTTGTCAACTGCATAAGCTTTTGATAAGTCCATAATATTGTCTGTGTGTTAAGATTATGGGTGAATATTTGTTATTTGTATCGCACAGTCAGCAGTGGCATCACCCAAGGCCACGAACTGAGCATCAGTAAGAATGTCTTCACTTCCCTTTACAGGCATTTTGTCCGACTCCAACTTGCATTTGGGAAGCAGAAAGGTGTAACCATTGCCGTTGGCATCTTTAACAGTCCACTCAAAAGAGAATGGTGTTCCTGCCAGAAGCTTGTTGTACAGTACAAGGTCAGTGAAATAAGCAGTGAACTTACCGCCAATATCAATCTTGTGGGCATTCGTTTCACAGGCTCCAAGAACACCAACTCCGGTTTTCCCAGTTATGTTGTTATTCACCTCAACCGTGAACTCTTTCACTTCACACTTGCCGGTTGCAACACCATCGATCTTGATATCTGATATATTGGTAATGGTGGAAAACACTGGATTGTCTGTAGCGGCAACGTAGGTAGCTCCAACACTGGGTTTGTCATCAGCGTCTTCTTTGAGACCAACAAAACCAAAGGAGCACTCGACCATGGAAGAGTCTTTATATTCCATTGTCCACGTATCAACAGCCATTCCAAAGTATTTGAAGTACTGCTTAATATCACGGTGTCCTTTCTCAAAGTAGAACGGCTGTACAAAGTCCCCATCTTTGGCAACATCAGCTGTGAACTTTTCACACATAATTGCGGCGAGCATCAGTTCATCATTGGGCGAGAACTGGTACATCATTTCAGCCTGAATACCGCCACCAACAGAAAAGCCTGTTATTGTAATATCAGTCAATCTGCGAGTGCCCTGAACATTATTGGATTTGCTTGTGGTGATATCTGCTCCCACATCCATCTCAGCCCAATTAAGGTAGGTCAGTGCAGGTGTTGCGGGCATTACATCAGGTGTGGCAGGGTCTTGTTTAATCATTGCCAGATAAGTATTGGCTCCTGTTGCGCTCATTATATTTTCTCCTTTATTTAAAGACAAGTGTCATATGTAAATGGAATTGTCACAGACAGGCTGTACCACTCCTTTTCTTGAGGCATTCTCATAACAGTCGGTGCATGAAACACGGTGTAATCGTTGTTGTTATTGACCACGAATATATCAAACAATTCATCAGCGTAACCTGAAATTGTATCAGTGTCTGTGTTCTTTGGTACAAAGATGTCAATTGAAACATATCCAGAAGCTCTGAATCTGAAGCCCATTGCAACCCGCTCATGAGAAGGAACATACAGCCGAGGTCTGATAAATGCGGTTCCTCTCTTTGGGACGTAATCAATATTGTCCCAAGCAATCGGCGTGGTATGCCAGCGCTGTGTCAGCAGGCCGTTTACAATTGCGTTTACTTCCTGAATCATTAACCAATCCTCTTTCTGCTCAGTCTGTCAGCAAGCATTCTTGCTTCAACTTCCAGAACAATTATTGTAGGTCTGATCATCGGTTGAGCTTCCATGTTTGATGTTCCAGTTTCAAGATATAAAGCGTACTCAGTATTGTTGTACAAGGTCACAGCATCACCAGCGTCAACAGCAGGATTTGGGTAAGGCTTGCCTTGTACCACCAAGGTTCCAGACTTGTAAGGATTGTTCAGCGTTCCTGTTGCAGGTGAAGATACGGTTACGTCCCAGTTACTCCTTAGAAAACCAGTGTCTTCACCTGATCTTGTGACAAGCTCATTATAACCTTTCATTGCAAGAACGCTGAGAACATCACCAAACTTGTCCTCAGTGAGGTCGCCAAGTCTTATTAATTCCTTTGAAAGCTCGTGTGGACTATGCACTCTTTTCATGTACTGGTTATTGGTCTAATCCAAAGCTCAAAATGAGCGTCAGCAGGATCAGGACAAACTCCTTTGACTTTCCATTGAATGAGGTCAGACATAACAATTCTGTCATCTACTTTTGGCACCACAGACAATGCCAAAGCTGGGAATATAGCAACTTTATCAATGTTCATAATTGTTATGTCGTCCCTCAAAAGCCAAGCAAATTTTGATGTATTGTCAAGAACAGCATCAATATTGGTGGAACTCATTATGATGGTGTCAACTCCATTAGCCGTTCTGACTGATTCCCCCATTTCCTGATATACAACCTTTTTGGTAAGGCCGTATTTTACGAGCATCGGCCACTTGTCCTGAAGGGTTGCAGGGGCACTGAAAGCCATCTTACTGAAGCTCCATTGGTATCAGGCGGGTTGTTCCAAAAGCACAGCTCCCATAAGCAGATAACCAGCGTGAGATAAGAGGAGTCGCATAAGGATTGCTCTTGGTCGTGGAAGCTTTGCTGGTATCAAACTTCAGCGTCACTGACCCAGCCTTCAATTCAGTGAGAGGATCACCGCCACCAGCAGAAGCTCCAGAAGAACTGCCTTGGTTGCTCATAATAAGAGCAATCTCAGCTTGAGCATTCTTAATGCTTACAGGAACAGGGTCAGCGTGAGTTCTTGGAAACTCCATTGCCTGTGTTGATGAAATCTTCTTTCCATTCCACAGACACATAATATCGAGTTGCTGAGCGCCGGATATAAGCAGCTTCTCTTTCATTGCGGGATCAAGAGCGTCCCAGACATCAGCGTTTACTTTGTTGAGAAAATATAAGTCAGCTTCAGCAACCGTTATATAAGAATCTGTGTTTATTGTAACAGCCATTATGTCGCAAGCCTCAACCTTCGTACCCAGAATTGTCCTGCTGTATCTTGATCAACAGCATCACCAGCGGCATATTTTACAAGCACCATAACAAATCCGTGGTCGAGCATTCCTTTTATAAAGAACACTGTATCTTGTGTCCAATCTTTGTTTAATACTCTGAAGCCCTTCATGCATTCACCTCTTGTAAGCAGTGTGCCAGCGGCGGGTATTTCCGCTGTATTTGTTCCCTGCTCGGCCTCGTCACTTGAGGATATTGGGGCAAAGAATGCTGAAAGGTCAGCCTTCAGTTGGTCAATCTTTGGTTGCTCATGAAGAGCGGCAAGTAATTGTTTATCAGGCATTGGTTTTCCTTTATTTTACAAGTTCCAGATTATCCTCAAAGTATTTTCTGGCTACGTACCATTGGTCAGCATGGTTTTTCGGGTTTCTAGCCACCATTCCCATGTCATTTTCAGGATCGTCTACATCTGCAATTGAGATATTTGCTGTATTTTCCCCTTTAATATAAGGCCTCATTTCCGAGAGACCTTTTCTTTTGTACTTTTTAAATTCCGACATTGGTATTCCTTAATTGATTATATTGTCAGTTCCATCAACAATGTTATCCGTTCCATCAAGAACATTGTCAGAAGATACCACGACAGGGACATTATTTACTACATCATGGCTTTTCTTATAAGGTTCCTGTCCTGTTGCCTTTCCGCTGATCTTCTCATCAGGATTGTTCTTGTTGTATGACCAAGAAACCACCTGACCATTCGTGATTGGAGCAGGCGGTACAGGCATTGCCATTGCAATGTATTTTCCAGTTACTGTAAGAGCCGAGGGAATAATTGGTGATGCTCCATCAATAACAATGGCAATTCCAAAATGAGCGTTTGGCTCAGCCTGCATGTCTTCAGACCACTCCACCAAAATTCTGTGCGGGTTGTTTGCGGCAATGACCGAAGACACCACAGCAGGAACAGCAACTCCAGCGTTATTCGTAACGCCGTATGTCTGGTTATCAATCTCAATACCACTGGCAAGAGATTGCCAATCACAAGCGGCCTGATCATCATAAGCCCAAGTAATAACCTGTCCTGCAACAAAGTCTGTTGGGAAAGTCAAAGCCCATATGGCAGGATCAGACACATCGTGGACAACTGTCAATGGGTGAATGGGCGCGGCACCATCAACAATAACATTTATTTGGTCTTTGATATCACAGGTCAGCGTCATTTGCTGGTCGAACTGAACAACGATTCCATCAGGATTGGTGGGATCAATGGTGGATGAGAGCACAACAGGAACTGCTGGAGGCGTAACAGCTCCACCTGACAATCGCCTTCCAGCAATCCCTGTGTGATTTCTGCACCCTACAGGCCGTGACCTGCAAGTCCCAGTACCAAGCTTTCTGGTTCTGGTTCTGCAAACTCTTTTAATCCTCAACTGTTTCCTCTTCTTCAGGTGTAACGTCAGCTTCGTCTTCAACAACAGCGTCTTCAGAGAAAAGACTATTGGGACGATCCAATAACGCCTCCATTTCTGACTCTGGGACATCTGCAAAGATAACACCGTCTTCGTCTTCCTGAAGCTCGTGACCAAAGGCAGTTACAGGGGAACCGTCAATTGTTTCATACGTTCCATTCCAGTACAAGCGTACAGTTGGCTCTTTTGCAATTGAAGGTGTTACTTCGCCTCCAAGAGCTTCAACTTCATCAGTAAGCTCGGCAATCTCAGTGTCTTTATCTCTTATCTCAGCGTTAAGCTCTGATACCAATTCACCAAGCTTGTCGAGCTTTTCTTCCAATTCTGCTTTTGTTGACATATTGATTTCCTGTGTTTATAATTAAGAAAAGACCGCTCACCTGTGGGTGATGAGCGGTCTGTGGTGCAGGGAGAACTCTTTATTACTTGGCGAGGTCAGTAAGGCGCGCAACACCAAGCTTATTGAAACTTGCAAAGTTGCAATAAGACTTAACACGGAAAATGGATTGGTCTTTGGTTTCCATATTACCGATTGGTTGAACCGATATTCCCATTGCTGTGGCCATTGGGTGAATCATTGCAACGCCAACTTTGTTGGTACCGTCGTCAAAGTTTCCGGCGAAAGCAGAAGAGAAAGCACCACCTGTAAGGGCGGCTCCGCCTGTGGTCTCTTTGGTTGAAAGCCAGTTGTTTGTGAAGACAGGAATACCGTTGAATTCCATTACTTGGAAAGTACGATTTCCAGATTTCACTTCCATCATTGGTACGCCACCAAGCTTGCGGTAAGCTGTACGAATCTTAAGTGCCTGAGTTCCAGACACCTGAATCCAATCAACTTGACCGTCTTTGGAAAGTACTTTCTGAGTAAGCGCGTCAAGATCATCAAAGATGTCACCACCGCCTGCTTTCACGTACTGACCTGAATCAACCATTGAGTGCAGAGAGTTCATATGAGGATCAGCGCCGTCACCAGTTGCCATTCCTTCCTGAATCTTACGTCCAACAGATTTGGATTTGCTGGAAACTTCCATTGCCATCAAATCGTTAATGTCTGAACCAGACTCAGCAAGCTGGAGACCATCAAGCTCTGCATCACCAATTATACGAGTGGCACGGTACAGAAGTGGTGAAACTTCACTTGGGGCTTTTGCGGCAATTGTGTCACCAAGGCCATAAAAGTCAGCGTCACCAAGAACCTTCTCTTTGTTGACGGTGATTCCTGATCCTGCATAACCATTCCAAGGCATTAAGAGGTACATTGGGTTGGTTGTAATAATTTCCTCGGCCACACCTTTTACAAGCTGGTCACGGGTTCTGAGAATGAATTCTGCGAGTGTCATACTAGGCATTTGAAAATCTCCTGAGTTAAAATAAGAACGGCACCATATAATATATACGGTGAGTGTATACGATTATATGGTGCCGTTGTTCAACGAAACGCTCAGTAACTGTTCAGCAACCAAGCTCACACATTTGTATAAGCCCACCCTGTTCAGGTATGAAGCGTATACCAGTAACTTATAAATAAGCATTTTATCTCAGATTTTCAGGAAAGTCAAGCGTTATTATCGCTTACGATTCCAAAGAGTTACGAGGGTTGTTTCCTGAAAACCTCTGAGCGTTTTGGTACGTTTATTTGGAAAGAGCGGCAAGACCTTCTTTGATATTGTCTTTTGCAGACAAGTCTTCTCCACTGCCTCCATTTCCACCTCCAGCGGTGTGACCTCCTCCGCCACCAGCTTCTGATTTCAATATTGCGTCTTTGTTTGGGTAAGCATCAATAAGCATCGATAATGCTTCGTCAAATTCAGCAGGTTTTCCAGCGTTCTCTCTGGACAATAATACGTTTCCAGCAGAATCAACAGCAGTTCCATCAGGTTTAAAGGATTTTCCAAACGTTGCCAAGGCAATATCTGGAGGTAAAACGAGCTTTGCGGCCACTTTTGAAGTTGCAAATTTGGCTCCAGTTGTGGCATTGAACAGGCTTCCATTAAGTTCTTTCTTCTCTGTTTCCCAAGTCTGCGCCTTCTCTTCCCAAATTTTATTGATATTGTTGGTCAAAGTCTCAATTTCCACTTTGTTCTTGTCATCGATGGAATCCACTTTCGTTGTCAATTCGCCGTTGGTTGCTTTGAGGGCATCAATTTCTGTGGTAAGGTCACCAATTTTCTTCCTTCTGTCATTTGATTCTGTCACAAGAGAGGTGATTTTCTCATTGGCACCAATTGCATCAACCTCAAATTCCTTGTCACCGTCCTTTACCAAAGGCTTTCCAGCGGCTCCAATCTTAATGTTCCCTGCTTCTGTTAATACGTATTCCATTATGTTCTCCTTCTGCGCGCCTGTAAGAGCGCTTTCTGTGTCACCTTCAGCTCATCCAAAGGTATTAAGTTCCCTTCTTTATCAACAAGTTTCTTGAAAGATACGTTACCTTCTCTTACCAAATTGGCTCTTGTACGCCCAATTGCGTTGTTCTGCCAACGCTTTCCTTTGCTTTTCCACCAATTAGCGTACGATTCATTGAGTCCAAGACGCTCTTTGCTCTTGATACTTCTATAACCGCCCTTCTCAGTAACAAGAGATTTCTGTTTGTCTCCACGTCTTTTATGCACTCTGTTATAAGCCCAGTGTTCACCTGTGGGTTTGAAGCCGTGTTTCTTGAGAAGTTTATTGGTTTCGTCCTTAATATTTTCCTCTTCATCTTTGGAAATACCAAGAAGCTCATGCCAACTTAATGGAACTGGACGTATAATACACCGACAACGAGGATGAAGAGGGCAAGTTGGAAGAGAATCCAATTCAGAAGAGAAGCTTCCATCAAGCGCTGAACAACGCGGGCAAGTGCCTCTGCCAGTTTCAACATTGCCGTTCTCCATTATTGCTGACCATTCATAACCTTTAAGTACTTTCTTATTGGCTTTGAATATGTCTTTGTGAGCTTTTGCACTGACAGACTGCATATAACTTATAGCGACTGTCTCAATATCCGCCTTGGTTGTGTGATGATTAAGGTGTGTCTTAACAAGTTCTCTTACTGCTTTCTTATAACCAACGCCTTTCTCCTTCAATTCATTCATGTCTTTAAGCAGTTGAGGGCTTATAATTGCGTTTCCAATCCAAGATTCCAGACGACTATTTGCAATTGTGACTGTCTTTGCCAGAGCCAAAAGCTGTTTCTCTGACATTGACACCTTCTTGTACTCTGTAAGAAGATTTCCATAACTGACAAACTCATTGGTGTCTTTATAAGCGTAATGACCAACTTTTGCAGTTGCCTTTGCCACGTTCCTTTCCAACACCTTTACCAGCTTATTAAGCTCAGAAAGTGTTGCTCTCTTGCTCAATAACGTCCGCCTTTTTGTGAAAGCGCGTACTTTCTTCAGCAAAAGAGCAACAGCAACCCGTTCAAAAGCTTCCAGTTTCTTCTTTTGGTCAATCAAACGTATGAAATAATACAGATTACTTCTTAACGTCTTCATTCTGAGCCTTCACCTTTGCCTTTGTCACCGCTCATGTCGTCAAAGCCTTGCATTGCGGCCAACTTCTCACGATTTTCTTGTTCCAAATCTGCCGCCATGTCTTCCCAGTTAAGATGCTCATCAAGAACAGCTCTTCTTCTGAACTCGGAAAAGCAAGCCTGAGCTGAGAGAATACCTTGATCATGAGCTTTTAAGATCATTGCCAACAGATTTGGGTCTGCAATTCCAATAAAGAAGTCCGTGTTGACTTCCAAACCTCCTTTTGGAAACTCAATATCCATCATGTCACAAGCAATCTCAAACGCTCTTTGCAACGTTGCTTGTAATTCCAAGCCCCATTCGGCAAGACTTGAGTTTGCCTCCTGTGAAGTAAGCGTTTTCTCAGTTGCTGTCATATTTCCAGCTCTTGGAACAAGTTGTTGCAGTCCGTACAACGCCATTTTGGCTTCCAACTCTGTCAAATCCACTTGTCCAGCGGCAATTGCTTGACCTGAATGCTCGACATACTTCATATCAGAGCCTTCGTCATCAGAAACAACCATTGTTGCCACGCCAACAGGCATTTTCTCAAGTTCAATCTTCCTACCAAACAGTATTGGAACTCTCGCAACATTGAGAATATTGGTTTGATGCGCCTGAGAAACCCAATGAGCCTTGTTAAGCTCTGCAAGATCGTCCATTGGTGGCGCTCCAGTTACAGGTGTCCACTCTTCAGAGGGAATAAAGGACACAAGAGGTATAACGTCAGTGTTGAATTCACCTTTATCAATGCTCGTTACTGAACCGTCCAGAGCTTCTTCCACAACTTCCCACTTTCCAGCCTCAAGAATACGTATTCTCTTCATAATTTTGGTGCCAAAACGTCCATTTCTTACAGCAACGCTTTCCAAAATACGTACAAGAACGACTTTTCCAGTTTCATCTTCCACTGTTCCAAGAATATCCTCAGGGCTTATGACTTTGAAATACGGCCTGATACCAAATTTCTTGTCATCTGCCTTTGTCTTTGCTCCTTCTGGGCGCTTTGGAACGTCAATAAGTATATGATTCACGCCTTTTGCAAGTCCAGAAACAAAGAAACGCTTCGCAAACACGTTGAAGGCGTTGCCTTTTGCATCAATTGAAGCTGTCCAATCTTCGACGTCATCAGGTACAGACTCATCAAATATTACATCTGTTTGGAAAACTTGACCTGCAAGAAAGGCAATTGTCTTCATATAAGCGTTAAGAAGCGTTGCTCCTTGCAGGCGGTTTGCAAAGGCAGTGTTGGATTCAAGGGAATGTTGAGGCAAGAACTCTGAGCCTGCCTGCTTCATTCCGTATGTTCCTTGTGTCAAAGTTCTTGGTAAGAGTGTTCTTTCCAGCCAAATTTCCATATTTCGTGAGCGCTTACTGACTGCGTTTGGCTCTTCCATCTTTGATACAGTCGTTTCCACTCCAATACCAACATCTTTTGTCTCTGCAGCATTTCCCATGATTATAAGTCCCTTCTTGTTGTGGTTGTCTTCTTTATTGGAAATAAGAAAGCAGGTGGATATCCGGCTGAATCATTTCTGTCATCAATTGTTGCCGCTCCTGCAAACTTCTCTGGTAAGCCTGTTATCTCAGAATACGCGTGTTCTTGTAACGACTCTGTGGTTTTGGGACACGTTTTGGTATTGATCTTGAACAAATCATTAAATAAAAGACGTTGTAAAGAGTTTATTCTGTCAACAATCCTTGGATTTGTTGACTTTGCCTTTATAAGAAAGCCTGCTCTCTTCAATATTGCAATATCAGAAGGTGCCGCGTTGCTGCTTCCCTTGTCTCCAGTGGCGTCAGGATATATCGTTATTGCGTGTCCTGCGTAATCTTCCTTAAGAGTTATAGCCATTTGCTCTGTATCTTGAGCGGCAAACTCATCCACCATTACCAAACCAAGCATTTTGTTCTGCGCTTTCCTTATTGCAGTCTTTGATGGCATTGCAGACTTCTGCTTCTTTGTCATATTCGACCACTCAGTTATTCCTTTATATATAGACACACAGCTTCCACCGTAATTAAAGTCACAGCCTGCAATAATTGCGTCATTCTTGCGTAACACTTGATTTGTGTTATGTCTTTCCTTGTCAAAATAACTGTATACAGAGCCTGTGAAGATGTTTGTCCACTGTCCTTCCAGATAAGCAATACATTGTTCAGGTGTATAAGTGTCTCGCAAGTTCTTAACAAACGTCTCATCAAGGTTCCAATTGCTTGATGAAGGTGCAATTACGTACTTGTATCCTTCTCCAGCGTCTTTTTCCCACCTTTTATATGTGAATTTATAACCTTCAGGCGTGGAATAAGCTGAAACCATGTTGAAATGCTTGGTTTTGTCTGGGTGTTTCTGACGGTTACGAGCAATAA
>Ga0256844_10000203_pt1 | contig 23855 bp, 22 predicted proteins | sample MusselsmetaG_FD_189100 | JGI IMG/M metagenome (GOLD analysis project Ga0256844, IMG submission 189100) | Mussel associated microbial communities from hydrothermal vent at the East Pacific Rise, Pacific Ocean - Mussels | ecosystem: Host-associated > Mollusca > Shell > Unclassified ... | reverse complement strand
CCCCCAGGCTCTTGCTTTATTCAGGAAAGTTCAAGACCCGAAAATCATTTGCAAGAGTATTACGAAGTGGTAAATTTCAGGTGACTTTTGATAGGTGTTTTTCAGAAGTGATCAGACAGTGTGCACATGTACCACGGGAGGGGCAGGGAGGTACATGGCTCAATCCGGAAATGCAAGAGGCCTATACCCAACTCCACTCTCAGGGTTTTGCACATAGTGTAGAGATTTGGCAGGAGGAGAAGCTGGTCGGTGGGCTATATGGCATTGCATTGGGAGGAGCATTTTTTGGTGAGTCGATGTTCTCATTGGTCAGTGATGCCTCCAAGATAGCATTTCGTGCACTCAGTGATGTCTTAGGTGGTAGAGGCTATGATTTTATAGACTGTCAAATGAAAACCGACCATCTGGTAAGGATGGGTGCTGTGGAGGTTGACCGAGAGAGTTATCTCGATCAGCTAGAGCGTACCTTGACCAAGCCAAGTGATGTTGGAAACTGGCATGCGTTTAACTGGAAATATGAGGAGTAGCAGGTGGTAGATAAAGATTTAGGGTTTTCACTTTGGTTGGATTTTGTAGAAAGAGAGTATCTCCAAAACGAGTTTCACTCCTTGATAGAGAAGGGGATCATCAACGGCGCAACCAGTAACCCGGCTATATTTGCCGCAGCGATCACAACCTCTGCGGCGTATAAAGATCAGTTAGTATCTTTGCAAGGGAAAAGTGCTAAAGAGAAGTATGAAGCACTCGCGATCGAGGATATCCGTACTGCGGCTAAGGCTTTGAGAGGGTGTTATGATACAGACAACGATGGTTATATCTCTATCGAAGTAGATCCATTTCTTTCTAATGATACTGAAGGTACGATTGCAGAGGGGAAGCGGCTCTATGCTACCATTGGAGAGCCCAATGTGATGGTCAAGGTACCAGCTACAGATGCAGGCTATGCGGCGATGACTGCTTTGATGCGTGAAGGTATCTCTGTCAATGCAACCTTGATCTTCTCTCCGGCACAGGCAGAGAAGTGTCTCAAGGCCATGCAGAAGGGGACAGAGGAGTATACAGGAAAAGTCAATGGTGTGATCTCTGTCTTTGTCAGCCGCTTTGATAGGCTACTGGATGAAAAGTTGACCGTTAGTGGCGTAGCACCTGCCAAAGTAGGTATCTATAATGCGGCTAAAATCTATCAACTGATAGAGGATGCCAATGTGACTACTATCCGTACACTGTTTGCCAGTACCGGGGTGAAAGGGGATGCACTAAGAGCAGACTACTATATCCGAGAGCTTCTGGCAGGCCACAGCATCAATACGGCACCTTTGGCAACTATAGAGTCCTATATCAAATCCCCTTCAAATAGCCCTAAACTACCAATTTCACCGGAAGAGATCAGAGGATATTTTGCTCAAATAAAAGAAGCAGAAATAGATATGGATGATGTATATGATTTACTATTAAAAGATGGGCTGGCGGCATTTGAGAAAGCATTTCAAGAGATGCTTACAAGTATTGAATAAAAGGAGTTGACATGGAAGAAAAACTAAAGCTTTACCTAAGAAGTCTGATTGCGAATGAAGGAAGTGACCTGCATATCAAATCGGGATCCCATATAAGAGTTAGGGTGCATGGGGTATTGAAGATCCTGGGAGAAGAGGTATTGAGTGCAAATGATGTGGATACACTTGTACGAGAGATCACAACAGAAAGTCACTATAGAAAACTGAATGAAAATGGTTCTGTAGACTTTAGTTATATTCCAAATAAAGAGAGCCGTTTCAGGGTAAATATCTTCAACCAAATGGATGGATTGAGTATTGTATTTCGTATGATTCCCACACATATTCCTACGGTTGAGGAGTTGGGATTACCTGAAGTTATAAAAGGATTTGCGGATATGCCTAGAGGGTTGGTTTTGGTTACGGGTGTGACCGGAAGTGGTAAGTCAACCACATTGGCAGCCATATTGAATAGGATCAATAAGCAGTATCAAAAGCATATCATTACCCTTGAGGATCCCATTGAATTTGTACATCAGGATATCAAATGTCTGGTAAATCAAAGATCACTTGGTACAGATTTTCATGATTTTAAAGATGCACTTCCTGCGGCACTAAGAGAAGATCCTGATGTGATATTGGTAGGAGAGATGAGGGATGCTGCAACCATTGAGCTTGCAATGCATGCTGCCAATACGGGACACCTTGTATTTTCAACACTGCACACACTGGATGCAAAAGAGACGATCAATCGTATTGTGGGTACTTTCCCCAAAGAGGAGCAGAACAGGATTCGACTCTCTTTGGCTTCCGTACTCTCCGGTGTCATTTCTCAGCGTCTTATCCCTAGTAAAAACAGTGGTCGTGTGGTTGCAGCAGAAGTGATGATACAGACCAGTAGAGTGAAGGAATTGATCGCAGAGAATCGAGACTTCGAGATATTGGATGCAATAGAAGAGGGTTATGATATTTATCATTCACAAAGTTTTGACCAGCACTTGCTAGATATGGTAGATAAACGTATTATCACAGAAGAGGTTGCTTTGGAGTATGCGAGTAAGCCTTCAGATCTAAAACTAAAACTAGAGGGTGTAGGACGAGGGGGTGCAAAAAAAGCGATCCAAGAGATAGAAGAGGGTACCATGGATGCATTTGACTTTAAGATAGAAGAAGAGTAAGGGTTGTATTTTAGAGAGGTACTGTTAAGCTTCTAAATGGTATAATCCCGCCCTATTTTACACAAAGGAAAACAATGTTAGAAGGTATTATTAGAGAGAGTATCGGAAAGAGCGACGCAAAGCAGCTCAAAAGAGATGGTTATCTAATCGCTAACATCTATGCTAAAGGTGTTGAGAATATCAATGCTGCATTTAAGCAGGGTGATTTTATCAAAGCGGTAAGAGCAAAAGAGGCATTTACACTTGATATCAAAGTAGGAGATAAAGAGCTTAAAGTAGCTGTGCAAGAGTATCAACTGCACCCTGTCAATGGTGATATTATACATGTGGATCTTCGTGTAGCTATACCGGGACTGGTAGCAGATTACCTTATCCCTGTACAGACTACCGGTACGCCTAAAGGATTGAAAAACAAAGGTGTATTGATCATAAGCAAGAGAAGACTTAGAGTAAGAGGTGCGATAGAAAATATGCCTCAAAACTTTACTCTGGATGTCTCAGCGCTGGATAGAGATGACTCTATTTTGGTCAGAGACGTAGAGGTACCTACAGGCTGTAAGGTGATGGATCGTGCTGATGTATCTGTCTGTGGTATGATCAAAGCAGGATAAACGATGCTTTTTGTTGGTTTAGGAAATCCTGGATCAGCATATGAGATGACCCGCCACAATATAGGCTTTAGGGTCATAGAGAAACTGGTCTCCGATCTGGGGGCCAGAGATATTAGTAAAACTTCATTCCATGGCAAGCTTTTTCGTCTAGGAACCCTTTTTTTTCTCCAGCCCACAACGTATATGAATCTTTCCGGAAAGAGTGTGTTAGCCGTCAAACAATTTTTTAAAATTGAGACAGAAAGTATAGTTGTGATACATGATGATATCGATCTTCCTTTTGGGGCAGTAAGGTTCAAAAAAGGTGGTGGAGATGGAGGCCATAATGGTCTCAAATCGATAGACAGTATGATAGGCAGAACCTATATCCGTGTCAGAGTGGGTGTGGGTAAACCCGAATACAGGTCGCAGGTTTCTGATTTTGTTCTGCATCCTTTCTCTGAAGAGGAAGAGGAGTCTATGGAGAAGCTCATTGCTTATGTTGCTTTGGTATGTCAGAAGATACCTACAAGCACTTTAGAGCAGATCAAGTCTCTCTATTCCACGAAAAATATCACAATGCTTCCCTAATCAAATGAAAGATACATACTTTTTTTATATTGCAAAAATTTATACTAAAAATCTTATTATCATTCTTTTAGGGATCACGCTGGCAATTACGCTGATAGATTATCTTCAGAATGGCAGCAAGATCACAGACTCTAGTAACCAAGTGATACTTTATCTGTTTTATACATGGGAATTTAGACTTTCACAATTTTACCCATTGGGGATGGTCTTTTCAGCAGTGATCACCTACATGTTTCTTGTCCAGTCCAATGTCCTTGTTTCACTACTCTCTTTTGGGTATTCGCGAAAACAGCTTTTTATTCCCTTTGTACTACCCTCCATTGCTGTCTATCTCCTTTTGATCTTTTTACAGACAGGTGAATTTGCATATGCCAGAGAGAAAGCTTGGTCCATAGTGCATCATACGCAGAATACACGCAAGGTAGATGATCTATTTTTTAAGTACAACAATACCTTTGTCTACGTCAAAACCTTAGACCCGATAGAGAGGGTACTGAAAGATGTCACAGTATTTGAAGTAAAAAATAAAACTGTACAAAGTACCATTACACTGAATTTTGCAAAATTTGATGGGGTAAACTGGGTAACAGACAATGCAATATTGACAAAAAAAATATATTCAAAGCAGGGTGTTCTAAAAGGATTTAAAAGAGAAAATACAGGCAGATACAAGCTTCTCAAGGGCTATAAACCAAAAGTGATAGAGTTGATTTATGAAGGTGATTCTCTCTCGTTGGTAGATGCTGTGAATACCTACAGTGTACTAGAGAAGCAGGGTTTGGATGCCAGCAAAATCAAGGCATCTTTTTACAATAAAGTGATACTCCCGCTGTTCTCTTTTGCTATCATTACGATGCTTTTCTTTAAAGCTTCCTTTTATACACGGTATATGAATAGAGAGTTAGTATGGATAGTGTCTCTAGGGGGAACATTGGCTGTCTGGGGCCTTCTTTATGCGCTATATAGCCTGAGTAGCGGGGGCAGTATCTCTCCAGAACTTGCTGTAGTTCTACCTGTTGGCCTACTCTTGGCATATGCAGTATATCTTTATAAGGGCGGGAAAGAGAAGCTAGCTTAATGTAAAATTTAGATAAAATCTATCTCAAAACGATTTTCTAAAATACCAGGATAACAGATGGCGATAGACTTTAGCACATTAGCACAAAAATATGGAACACCATTGTATATATATGACTTCGATAAGATCACAGAGAACTATCACGCATTCAAACAGGCTTTTGCAGGAGAGAAATCTCTTATCTCTTATGCTGTCAAAGCCAACTCCAATCTCTCAGTGATCAGCCATCTAAGAAAAATGGGGGCAGGTGCGGATTGTGTCAGTATTGGTGAGGTGCACCGTGCATTGGCTGCGGGGATAGAACGATACAAGATCATCTTCTCCGGTGTAGGCAAGCAGGACTATGAGATCGAAGAAGCATTGAATGCAGAGATACTCATGCTCAACCTTGAGAGTGAAGCAGAGATGAAGCGGGTAGAGCTGGTAGCCAAAGCACTTGGTAAAGTGGCCCGAGTCTCGATCCGTATCAACCCCAATGTAGACCCCAAGACACATCCATATATCTCTACCGGGTTGCATGAGAATAAATTTGGTGTAGAGATCGATATGGCAAAACGCATGTATATCTATATCAAAAACTCAGCATATCTTGAGCCGGTAGGCATCCATTTTCATATCGGTTCACAACTTACTGAACTTGCACCTATTGCAGAGGCAGCAGAGATTGTAGCAGACCTGGTACGCTCTTTAAAAGCTATCGGTATAGAGATCAAATTCTTTGATGTTGGTGGGGGTGTAGGGATTAGCTATGAAGGTGAACAGACTATCGATCCGGAAGCCTATGCAGAAGTGATTGCTAAAGCGACCAAGGGCTTGGATGTGACACTTATGTGTGAGCTTGGACGTTCTATGGTAGGAGATGCAGGTTACCTTCTGAGCTCTGTACTGTATGAAAAACAAAATGGAGATAAGCGTTTCGTGATCGTAGATGCTGCGATGAATGACCTCTTGCGTCCTACCCTCTATACTGCCCATCATCGGGTAGAATTGCTAAGTAAGACAGAAGCCAAAGAGAGTGAAGCAGATATCGTAGGCCCTATCTGTGAGAGTGGAGATTGGCTAGCAAAAGCAGTGATGATCCCAGAAACAAAACACGATGACCTGATTGTTGTGCATAGTGCCGGAGCATACGGATTTACGATGTCTAGCAATTACAATACCCGAGGAAGGGTTGCAGAAGTAGCCGTTGAAGAAGATAAGGATAGGTTGATCAGAGACCGAGAAAGTCTTGAAGATCAGCTTCGTCTGGAAATAGGGCATTTGAAATAATAGAGAAGGAGCTTAGATGACACTGGAAGAGATCAGAAAAAAAATAGATGCGATAGACAATACCCTTCTGGATACCTATAACGAACGAATGCAGTTGGTACATGAAGTAGGTGTGCTGAAAAACAATACAGGCGCTCCTATCTACCGTCCTGAAAGAGAGCAAGAGATACTGGACAGACTCAAAAAAAGAAATGATGTGTCTGATGGAATCTTGACGCAAAAAGCGATAGATGCCCTATATTTGGAACTCTTTGCAGTAGCGAGAAACTTTGAATTGCCGGAGCGTATAGCCTTTCTTGGTCCTGATGCCAGCTTTACCCATCAGGCTGCAGAAAATAAGTTTGGAGCACTAAGTACCTATACTCCGATCGGTTCGATACGTGGTGTTTTTAGAGAGGTAAGTCAAGGCAGAGCCAAGTTTGGTGTGGTACCGATAGAGAACAGTTTCAACGGGATTGTCAGTGATACGATCTCCTCTCTGAGTGATTATAATACCAAGATTATTGCTGAGGTTATGGTCGATATTCATCATGTACTGGCTACAAAAGCGGAAGATGTGAAATACATCAAACGTCTTTATTCCAAAGATATCGCTTTTGGACAGTGCAAGCAGTTTTTGGAGGACTATGGATTGGATGAACTGGAGCAGATACCAGTGGAGTCCACAGCCAAAGCAGCCAAACTGGCAGCAGGTGATCCTCAAGCAGCAGCAATCTGTGCAGAAGTGGCATCAAAGATGTATGAACTCCCCATTCTCTTCAGCAATATTGAGGACAAGGGGAACAACAGAACCAGATTCTTCATCATCAGTGATTTTGAGAATGCACCCAGCGGGAATGACAAGACAACCGTACTTGTCAAGTTACCCAATCGCCCCGGAGCACTGGTGGATTTTTTGAATGATTTTAAAGCGTTTGGTATTGATCTGACAAAGATCAAATCCCATATTGTTGAAGGGCTTTCAATTTTCTTTATAGAGTTTGATGGACATAAGAATGATACGCATATCCAGAAAATATTTACCAAACATAAGGATTCTATCAAATTCCTTGGATCTTATGTAAAAGAAGCAGAGGACGTATAGTATGAAATTTAACAAATTTTTAGATGATATCAAGGTATATGAAGCGGGGAAGCCTATCGAGTTGGTAGTGCGTGAATTTGGTGTGAACCCAGAGGATGTAGTCAAACTAGCATCCAATGAGAATCCTATCGGCACAAATCCTGCTGTGGCAAAAGTGATCTGTGAGCAGGCAGATAAGGCACATCTCTATCCGGATGACAGTATGTATGAGCTCAAAGCGTCTCTTTCGGCTAAGTATGGTGTAGATGAATCGCAGATTATTATCGGTGCGGGCAGTGATCAGATACTGGAGTTTCTTTCACGTGCCAAGCTGACTGAAGGCTCTTCTGTACTGATGAGTCAGGTCACCTTCGCAATGTATGAGATCTATGCCAAACAAGTGGGAGCCAAAGTACTTAGAACACCAAGTTACGCGCATAAGGTAGATGAGTTTCTTTCACTGATGAAAGAGCATAAGCCGGATATCGTGTATCTCTGTACACCTAACAATCCAACCGGTGATGCAACCAGCAAAGAGGATGTACTCTCTATCATTCATGCCGCAGATAAAGAGACATTGGTGGTAGTAGATGGTGCCTATATGGAATATGCCATTGCCAAGGATGAGAAGTACCGGATAGACCCCAAGGATATTATAGAATTTGAGAATGTGATTTATCTAGGTACTTTCTCCAAAGCCTATGGACTTGGAGGGATGAGAGTAGGCTATGGTATTGCTAATCAAAATATCATCAATGCACTCTATAAGATGCGACCCCCATTCAATATCTCTTCGCTTTCTTTGGCAGCGGCAATAGAAGCGAGTAGAGATGAACAGTTTGTTGAGGAATCTATTGCATTGCACCAGGAGCAGATCAAACGGTATGAAAGTTTTGCCAAAGAGAGAGGCATAACGTATATTGAGAGCTATACCAATTTCATTACCTATCTATTTGACGAAGATAGAAATGCAAGTGAAATTGCTGACTACCTATTGAAAAGAGGGGTGATTATACGTAATCTAGCCTCGTATAACCTCAATGCCATTCGTATCACAGTAGGAACCGAGAAACAAAATGATCGATTTTTTACACTTTTTTCTGAGGTTATATAATGAAAAAGATAAAGGTTGTGCAAGAGGCTTTGAAGCCAATGACTTCGGTAAAATTGGAAGATTTTAGCCTGTTTGAAGAAAAAATGACTAAGATAAAATATCTTAAAGCACTGAAACAAAATCTAGACAAAAGCCTTTTGGTTTCCGCCATAGATGAACTAGAACTCAAAGGCAAAAATATAAGTGCTAATAGAGTTAAAAAGATATGTAAGAAAGTGCTGATAAATATGATAGAAGAGGTAGGAAATGAAACTCACTGAAAAATCGATTGATGAGCTAAAGAAAGTTGCCGCTGATATTAGAGAGAAGATCTTGGAGACAGTCAGTAAAAACGGAGGGCATCTAAGCTCTTCACTTGGGGCAACAGACCTTATTGTCGGGATGCATCATGTCTTTGATGTGCCGAATGACCCCTTTTTATTCGATGTCTCTCATCAGGCTTATGCGCATAAGCTGTTGACAGGAAGATGGGATGACTTTGCCTCGTTACGTCAGTTTAATGGTGTATGTGGATATACAGACCCCAAAGAATCTAAGTATGATTATTATAAAGCAGGGCACAGCTCTACTTCTATCTCATTGGCAGTAGGTGCCGCCAAAGCGATTGCACTGAAGGGAGAGGATCGTATCCCTGTGGCTTTTATAGGTGATGGAAGTATGACTGCGGGAATGGTCTATGAAGCATTGAATGAACTGGGTGATAGAAAATACCCTGTAGTGATCATCCTGAATGACAATGAAATGAGTATTGCTAAACCTATTGGAGCGATCAGCAGGTATCTCTCTACTACTATGGCCAGTCCTTTTTATCAGAAACTGAAAAAAAGTACTAAAAAATTCTTGGAAAGATTGCCAGAAAGTGCTTCTTATATGGCAGAAAAATTTGAAGAGTCATTACATCTCATTACGCCAGGTATTTTGTTTGAAGAGCTTGGAATAGAATATATTGGCCCCGTTGATGGACATGATATGGAGTCAATCATATCTACATTGAAGATTGCCAAAGAGATGGGTAAACCAGTGATCGTACATGCACAGACCACCAAAGGCAAAGGCTATGAGATTGCAGAAGGTACTCAGGAGAAGTGGCATGGTGTCAGTGCATTTGATCTGAAATCTGGAGAGCCACTGAAAAAGTCAGGAACCGTACCTGCGACACAGATATTCGGTAATATGCTTCATAAGATGGCAACAGAAGATCAAAAGATCGTAGGAGTGACTGCAGCGATGCCCAGTGGCACAGGACTGACTAAGTTAATAGAGTCATTTCCGGATCGATTCTGGGATGTGGCGATTGCCGAGCAACATGCAGTAACCTCTATGGGTCCATTGGCAAAAGAAGGATTCAAGCCATTCTGTACGATATACTCTACGTTCCTTCAGCGGGGCTATGATCAAGTGATCCACGATATCGCACTGATGGATCTTGGTGTTACATTCGCTCTGGATCGTGCAGGGATTGTTGGGGAGGATGGTGAGACACATCAGGGGGTTTTTGATATCTCTTATCTCAGACCGATACCCAATATTGCTCTCTGTGCACCTTACAATAAGACGAGTATGGAAAAACTGATGCAGTTTGCAGCAGCATATCCTAGTCCATTGGCATTTCGTTACCCTAGAGGAGTCTTTATGGTGGAGGACAGTGAAGTACCTGACTATGTACTGGGCAAAGGAGATCTACTTCAGGAAGGCAAAGATATCCTTCTGATAGGGTATGGTGATGGTGTAGGACGAGCTATCCAGACAGCAGCACTACTCGAAGGGATGGAAGTCGCGATCTTGGATCTACGCTTTGTTAAGCCTCTTGATGAGGAGATGCTTATAAAATTAGCAGCTACCTATACACAGTGGTTCGTCTTTAGTGACAGCGTACGTATGGGTGGTGTAGGGTCTGCGATCAGCGAGTTCCTGATGCAAGCAGGAATTGGAAATATTACTCTGACAACCTTTGAGTATCCGGATGCTTTTATTGCCCATGGAAACACTACATTGGTAGAACAGTCACTTGGCATCTTACCCGAGCAGCTGGCAGAGAAAATTAAAAATAAAATCAATAAGGAAATATAATAATGACAAAAGAGTATATCTTTACAAGTGAATCTGTGACAGAGGGACATCCTGATAAGATGGCCGATCAAATATCAGATGCGATACTCGATCATATCATTGCCAGTGATACGCAAGCCAGAGTGGCTTGCGAAACGATGCTAAGTAATGGATTCTGTATTATTGCCGGAGAGCTAAAGACAACGACATATGCACCGATGCAGGAGATTGCCAGAGAGGTGGTCAGAGAGATTGGATATACAGATGCGAGTTTTGGGTTTGATTACCGTAGTGCGGGGGTCTTGAATGGCGTAGGAGAACAGAGCCCGGATATCAATCAAGGTGTAGACCAGGCTGATGGAGAGATCGGTGCAGGGGATCAGGGGTTGATGTTTGGTTATGCCTGTAATGAGACCAAAGAGTTGATGCCGCTTCCGATTTCACTGGCTCATAAAATCACAGCAAAGCTTGCAGAGGTTAGAAAGAACGGAACCCTCCCCTATCTACGTCCTGATGGAAAGGCACAGGTCAGTGTACGCTATGTGGACGGTAAGCCTACGGAGGTAGTTACTGTCGTTGTCTCTACGCAACACAGCCCTGATGTTGATCAGGAGACACTGCATAGAGATATCCTCTCTGAGGTTATTGAGGCGGTCATACCCTCAGCACTCAGAAGCAAAGAGATTGTGTACCATATCAACCCGACAGGTAGATTTGTGATAGGTGGCCCTCAGGGTGATGCCGGCCTTACTGGTAGAAAGATCATTGTAGATACCTATGGCGGTTCTTGCCCTCATGGAGGAGGCGCATTTTCTGGGAAAGATCCTACAAAGGTAGACAGGTCTGCGGCCTATGCAGCCAGACATGTTGCCAAAAATCTTGTCGCTGCAGGTGTGGCAGAGAAGGTGACTATCCAAATAGCATATGCCATAGGTGTGGTAAAGCCAGTTTCTATTATGGTAGATACAGCGGGTACGGCATATGTAGATGAATCTCAGATAGAATCATGTGTCAAAGCGCTCTTTGATCTAACGCCTGCAGGTATTATCAAATCACTGGATTTGCTAAGACCTATTTATCGGAAAACAGCTTCTTATGGTCATTTTGGACGAGAAGAAGAGGATTTCACTTGGGAAAAACTGGATAGAGTGGATGACATTAAAGCATATCTGAATCTATAGGTGTTACAGGCGTAATATTTTTCTATAAAATAGAGAAGATTAAAGTTTTGTTTAATCATCTTGTGTTATAGTTCATAACTTACTATTTAAGGAGAAAAAAATGGCAGTAATTATTACAGATACCTGTATTAACTGTGCAGCGTGCATTGATGAGTGCCCTGTTGAAGCGATCGTTGATGAGGATGATAATCCAACAGGTGAAGACACCTATTATGTCTATTCAGACAAATGTGTAGAGTGCGTAGGTCATCATGATGAGCCTGCATGTGCAGAAGCCTGCCCAACTGAAGGCTGTATCCAGTGGGGTGACATCGTTGATGGCATGCCTTCAATGGAAGGCAGAGGAGAAAAAGGTACTCCAGTCGTAGAAGACTAAAATATCTTATGTGTCAGGAGCTCTCCTGGCACTGTAATACTTTTACTTTAATCAAATTTTAATCAAATTTTCGATAAAATCCCGCCCTAATGCTTTATTTTAAAGCAAAATATTACTTTTAGGATATCCTATGGAGCGAACACTATCCATCATTAAACCAGATGCAGTAGCTAAAAATGTTGTGGGGCAAATTCTTGCCCGATTTGAAGGTGCTGGACTTAGACTTGCAGCAACTAAGAAGATTCAGTTGAGTCGTGCAGATGCAGAGGCCTTTTATGCAGTACATGTTGAGCGTCCTTTCTTTGGTGAACTTGTTGAATTTATGATCTCTGGGCCAGTGGTTGTTACTGTACTAGAGGGTGAAAATGCAATGGCAAAAAACAGAGACCTTATGGGTGCAACCAACCCAAAAGAGGCAGCAGCAGGTACAATCAGAGCAGACTTTGCAGAAAGTATTGACGCGAACGCTGTGCATGGTAGTGATTCACTTGAAAATGCAGAGATTGAGATCAACTTCTTTTTTGCACAGAGAGAGATCGTATAATCTCAATCTGGTATGAAAATACAGTTTGATAAGATAGGCTCCGCACAGAAGCCCTTTGAGGTATCCGTTGAAGGCGTGGTATTTCAAGGAAATCTCAAGAAGAGTGGATACCATCTTGTAGCTTTAAATGCTACGGTAGAGGGTGATATTCCTTTGGATTGCGATCGTTGTGGATGCACGTATGACCATACACTAAAGAGCGCACTAAAACTCTCATTGAGTGATCAAGTGCTAAAAGATAAAGAGGATTTGGATATAATTGAGTTTTTGGATGGGGTGATAGATATCACCTATATCCTAGAGAGCGAAATAAATGCCCAGAAAAGTACCTACCACTACTGTCCAGAATGTGACAATAGTGAGGTAGATTTTGAAATAGAATTTTAATAAAGGAATTACCATGGCAGTACCTAAGAGACGTGTAAGTAAGACAAGAGCAGCGAAGAGAAGAACACATTATAAATTGACCCTTCCAAGACCAGTGAAAGATGCAGACGGGACATGGAGAATGCCCCATCACATGAACATGACAACAGGCGAATATAAAGCCTAATGTCACCAGACAAAAGACCTGTGCGCATCGCTATCGATGCCATGGGCGGGGATTTCGGTCCTGAACCTATCATCGATGGATGTGTGCAGGCACTGAATGAGCGCAACTTCACACCTATACTTGTCGGAGACAAAGAAGAGATTCTTTCCTACCTTCCCCTCTATTACCAAGATAAAGTAGAGATTGTTGATTGTGCTGATGTGATTAGTATGAGTGATTCAGCAACAGATGCTCTCAAGCGTAAAGACTGCTCTATCTATCAAGCAGTAGAATTGGTACGAAACGGTGATGCTGATGGTGTAGTCTCTGCAGGGCATAGTGGTGCGACCATGGCATTGGCGACGCTGCGTATCGGAAGACTTCCCCATATTTCAAAGCCTGGATTGGCTACCTTGATGCCTACAGATGCAAATAAGAAAACGTTAGTATTGGATGTGGGTGCTGTGGTAGAGTGTAAAGCACAGAACCTTTATGAGTTTGGTGCGATGGGCGAAGCCTATGCACAAGAGGTTCTAGGTATCCCAAACCCTCGTATAGGATTGCTTTCTAATGGGTCTGAAGAGAGCAAAGGCAATGAATTGACCAAAGAAGCATTTGGTATGCTCAAAGCGATTGACAACTTTCAGGGCAATGTAGAGGGTAGAGATATTTTCAATGGTAAGATTGATGTTGTCGTTACAGACGGGTTTACAGGAAATATCTTGCTAAAGACGAGTGAAGGTGTGGTATCGGCTATTTTTTCTCTTATGAAGCAGCAGATACGAAAATCGTTACCGGCTAAAGTAGGGGCATTGCTGATGAAGAGAAAAGTATTCAGCAACCTCAAAAAAGAAGTGGACTATGCTGAATATGGTGGTGCACCACTTCTTGGTATCGATGGATGCGCGATCATAGGACATGGCAGTTCCAATGCAAAAGCGATCAAAAATGCTATTTTTCAAGCGATTAGCTATACAAGGTCTGATGTCAATACAAAGATTGAAGAGCTTCTGATAGCAGGTCAAGACAGGCTTGAAAAATAAATCATTGACAAAGGGATTGTATGTCTAGAGCTGTACCACAATTTGCTGCATTTCGTTCCATCGGTGCGTATGCTCCCCAAAAAATACTTAACAATTTTGACCTAGAAAAAATGATTGATACCACTGATGCGTGGATTACCAAACGTACAGGGATTAAAGAGCGTCGTATTGCTGCTAAAGATGAGTATACCAGTGATATGGGAGCAAAAGCTGCTACCCTTGCTATAGAACGTGCAGATATAGACAAGAATGAGATAGATCTTGTTCTTTGTGCTACAGTGACACCAGACTATTTTAATATGCCTTCTACTGCCTGTATCATCTCTGACAAGCTGGGTATCCATAATGTACAGGCTTTGGATATTTCAGCAGCATGCAGTGGATTTGTCTACCTCCTCTCTGTAGCCAAAGCATTTATTGAATCGGGTATGAAAAAAAATGTACTCATTATCGGAGCTGAGAAGTTCTCTTCGATCGTAGATTGGACAGATAGGGGTACGTGTATTCTCTTTGGGGATGGGGCAGGAGCAGCCATCATTTCTGCAACGGAGGATGCATCAGAGGCATTTATCGATGTACATGCGAGCGCAGATGGCTCTTATGCAGATTTTCTTGTCACTCCTGCACCAGGTTCAGTCAATCCTATGAGCCAAAAAGCACTGGATGAGGGACTCAACTTTGTACAGATGAAGGGGAATGAGACATTTAAACTCGCTGTAAAGACATTGACCAAAGATGTCAAAGAGATTCTTGCAGAGAATGATATCCAATCAGGAGATATCCCTCACTTCATCCCTCACCAAGCCAACTATCGTATCATCAAAGCAGTAGGGGATGCCCTTAAAATGAGAGAAGATCAAGTAGTGGTCACGGTACATAAATATGGTAATACCTCTGCTGCCTCCATCCCTATGGCGATCAATGACCTTTATGAGGCAGGGAACTTGAAGTATGGCGAGTTAATGTTATTAGATACTTTTGGTGGAGGGTTGACCTGGGCAAGTGCTTTGTTGCCGTTTGCGGGTAAATAGCTTCTTCCCATGACAGATTTCATATCTGTCCCTACGAATTTCTTCTAATTCTTACTTTTTTTGGATCAAACAATTCTATCATCTCTTTGATCATTGGTTCTTTGAGGAGTTCTGAGGGGTCTTTCTCTTTGGCGGCTTCTGTGTCTCCTGCTTCAGGAGCGATACAAGAGGACTTCATTTCTGGTTCATTTGGTACTTCGACAGGCTCAGCCACCGTATTATTTAGGTTGTTTTCTGGGGATGATTCGATACCCGAGCCTGTCGAAGTATTAGCTACTTTTTTTTTAGGCTCACTTGAAGGGATATTGACGATCTTAGTTTCAAATCCAAAGAGCTCCTGTACAAACATCTTGATGATACTCCAGTGGTTAATGAGCATCTTCTTGTCCTCTTGGACAGCAGTAGAGTGCCAGGTCAGAGCATTGTCTTTGAAACTTTCATAGGAAATATTAGATTCAAAACAGTGACCGAGATCATAGTCTCTGTCATAGATCTTTTGGAGCAGGGTTTTGAATTTTAATGCACCGCTGTCTGGGCTTTGGGCTTTGGGTTGATTTGGTTCCGGTTTGGCTGCAGTAACTTCTGGGATACTAGGGGATTTGGCTTCTTCTTGGGCAGTATCAGAAGTAGCAACTTGTGCTTCTTGTGTGCTTTCAGGCACTTTGGGCTGGCTGATACTGGGGCTTGTCTCTATGGGGGTGACTGCTGTTATTTCTGTTGTCTCTACAGTGCTTTCAGGAAGAGAAGTATCTGGAGTACTCACCACTTCCGGAATCTGTATTTCCGGGATATCGACCTCTTTTTCCGGCGCTTTGATCTCTACACCTGAGAGCTCTTTTTGGAGAGTACGTATCATCTCATCGATATCTCTGGCTGAGAGTGCTTCGATCATCTTGAAGAGTGTCAGTGAGAGGACAAATTCTCCCTCGCTACCCAGTGCCAAAAGCTCCTTGGCATCAGCCAGTACTCTAAAGAATCGATCGATGATCAGTGGGGCAAAACGTCCATCTTTGGCAAAAAGGAGCTCTTTGAGATAAAGTGTCAGCTCGTCGATCACCATTTCAGATTCGTACTCTGAGGCCAGGGTAATAAACTCAAGGATTTTGGATTCCTCTTTCGCCAAAAGATTGTTGAGAAGTTCATCTAGCAAGGAGGGCTCTATAATGCCCAACATGTTAGTAACAGTAGCCATATCAACATGGTTCTTGGAGTATACGATAGCCTGATCAAGAAGGGTTAAAGAGTCTCTTAGACTTCCTGCCCCACTTCTGGCTATCACATCCAGTGCCTCTTTTTCATAGGTGATCTCCTCTTTATTGAGGATAAATTCCAGATGGCTGAGCACCAGTTTTTGTGGTATTTTCTTGAATCGAAAGTGCTGTGTTCTGGAGAGTATGGTTGCAGGTAGTTTGAGTGGGTCGGTCGTTGCTAGAATGAATTTGACAAAATCAGGTGGCTCTTCAAGTGTCTTGAGTAGTGCATTAAATGCCTGCGTCGTTAGCATATGTACTTCATCGATGATGAAGATCTTGTATCGACCGATGCCTGGTTTGTATTTGGTGTGCTCAATAAGCTCTTTGATATCATCGATTCCTCGGTTAGAGGCAGCATCCATCTCGATGATGTCTATGTGCCGGCTTTCATTTGCCATCGTACAGTTGTCACACTGGTTGCAAGGCTGCGAGGAGGCTCCCTCTTCACAGAGTAGGGCTTTGGCAAAGATTCTAGCAGTAGAAGTTTTTCCACTACCACGAAGCCCAGAAAAGAGGTAGGCATGAGAGAGTCTGTCCCCATCCAGAGCCAGTGAAAGTGTCTGAGAGACACTGTCTTGTCCAACAAGATCAGCAAAGGTAGAAGGACGATATTTTCTGGCTAATGCTAATGACAAAGCGACTCCTTGATGCTTTTGAATATCGCTAATTGTAGTGAAATTTTACTTTTGGCTGGTATAATTTGGAAAAGATAAAAGGCTTCACTATGCAAATGGATAATTCAAGAGAGAGTCGTAATGTAGATGATAGAAGATCCTCTTCCGGAGGAGGGGGACGAGGTATGCCTTCTATGGGTATGATGATGATGGTTTGGCCACTGTTAAAGCCGCTACTAAAAACAAAATTAGGCTGGATAGTGATAGGGGCAGGTGCTTTTGCCTGGTTCTCTGGATTTAATCCTCTCTCCTTGGTAGGAATGAGCGGCTCTAATTCTGTAGTGGCAGATAAAGCCAAAGATGACAAAAACGCACACTTTATTAAAAAAGTGCTTGCTAGTACAGAGGATGTTTGGAAACAAGTTCTTCCCAAATATGGGATGAAATATCAAGAGCCGGAGATGGTACTCTATAGAAACGGTACACGAAGTGGCTGCGGACAAGCCAAAGCCCAGATGGGTCCGTTCTACTGTCCTGCAGACCAAAAAGTCTACCTTGATCTAGGATTTTTTGATGAGTTGTCTCATAGACATAATGCACCAGGCGACTTCGCCCAAGCCTATGTCTTGGCACATGAGATAGGGCACCATATACAAAATATGCAAGGGACGCTTTCCCAGGTGCAGCGTGCGAAGCAGCAGTGGCGTAGCGAAGCCAAGCAAAATGCACTTCAAGTACGGGTAGAACTTCAAGCAGACTGCTATGCAGGTGTCTGGGCACACCATGCACAGAAGCAGTTTGGCATCTTGGAGAAAGGGGATATCGCAGAAGCACTTAACGCTGCCAGCTCTATCGGGGATGACAAACTTCAAAAAGAAGCCACAGGTTATGTGCGACCTGATGGGTTTACCCACGGTAGTTCCGCACAGAGAATGGAATGGTTTACCAAGGGCCTAGCAAGTGGTGATCTGAGGCAGTGCGATACGTTCCAGTAGGTATATTTTCCAATATACCCTGTATGTAATTTCTTTAAATTTTCTCTTACAATTTCTATCAAAGAGGTGCGTTGACAAACGCACCCTACAGAAAGATTCGCTATAATCCCTCTAATTTAAAACACCCTAAAACAAGTGAGTAAGTATGAGTTACAATCCAAAAGAGATTGAAGCAAAGTGGCAAAAAATATGGGAGGATGAGGGGGCATTTGAGCCCTCTGATTCTCTAGAGAAAAAGAAAAAATATATTCTCAGTATGTTCCCCTATCCAAGTGGTCGTATCCACATGGGACATGTCCGTAACTATGCTATCGGGGATGCGATCGCCAGATACTACCGCAAGCAGGACTACAATGTACTGCACCCGATCGGTTGGGATGCTTTTGGTATGCCGGCAGAAAATGCTGCGATCAAGCACAAGCTTCATCCTAAGAAATGGACCTATGAAAACATCGATTATATGCGAAAAGAGCTCTCTGCTCTGGGGCTTTCTTTCTCCAAGACCCGTGAGTTTGCAACCTGTGACGAGCTCTATACACGGTGGGAGCAGGAGTTTATCATCAAAATGTATGAGACAGGGCTACTGTATCGTGAGAGTACAACAGTCAACTGGTGTGAAGACTGTCATACGGTACTAGCCAATGAGCAGGTAGAAGAGGGCTGTTGCTGGCGATGTGACAATGAAGTCCAGCAAAAAGAGATGCCTGGGTATTATCTGGATATCCTCAAGTATGCTGATGAATTGCTGGAAGACCTTAAGGGACTGGATGAGAAGTGGCCGACTCAGGTACTTACCATGCAGAGTAACTGGATCGGAAAATCACAAGGATTGTCATTTGATTTTGCATTAAGTCCTGAGAGTAAGAGAAAACTAGAAGATCAGTTCGAGGGCTACGAGGTGTTTACCACTCGACCGGATACTATCTATGGGGTGACCTACTCAGCACTGGCAGCAGAGCATCCGATGGTCAAGTATATGATTGCTAATGATCTGTTAGATGCTGATATTGCCCAGAAGATTACAGCCATTGCCAATATGACGGAGCGAGAGCGTGCCCAAGCGGACAAAGAGGGCTATCCACTGGGCATCAGCGTGATCCATCCACTCACAGGAGAGGAGATTCCTGTCTGGACGGCCAACTTTGTGCTTGCCAGTTATGGTGGAGGTGCGGTGATGGCGGTGCCTGCCCATGATGAGAGGGATTTTGAGTTTGCTTCTATGTATGATCTGCCGATCAAACGTGTGATCAGTGGAGGAGAATTACCTTATATCGGTGAAGGAACCTTGGAAAACTCTGCTGATTTGGAGGGCACTCTCAACAAAGAGGCACAGCCTAAAATTATCGCTTTGATGGAAAAGAAAGGGCTTGGCAAAGGTACGACCAACTTCAAGCTACGTAACTGGGGAGTTAGCCGCCAGCGTTACTGGGGAGCTCCGATCCCATTTGTACATTGTCAGGCATGTGGCTTGGTACCTGAAAAACTGGAGAATCTACCTGTAGCACTGCCTGAAGATGTGGAGATCACAGGAGAGGGGAATCCTCTGGAGAACCATCCGACCTGGAAGCACTGTGCATGCCCCAAATGTGGTGCTGCCGCACTGCGGGAGACAGATACGTTGGATACCTTTGTACAGTCAAGCTGGTATCAGATTCGCTTTACGCTTAATCCTTCCAAATGGAACGAGGTAGGTATCGATAAAGAAGAGGCCAACTACTGGCTAGGGGTCGATCAGTATGTGGGAGGAATCGAGCATGCGATCTTGCACCTGCTTTATGCCAGATTTTTTACCAAAGTCCTACGGGATATGGGCTACCATGATATCGATGAGCCTTTTAGCAAGCTGTTGACCCAAGGGATGGTATTGATGGATGGCGCCAAAATGAGCAAATCCAAAGGCAATACGGTTGATCCTGATGATCTTGTCGCACGTTATGGAGCAGATACGGCAAGACTCTTCATCCTCTTTGCTGCACCACCGCAAAAAGAGCTTGAGTGGAATGATTCGGCAGTGGATGGTGCCTTCCGGTTTATTCGTAAGCTCTATGATCGCAAGGAAAAGGTCACGGTAGGAATGCTTCCTGCTATTGATCATAGCAGCCTCTCTAAAGAGAGTAAGCTTGCCCGTATCAAAGTCTATGAAGCATTACAAAAGTCTGCCCATGTCTATGAAAAGAGTTTTGCCTTCAATACATTGATCGCCGCCTGTATGGAGGCACTCAATGCACTGGATAAGCAAGAGGATGGAAGCGTTTGGACAGAGGGGATGTATATCATGCTTAATCTGCTGGAGCCTATTATCCCTCATATTTCTAATGAGCTCAGTCAGATACTCTTCGACCGTGAGAATCTCTCTGCAATACTAGAGGTCAAAGAGGAAGTGTTTGTTCAAGAAAGTATCCTCTATATGGTCATGATCGGTGGCAAAAAGCGTGCAGAAGTAGAAGTAGATGCATCCGCATCACAAGCAGAGATATTAGAGTCTGCCAAAACAGCAGGAGCCAAATGGCTGGAGGGAATGCAGATCGTCAAAGAGATCGTCGTCCCCAACAAGCTGGTGAACCTAGCGGTCAAACCAAATGCGTAGGGTGTATTTGTCAATGCACTCTGATGGAAGTATAACTGGCTGAGAAGGTTGTACCGAAAGGCTCTTTCAGAAAGCATAGAAAAAGGAGAAAGAAGATGATAGAAGCATACAGAGGTTTATTGAAAAAGAATATACTACCATTCCTTATTGTTACTTTCTCATTTCTCATGCTTACTGCATGTGGCTACAAACCAGTCTCTCACTATACGAAACAGACCATTGCTGTACCTCTCTATCTCAAAGTAAAACTTTCTAATAAAGAGCCAGATAGCGGTGTTTCTCTACGAGATGTTATGCATCAAACTATTGTACATCGCTTGGGTGTGTCTGTCACAACGGACGCTTCTGTATCAAGTCGATTGATTGTAAGCTATAACACTATCTCCTATACGGCACTTGGGTATGATAGCAATGGTTATGTGGAGCGATACCGTGTCAATGTAACAACACGCTTTGATCTGACAACACAAGGAAGGCGTATAAGCAGAGCGATCAAAACGACACAGGAAGCAGATGTGACCCCAAGTGCGTTGGAGTCTTCTAGAGCCAAGCGTGAAGCGATCAAGGCCTGTACAGAAAAAGCTGTAGATCAGTTTGTTGCATTTATCGCTGCACAATCAGCACATAAATAAGAAATAAAAAATGAGAAATGAGAAATTGCAGGATTTCTTGGCATCCAAACCACTCTACTATAAAGAGATAGACCATGAACGTGTACATATCGCCTATGGAATGCTCAAGCCACATATAAGACAGCCCAAAACAGTACATATCGTTGGTACAAACGGCAAAGGCTCTACAGGAAGGATGATCGCTCACCTTGCATGGAAATCAGGTCAGAGTGTGGGGCATTTTTCCTCTCCGCATATTTTGAAGTTTAACGAACGTATCTGGATCGATGGGGCAGATGCCTCGGATGAAATATTAGAAGTAGCACACCAAAGACTTTTTCGTATTTTAGGCAAAGAGGTATCAGATGCTTTGAGCTATTTTGAATATACTACCCTGTTGGCATTTGTAGTATTTGAGCATTGTGATTTAATGGTACTCGAAGCAGGGCTTGGTGGAGAGTTTGATGCGACCAATGTCTGCGACAAGGAGCTCTCTGTCATTACGCCTATCGGGGTAGATCATCAGGCATTTTTGGGTGAGACGATCGAAGAGATCGCAGCGACAAAGATACGTAGTGTTCAAAAGAAAGCATTGCTGGCACCGCAACCGTATGAGGCAGTGGTAGAGGTGGCTAAAGAGATTGCCAATGATGTAGGAGCAACCCTTGTGCTTGCCCAAAATAGAGAGGGTACCCATGAAGGGTACCCATACGAGGTACAATCGCTTGCTGAAGCCAAGGGTTGGCCGAGATACCTCATGGAGAATGCTACCGTAGCGATGCAGGCTCTGGATATGCTAGAGATGCCTTATGAGATAGATGATCTCAAGACCCTAGAGCTATTCGGACGTTTTTATTCATGGGCAAAAAATATACGTATCGATGTAGGGCATAATCCTCTAGCAGCCGAAGCAATCGTGGAGGCGATGGAGCCTGAAACTGTGTTGGTCTACAATTCACTCGATGACAAAGATTATGAAGAGGTGCTACGTATCCTCAAGCCCAAAGTAAAACGTGTAGAGATCATCCCTATAGCCTGCCAGCGTGCGACAACCATAGTAGCGATAGAGAAAGCATTGCAGAGCGTTAGTCTGCCATATAATCAGTATCAAAATGTGTTAGATGAGGATGAACACTATCTAGTGTTTGGCTCCTTCTATGTTGTAGAAGCATTTCTCAAACAACAAAAAAATCCGTAGGGTGTGTAACACGCACCAAAAAGTGAAACCATGTATCAAAGTAATATTTATGAATACCTAGAGACTTTAGAGGAGAACAAACTCCTCATCTGTAACAATGATAAAGAGGCGATACAGATCCGTGATGTGGCACAGTTTTTAGGTTTTAAAACATTTGTCTTCCCTGATATCAGGGTCTCTCCAGGAGATGATTTACGCCCTTATGGTGAAGAGCTGAAGGAGATGTTTGTACAGTTGAGTGCATACCATCAGGCAGCTGGGAAAAAGCTCCTCATCTCTCCACTACGTTCACTCCTCTTCCCTCTGCCAAAAGCAAAATATTTTCAGACAAAGCATCTAGAGTTTGGGGAGACACTTTCTCTCAATATGCTGAAAGAGGAGCTCTACTGTTGGGGGTATCATTTTGTCGATATCACAACAGAGAGAGGAGAGGTGTCCATACGGGGAGACATCATCGATATCTATCCGATCCATGCTTCACAACCTTATCGTATCTCTCTATTTGATGAGGAGATTGAAGCGATCCATTACTATGATGCACACTCACAGAAGCGTCTGGGCGAGGAGCTTGAATCTCTGGAGATCACGCCTGCATTTCTGGCATTGAGCGAGGAGGAGCATGAAGCACTTAAAAGTAGAGTAGAGAGCAGTACGTATGATGCTTTTGTCAAGGATATAGACTCACTGGGGATCTGGTATCTGCGTGAGTTGGCAGAGAGTGCGTTTATCCAGTTTGATGCGATCTGTGCAACTGATCTAAGTGAAGCACTCGATGAGATCTATGCACTTTCTACACCGCTACTGGGAAGAGGGGTGTTTCCTACAGAGGTGATCCCAGCTGCGCTGCTATGGCGTGATCTGGAGGTGCTTGATCCAAATAAATTCCTCCAAACCCATCAAGAGAAACAGATTACAATCATTGCCAGAAATGAATCGATCGTACGTGGATCTCAACTCAGTAGCTTTGAGAATATTCGATTTGTATATCAGGAGGGTATCCTTAATCTCATGAGTAAAGATACGCTCATCCTCTCACTCAATAAACCACTCAAGAAAAAACGGGTTAAAAAAGCCAGCATTATCCTGGATGAGCTTAAGTCCGGGGATTTTGTGGTACATGAGAATCACGGGGTTGGTATATTCAGAGGGATAGAGAAGCGAGAGGTGCTAGGGGCGACGAGTGAGTTTGTTGTGATGCAGTACCAAAATGAGGATACCCTGCTTATCCCTGTAGCCAACCTGGAGGTGATCGATAGATTTGTAGCAGAAGGAGGTAGTTTACCCGTACTGGATAGACTAGGCAAAGCCAGCTTCAAACGTCTCAAGGGAAAAGTCAAAGAAAAACTCTTTGCGATTGCAGCACAGATCATTCAGCTTTCCGCCAAACGGCATTTGAAACGAGGTATATTGCTAAAAGTTCCTGAAGAGCATATGGTTTTTATGTCTCAGGCAGGCTTTGTGCATA
>Ga0256844_10000202_pt1 | contig 23878 bp, 22 predicted proteins | sample MusselsmetaG_FD_189100 | JGI IMG/M metagenome (GOLD analysis project Ga0256844, IMG submission 189100) | Mussel associated microbial communities from hydrothermal vent at the East Pacific Rise, Pacific Ocean - Mussels | ecosystem: Host-associated > Mollusca > Shell > Unclassified ... | reverse complement strand
ATGCAGAGTCATTTATTCATAGAAGAAATGCCCAAAAGGCATATGAAGACAGCTCTGATAATGGTTTAGGACTACTTGATAGCCCTATTGAAGAAAAACCATTGGATATAGCTAAAGTATTAAAGCTGGTAGAAAAATCCATCGATTCTCCAGGTATCGATCTTACCTCCTCACGTCATTTTGGCTATATACCCGGGGGAGGCCTGTATCCTTCTGCACTTGGAGACTTTCTGGCTGCTATCAGTAACAAGTATGCCAGCAATTTTTTTGCCAGTCCCGGCAGTGCCTGCCTGGAAAATCAATTAATTCGATGGATTGCAGATTTAATGGGCTACCCAGAAACTGCAGCGGGAAATCTAACCTCAGGAGGTTCTATTGCTCACTTGATTGCCATAACTGCTGCTCGCGAAGCATGTCAGCTAAAAGCAAAAGATTATCATCGAGCGGTGATATATGTTTCAAGCCAAACACATCACTCGGTACTCAAAGGCCTTACTGTGGCAGGCATGCGCGAGGCACAGATACGTTATTTAGCCGTTGATAAAGCTTACCATATGCAAACAGCCCAACTGCCTGCGATAATTGATAATGATCGAAAAAAAGGCTTGCTTCCATTTATGGTCGTTGCTTCTGCCGGTACAACCGAAGCCGGTGCTATCGATGAACTGGATACAATAGCTGATGTGTGTGAGCATAACAAAGTCTGGTTTCATGTAGACGCTGCTTATGGTGGTTTTTATATTCTATGTGAAGAAGTTGCAGCCAAATTAAAGGGAATAGAAAGGAGCGATTCATTTATCATCGATCCACATAAGGGCTTATTTCTTCCTTATGGTAGTGGCGCTGTAATTGTAAGAGACAGACGCCATATTTTAGCGGCCAATAGTTACCAGGCCAATTATATGCAGGATGCCTTACAGGACGATGAACTTGATCCTGCCAGCCTGTCTCCAGAACTCTCCAAGCACTTCCGTGGATTAAGGATGTGGATGCCTTTAAAGCTTTTTGGGCTAAAACCTTTCAGAGCCGCATTAACGGAAAAAGTTTATTTAGCCCGTTATTTTTATCAACATATTCAGCAAATACCGGGATTTGAAGTAGGGCCGTTTCCCGATATTTCAGTCGTTTTATTCAGATATGTACCCTCAGAAGGGGATACTAATGAATATAACCGTGCCTTGGTAAAGGCTCTGCTCAAGGATGGCAGAATATATATTTCTACTACGACAATTGAGGGCAACTACTATCTCCGACTGGCAGTTGGCGTCTATAGAACACATCTGGAAGATGTAGAGCTTTGTCTGCAAATCCTCAAAGAATTCCTGGCGAAGATAAAAGTATAAACAACATAAACGCCCTTTTCCAGATATCCAAAGTAATGCTCAGCTCGTCAAACAACCGGTAGCTCATCTCTTCTTTCAGCTGAACCGGTCTGTAGAGCACATTATTTAGTGTGATATCAGCAAAACAAATTAAAAAACAACCATTTAAAATCCAGTAAAATTGTTATTTTAACCTTCACATAAAAGTCTCAGGTATACAAATAACGGACATATTACTTTTTCTGAGCTGTTTAAAAAGATAATCTTTCTTCATTGAACATTAATACAATAACAGTTAACCTGTTGATTAATAAATAATAAATTAATTTAATTCCTCAATAGAATTCACTGTTTTTTTATGAATTCATATCGACATAATTTTAAAAAGTTAAAACATATCTTGTGATTTTAAAAATCAGTACAAAAAACTTAGAGTTATTTACTTGCATTTAAACCACTCCATTCATTTAATTAAACACAATAAATAAGGTTAACTTATAAATGTTTTTAGTTAATACATTGTCAAGCCGGATTTAATTTCCTATTCTTTATCTGTCAGATTTAAAATAAAGGGTAATTAATGATGAAGAAAAGGGACCCCCGACGAAGGTATTGCACCAGGAACACGTTTAGAGAATATTCCTGATAATTGGATCTGTCCTGATTGTGGTGCAACCAAAGATGCCTTTACCCTTATTGAATAATGCTTGTTGAGAATCCCAAACAAATTAAATTCATTATAAAAAAAGCAAAACTGAAGCTCTTAAGTGTTGGAATGTACATTATCCTCCCAGCATCATGCTTTAGGACTTAAGCTGGCCACCGAAGGTGATTGAAAAAGAACTGCAATGTAATTTTGCTCAGGGGGTGTTTTTCCCAGCCCCTTAGATGCAAAGAAATTTTAACTTATCTTTTTAAAAAATACATTTATTCCAATGAATTTAAGACTGTTAATAATCAACAGACTTTAAATACGATACGAAGCTGCTAATAATGATTAATATCAAGCGAGAAATTAAATGATTTCATTTTTTAATAAAAAAGAAACTGAACAGATTAAAGCACTCATTTTAAACCAAGAAATACTGGAAAATGAAAATTTACTTCTTAAAAATGAAGTTGAGCTACTTAAAAAACGCATAGCATCTGATAAAACACATGATATTACTCTAGCTCAGGTAGAGGAATTAATGACTTTTGAAAATGAGCAGATGAAATCGGGTATGATGGATATTCAAGGTTGTCTGGCAAGTTCTGTTCAGGCGGCAAAAGAAACATTAAATTGTGTCAACTTGCTTATGTCTGAATTTACAACACGTTCAGAAAATTTAAATAAAATCAGTCTAGCAATTCAAAGCCTCTCTTCTGTTTCAGAGGAGTCAGGTGTTGCCGTTGAAGGGATGTCTTCCAGAGCTGAAGAAATTACTTCAATTCTGTCTCTTATACGAGGCATTGCTGAACAAACTAATCTTCTGGCATTAAATGCCGCCATTGAAGCTGCCCGAGCAGGTGAGGCTGGGCGAGGTTTTGCCGTTGTTGCTGATGAAGTTCGAGGTTTGGCGGATAAGACTCAAACAGCCATCTCTGAAATTGCCGAAGTTCTTACGTCACTAAAAGAAAATGTGGGATCTGTTGCTAAAGTTTCTTCTGAATTAACCAGTAATGTTGACTCAGTAGTCACTGATATGGTTAATTTTGAATCACACCTTCATAAGATTGATTATCAGGTTAAGGACCATTTTAAAGATATTAATGTGATGACTGACATGGTTTTTATGAGTCTGGCCAAATCTGATCATCTACTTTGGAAAATAAATACCTATTTATCGATCAACAAACGAGAACCTGTCTTTGATTTTGTTGATCACCATAACTGCCGTCTGGGTAAATGGTATTATGAGGGGGAAGGTAAACAGTTTTTCTCACACTCCAGCCATTATAAAGCTTTAGAGCAACCGCATTCCGTTGTGCACAATGGCACCAAAGATATTTTTGAATTAATCAAGCAGGAAAATATTAACTATGCTCATTTAATGCAAGCGGTAAGACTAATGGAAGAGTCTAGTCAGGCAGTATTTGATAGTCTTTCCAAAATTACCCAGGATACCGGACATGAACGTAATTTAACAGAGGGTGAAAGTCTATAGCTCAGAATTCAGAGCTAAACACTTGTTAAGTCAAATCACTTTTTTGACTCCTAAATTAGCGAATAATAATGTCATGCTAAAAATGGCACAAATTTCTAAGAACGTTCAAAACCAATATTAAATGTCTGCAATCCGCAAATAAGGCATGAATTATAAGATCAAATATAACCATACATACGTTACGTCAGATGCACAAACTTGTGTCTGCTTCTGCTTTCAAGCAGGCTCATTTTTCAGACAATTTTTTCCTTGTCTTAAGACCGGGAAATATTCCATTCAGAACGCCACCGGTCAGACCAATACTGTAAATGCCCAGAGCGCCATAAACTCCAAGGTGAAAGAAAAAGGCTCCGCCTATATTAATCATGTTGGGAATGATGTCCCATAGCAGACTTTTCTTGTAATTGCTCTCCAGACTTTCAGATAATTCAAAGAGCCTGGGGAATTGTTTCAGGTCATCATCCATTAATACGATCTGTGCAGTATCCGTGGCAATTGAGGATGCGCTGTTCAATGAAATAGAAACATCCGCTTGTTTTAGCGCAATGGTATCATTGATGCCATCTCCAACAAAGCACACTGATTTTCCCTGCTGCTGTAATTGTTTGACAATATCCGCCTTGTCTTGCGGCATGGTTTCAGCAAAATATTGGTCAATACCTAATTCCCTTGCCAGGGCTTCAGTAGGTTTTTCATGGTCGCCCGAAATAATCGCCAGTGACAAACCACGCTGTTTTAACTGTTTAATAATTGCCTTTGCTTCCGGACGAATAGTGGGGTGGAGTTCAATGATTCCTGCCAGTTGCTGGTCTACTGCAATATAAACTAATGAATAACCCTGTTGATTGGCATCATCTTGCAGAGTTTTATAATCACTTGAAACAGGTATGTTTTCCAGTGTCATAAACCGGCCGCTACCCACCCGAATAGTTTGCTTATTGACAGTCACTTTTATGCCATAACCTATTTCATATTGAGTATCATCAATAACGGGCAATGTTAATAGCTGTTCTTCGACTGCTTTTAATATAGCTTTGGCAATCGGGTGCTTTTGTTTATATTCGGCTGTGGCGGCATAGATGAGTACCTCGTCTTCAGTGAAAGACTGACTGGCATAAATTTTTCCTATATGAGGGATCTCTTCAGTGAGTGTTCCTGTTTTATCAAAAACAACGGTATCGATACTCTTCAGACTCTCCAAAGCTCGTCCATCTTTAATCAGCAATCTATGCTCTATTGCACTAGAGAGGTGACTTAATACGTTAAGATTTCCAGTGATATTGAGATGATCAATTAAAGCTGAATCAAGTACCACTAAAGCACTGGTATAACCTGCAACAGGTAATGCAAGAGCACCTAAAAAGAGCGAAGGAAATGCCAATCGATCTGATAACTTCTCAACACGTAACTCAACAGAAGCAGCATAATCAGTGGTATCATTTAATAGTAACTGAATTTGAGAAGCAACGGTTTCATCGCCTGCTTTTTCGACTTTTACCCATATTTTTCCAGTAAGCATCAGGGTGAAGGCAAAAACGGATTCACCTGTTTCTTTTTCTGCAGGCTGGGCTTCCCCGGTCATAGCTCGTTGATCAATACTGGCAAATCCCTTGATGATCGTACCATCGACAGGAATGGTTTCTCCTCCTTGAATCACCGTAATATCACCCACTTGTAATTGTTCAAAATTTATTTCTATTTCGATACCATCTTTTACTATCCAGACAGTACTCATACACTCCGAAAAAATATGCGTTAACTGATTTTGTGAGTTGTTTTTAGCCTTGGCCATCACCTTGAGACCCAGATAATAGAGCCAATAACCAAACGCTGCAACTGGAAGGTAGCCTGATCCTATTAGCAAGGGCAGGGTCACCAGGTTAATCACATCAACCTTGAGTTTACGCTGATGCACAAGGCCATGATAAGAGCGCTGTACCATAGGAATTGTCAGATAAGCAAGTGTGGCAATACTAATCAGTGAAAAGGGCGGCAACCAGATACCAACAAGAGTTGTTCCCATGGCAATACTGGAGAGTGTTAAATGCCCGTCAATCCATTCTTCAACACTGGCTATATCCGTTTCCTGAAGTGCTTTTTTATCAGGGAGCAGCTCTTTTTTTTGGCGTATGTTATTAGCAGACACAGGAAGGGAAATGATAAAATTTTTATAATTAATTTTTTTATGCACCAGCGCAGAGGCAAGAAAACTACTTCCGACACTGCTCAACAGCAACAACCCGTTGACTAGCATGCTTCAGTCCTTATTGATGTAGCCAGCCCCATTTTTTCCAGTAATTTAAGAAATGGATCAGGATCAAGTTCTTCAACATTGACCATTTTTTTCACATCCCATTCACCGCTGGCAATTAACAGCGCGGCGGCAACTGGTGGTACACCTGCAGTATATGAAATGGCCTGTGATTCTACCTCTTCATAGCATTGTTGGTGATCGCAAATATTGTAGATAAAAATAGCTTTTTCCTGACTATTTTTCACTCCCTTGATCAAGTTACCGATACAGGTCTTACCCGTGTAGTTGGGTGCCAGTGAGGCAGGATCAGGCAGACACGCCTTGACTACTTTTAAGGGGATGACTTGCTGACCTTCTGCAGTTGTAATGGCTTCATGGCTGAGCAAACCGATATTCTCTAATACCTGAAAACAGTTGAGATAGTGCTCACCAAAGCCCATCCAGAAGCGTACGCTATCAACGTCCATATTGATTGACAAAGAATGGACTTCATCATGCCCCATTAAATAAACTTTTTGTTCACCTGCGATGGGAAAATCATAGCTTTTAGAAATTTCATGGTGCTTACACTCTTTCCATTGGCGCTCTTCCCAATAGCCCACATCTTCCAGAATCTCACGCAGATTGATTTCAGGATCAAAATTGGTGGCAAAATACTTGCCATGATCCCCGGCATTCACATCCATCACATCAATTGAGTTGATTTTGTCAAATTCATGCTTCAATGCATAGGCACAATAAGCGTTAACGACACCCGGATCAAAACCTGCGCCTAAAATAGCCGTCAGACCTTTTTCCAAAAACTGTGGTTTACGTTTCCAGTCATATTCAGCATACCAGGGATACGGGGCATTGATAACATTAATGTCTTCACTAACGGCGGTATCAATATAAGCTGCACCCGCCTGCAGACAGGCATCCATAATTACTGTATTGATAAAAGCTGTGCCGACATTAATAACAATTTCACTCTGTGTCTGCTGAATCAGAGCAACAACATTTTCGATTTTACTGGCATCTAATGCTCTGGCATAGAGTTTTTTACTATTATCTTTTAGATTATCTTTACGGTGCACACTTTCAATAATAGCTGCGCATTTTTCAGGTGTTCTTGAGGCAATACAAATATCACCTAATTGATCATTATTTTGTGCGCATTTATGTACGACAACTGCACCAACCCCCCCGGCCCCGATAATGAGTACATTTTTCATATCAGTCTTCCCCTTTTCCTTCTCTTTTCCCTAAGCTGGCATCAGTAATCTCAGTACTGAGTCCCATCTTATCCAGCAGCTCAATAAAGGGATCAGGATCAAGCTCTTCTACATTAACCATATGTTTGACATCCCAGCTTCCATTGGCAATCAGGATGGCGGTTGCTGCGGCAGGCACACCAGCAGTATAAGAAATGGCCTGAGATTCCACCTCTTCATAACAGGCTTTATGATCGCAGGAGTTATAGATAAAGATTTCTTTTTCTTCACCGTTCTTTTTGCCCTTGATCAAATTGCCGATACAGGTTTTACCCGTGTAGTTTTCAGCAAGAGATGCCGGGTCAGGCAGACAGGCTTTAACCACTTTTAACGGCACAACTTGCAGACCTTCGGCCGTTGTCACGGCTTGCTCAGAGAGTAGACCAATATTTTTTAATACATTAAAGCAATTAATATAATGATCGCCAAAACCCATCCAGAAACGAATGGTATCTGCCTTGATATTTTTCGACAGAGAATGCAGTTCATCGTGTCCGGTTAAATAAATGGTTTGCTCGCCAACGACAGGGAATATGTAGTTTTGTTTTTCTGAATGCACTGCCTTACTAACCCATTGACCCCCTATCCACGTCCACACCTGTCCGGTAAATTCCCTGAAATTGATTTCAGGATCAAAATTGGTGGCGAAATATTTACCATGATCGCCGGCATTTACGTCCATAATATCAATTATGTCTATGGTGTCAAAACAATGCTTAGCTGCATAGGCACAATAGGCATTGACAACACCGGGATCAAAGCCTGCACCAAGAATGGCCGTGAGTCCTTTTTCTTTACAGATATCCAGATGTTTCCATTCATAGTTGGCATACCAGGGTGGATTTTCACAAATTTTGTCGGGGTCTTCGTGAATAGCCGTATCTATATAGGCTGCTCCTGTTTTCAGACAAGCCTGCAATACTGACATATTAATAAACGGACTGCCGACATTGATAACAATTTCTGAATGCGTGTCTTCAATCAGTTGTGCAGTAGCATCAATATCCATTGCATCAATCTGGCGGGAATACAGTGTTTTACTACTATCTTTCAGATTATTTTTACGCTCTACACTGTCGATGATTTCATCGCATTTGCTTAGGGTTCGAGAGGCGAGACAAATATTACCCAGAATATCATTATTTTGGGCGCATTTATGTGCAACTACATTAGCAACGCCACCTGCGCCGAGAATAAGTACATTGTTTTTCATTTAAAACTTTCCATATGTAAACCCGGCACCTCACCTTAAGGATAAAGCCTTATGAGTACGTGTTGCTGGGTAAATTGCAAACAGGGAAAATTCATCCCAGATTTTGCTTAAAATCACTATAGTTAAATGTCTTCACTATGTCGTATTGACCATCCAGACGCTTGATAACAATAGACGGCATTTTCAAACCATTAAACCAGTTCATTTTGACCATCGTATAACCTGCCGCATCAGCAAAATGAATCTGATCACCTATTTGTAATGGCCTATTAAAATCATATTCACCAAATATATCACCTGCCAGGCAGGTCTTGCCGGCAACCATGTAATGATAATTGTCATGCAGGTTGCTACTCTGTTCAGTGCCTTGTTTAATGCCCTGTTCAGTCTGCTGCACTTTTTCAATTTCAGCGGACTCTTGATAAATCAGTAAGTCCAGCATGTGTGCTTCAGTTGAGCTATCAACAATCGCAACGTCCATTTCATTATGCACAATATCCAGTACAGTCGTCACCAGACTGGCAGAGGCCGTTATTGCTGTTTCTCCCGGTTCGAGGTAAATTTGTATTCCGAACTGCTCACTGAATGTCTTTAATTTAGCAGCAAATTTCTCCAGAGGATAATCATCCAGGGTAAAATAGATACCTCCGCCCAAGCTTACCCAGTCCAGTTGATGTAATAAATCATGATAGGTTTTACCGATATAATCCAGTTGCTGCGAAAAATGTTGAAAATCATTATTTTCGCAGTTGTAATGAAACATGACACCATTGATTAAATGCGCTATTGTCATTACTGATGAGTTATCGGTGACTCCCAGGCGTGAATACTGACGGGCAGGATCGGCCAGATCATAGTCAGAACAACTGATGTGTGGATTGATTCGTAAACCGATATCTACTGTATCAAGTTCAGCATAAAATGTTTTTAACTGCTTAACTGAGTTAAAAATCACTTTAGTGGCATATTGCTTTAATTCATCGATTTCATCTTGTGCAAAAGCCACGCTATAAGCATGTACTTCTTTGCCAAACTCTTCATAACCGAGTTTAGCTTCATACAATGAACTACTCGTAGTGCCATCCATATAGGCTTGCATGAATTTAAAAACAGGCCAGGTGGAAAAGCATTTTAAGGCCAGTACTGACTTGATATTAGCATGCTGACGTAGCCACTGGATTTTCTCCAGATTTGTTAATAATTTTTGTTCATCAATAACATAACATGGCGTGTTAAAATACATGTTATGCATTTGCAGTGGGGTTGACCGGTGTGCTGTGCTCTTGAAACGGCAACTGAAGTGGCAAGTCAATACCCCTTTCCAGGAAAGCGGCTCGGATTTGTTGTGGCGCAAAATGCTTTTCTACCACCTGAATCGCAATATCCTTATCAATACTTTTACAGGAAAAAATATCCAGATAGGCATCACGATTATTGTCACTAAAATGACCCATGATAGCCGATGTTTCTATTAGCTGTACCAGTGAATAACCTGCAGCTTCGTAACTGTGTTCGGCAAAATGCACTATAACAGGTTCACCATAGGCTACCATTTTGATTGCTTTGACCAACTCTTTGACAAAATTACTGATATCTTCCTTGTGGCAGATGTTTTCGTTGCAGCCACCAAGATCCAATACAAGATGCTGCCCCCATGGTTTGCGATTTTCTGGCATAGACTTCCCCTCAGCGTTTTTATATCCACATAGATATGCGCTAATATCCTAGCACATATATATGTTTATATGTATATATAATATTGCTTTTGTCAATTAATCTGCTGATTTCCAGAAGTCTGTCTTTAGAGTTTTATGGATAAAGATTAAATTAATTTTAATTTCAATACGTTATACTAACATCACCATGCATTCTGTCTCGGAATAAATACTGACTCAAGATATTTTCCTAAAGAGGACAGCTTAATATATTACTTAATATGAATATTATGAAGTAGAGACAGATGATACTATCAACCTGTAAGACACTCCTTGTCAAAGGCATATTCACCTCTCAGCCAGGCGATTATTTCTTTGGCATAAGGGCTGTCGTATTGACTGTATTGCTGAATGAGTTGCTTATTCTGCATTGTGTTTATTTTGTCCAGGCCTTCATTCTGGAAACACTCAACATCTTTTGATATTTGCCGTGCAAGGTTCTCTCCACAGAGCATCATTAATCCCTCTTGCAGTGCTTTTTCAGGATCATAGTGCTGGCCCTGGGAGTAACTCAGGGGAAGAGAATACAGGGGAATGCGAGAAAGCCAGGGTTGATTCATTGGATTGACAGAATGACCTGTAGTCAATTGAGCCAAAGAGTCCGGGCGGTTTTCGAAGGCCCTGGTAAACAGAAATCTGGAAATATCAGCTCCATCATTGACGGGATAGTTATCCCACAAAAAGGGTTTGCGGCCTAATACCTGAATAGCTTCTTCCATATGCGCTTGCGGATAGTCAGTTGAGCAAATTTCAGGACCTGTCCAGAAAATATCAACCGGCCCTGGTAATGCTCTACCCAAATCTTGAAAATAATTATCCGGCATTACACCAAATAGTGTTTCCAGTCGAGGATCAAAAGAATAATAGGTGGGACACATAATGACTTTCTTAGCTGAGGTTTGAGCCAATACATCCTTTACTATTGTCGCTTGTATCTGAGCCAGATCGGGCTGGTTGCCCTGCATATCATCAAACAGCACACACAGGATATCAACGCCCAGATGATTTAGCCTTTCTACTTTATCCTGTAGCTGCTGTCGTGCAGAATCATCATAGTTTTTATAAATTTCAAACGGGCTTAAACCCACACCAAAGTCCAGCCCCAAACTATGATAGTGATTAACCAGAGCCTGAAGTTGATCCGCTGTTTCAACAGGCCAGTCCTGCCGCCAGGAGCGGCGTAAATAGGCATCGGCTTTTGGCGCGTAGATATAAAAATGATAACCGTTGGCCTGCAAAAATCCGGCGTAGTCATGACGTTCCTGCATTGACCAGGTGCGACCAAAAAAACCTTCAATGATGCCTAAATAAGGCGTTGTATTTTGCATTTTTATACCTTTGACATGCGTATGAGAATAATTATAAAGACAAACAGGGAATAGACGCGACTGCCCCGAACAAACTTCCTGGCTGCCCATATAAAAGCCTAACTTGCGCTATTCCTGTTCAAGCAGCGGATACGACCAGCTATAAGCTAAACCTCAATTTAGGGATAATTAAGAAAAGCTTTTTCAGCTACCCACATAGCATGGTGATTCATTCCATAATATTATCGAATGCTTCAGTTCAGAACAGGCTTGAGCAGCTCACCTGGTAGATGCTCAAGGTGATGCTATTTCAGAAATTGTTCCACATGTTCCACAGTCGCTACGAGAAACGGCAGCGCCTGCTTTTGAAGTAGCCACCTTAGCTGAACCTTTTGCAGAAGCAGCAGCTTTTGTAGAAGCCGATTTTGCAGCAGTGCTGAATTTTGCCATGCAAGCTTTTGCAGCAGCGCCTGCTTTTGTAGCACAAGCAGCTGCACCTTTTGATAGCACATATTGACTAACTGGATCCATTATCAAGTCCTCGAAAAATGTTAAAAATATAAAATGTCATTTAGATCCCTCTAAACTCTGGTTCATATCCAGGATAACTGAGTGTAAATGTTTATCTGGACAGATATATACTTTAGTAAGCAAACAGATTGGGCAAAACTAACAATCAATCAGGCGATCTGGCAATTTGTTAGAACAATATGCACCACAAACAAAAATTCGCCAGCTTTTTTTACCTTAGCTGCTGATACTAAAGCCTCGAAAGACCATGATCTGAAATTATCTTGATAGATTGCTTTGGCAATCACCTTGCTCCATTTTCTTACTCATTCTTTGACGCAAGTCTCTTTATTTTAGGTGAACAAAATCAATCATGAAGTTTGAATAGAAAGAAGGATACTCATCGATACGGCAAAATATATCCTCTTTTTGATAATAGGTAATTCAATGATACTTATCAACCTATAAATCGATAATTGTGCCATTTATAATAGTTTGCCTGCTTCATTATAATGGAAAATCAATTCAGTTCTGTTAATACCTGTATATATGTATTAATATATGTATAGGTCTGATAAACTTCAGGATATAATACTGATATAGGCTCTACATCAGTACAGCCTTCTGCAATATATGCATATTATTCTCACTTGAGCATATTTTGTATGATATTTATTCTTACCATCAAAACAGGAAAATAACATGGCTATCGAATCCCAATCAGCCTTTGCAAATCTTGCAGCGGACACTATAAGAGTCGACGCTACTTCTGCTGATATAGTTAAAGCAGCTAAAGCCAGGCCCGCTGCAAAAGGTTTTTCCTATCACGCCAAATCCATTTCCTATCACGCCAAAGCCGCTGTTGCAGTGCATGCTTTTTATTTTTCAGTTGCCGGTGGCGTTATTATAGGCATTGCTGCCTATCACCTGGTGAATAAATACTGGCTGAACAAAGATAAATGCTGCTGAACAAAATTCATCAGCATAAGAAGGCAGCTCTTTAATTCTACCTTCTTCTTTGAATCCAGCCTTATACATAGTTGCCAAAGTTCTTCCATTCAGCTTTGTTAAACGCTTATGCGCAATGAAGGTTCAATTACGTTTATCCACCCACAAAGCAACCTTAGTTTTGTGCGACTTTGTTTAGTGTTCATCGAACCCGCTTCCAACTCGTCAATTGTGCAATCGTATGCTGAAATTTACGCCTGGTTTCGCGGATAACAAATGGCACATCAAGCGGTTTATTTATCATAATAAAGTGGGCATCCAGTACTTTTTTAATACCCTCTAATACAGTAATATTTTTTTCATCAACACGATATCCACCTATCCAGTTTTCACGAGGAGTATATTCTGCTAACAATGTATAAGGTGAACTCATCACTAATATGCCATCCATAGACAAGTAGTGATGAATCGAACTTAAAAATTGTTCGGGATTTTGCAGACGATCTAATAGATTACCTGCAAAAATCAACTCATAATTCTGGTGCTGCTCCCCAAGATTGCAGGCATCTTCCTGATAAAAGGACACTTTATCTTTTATCTGCTGTAACTGGTGATCGCTTAATTGAGCAGTATGTAACGTGCTTAGTTCGCCTTCATCCGTGATGTTATAAGACAGGCTACCCTTTTCTTTTAGCTGGTTTGCACAGTCAATAAAGCGGGCAGACAGGTCAACGCCAATGACCTCATCAAATTCTCGCGCCAGTTCAAAGGAGGTTCTCCCTACCGCACAGCCTAAGTCCAGTGCTTTTCTTTTACTCTCTTTTTCCATTAGCGCAAGACAGAGTCGGGCACACTTTTCAGGATAGTTTTTAACATCAAAATAGCTATTTCCATAGTGGAACTCCATATATTGTGCAACCATCTCATCAGTTTCATAGGGGTTTATGTTCATAAATACATCAGTCCTGTATGTTTTATTTTAACTATATTCATAGACAATCGATCTATTATCAATAGTGCACAAATACGAAAGCCAGTAAATTTATTATTCATTTGGAAATACGGCTATGGATAATCGGTTACGACTCATCCTGTACTTTGATGCGATAGCCATTGGGTAAACAGGTGTCTGTCTTTTTGACCCGGATAAGATCGTCCCGATAAGGCTGAAGATTCAGACACCCCAAAGATAATGCCTGTAATGTTTTATAGGCCCAGATAGGCAGCTCAGGGTGTAACCGATAGAAAACCCACAGTCCTTCACGCCGGTCCAGCAATATATCTTTCTTGCGTAATATGCTGAGATGACGTGATATCTTGGGCTGTAGTACATCAATGGTATCCGTCAGTTGACAAACACATAATTCTTCTCGTTGGATAAGCAATACTAATATTCTCAGCCGGGTTGAATCCGCAATGGAATGGGTGAAATCATCAGGAACTAGCATAGAGTCATCCTTATGCAACCGCATAACATTGATGGTACTGGATAGACTGTTTTAACAGCAGTTGTCATCAGCCGGACAACAGCTTGATTTAAACCAGGACAAGATAGTCTTCTTGTCTGGAATACCTCCAGCATGGGCAATTTTTCCGTCAACAATCACCCCGGGCGTAGACATAATTCCATAAGACATAATCTCTGCCATGTCCTCTACTTTCTCAAGGCTTATTGTTATGCCATTTTCACTGGTGACATCTTCTATCAATTTTTGAGTTGTTTGACAATTTTTACAACCCGAACCTAATACTTTTACTTCAATCATAATAATCTCCCTCACAAAATGCTATTAAAAAACCAGCCAACAAGAATGATAGACAGGGTAACAATGCCAGTAAACAGCACTAAAGCCTGCCATTTGATAACCTTTCTCAAAATAATCAGTTCTGGTAATGAAATGGCAGCAATACTCATCATAAATGCCAGTGTTGTACCTATGGCGACACCTTTTAGTAACATGGCTTCTGCCAGTGGAATTACGCCTACCGCATTTGAGTAAAGTGGTACACCGATTATTACCGCCAGGGGAACTGCCAGAAAACTATTGGCATCGCCTAGATTTGATGCCCATTCCTGAGGAAAGTATCCGTGAAACAGAGCACCTGCGCCAACACCAAGAATCACCCATTTCCAAATACGACCGACAATGGTTTTTACCTCTGTCAGGGCGTAGCGATGTCTTGCTTTCAAGGAGTTATCCTGCTCCAGAGTCTGAGTTTCTCCCATGCGGATTTTCCAGACATAATCTTCAACCCAGCGTTCGGGTTTAAATTTTTGAATAATGATACCGCCGACAAAAGCAACCACCATACCTGAAAAAATGTACAGCAGCGTTATTTCCCAGCCAACAATGCCAAAGAGCATAACAACAGCGATCTCATTGATCATTGGGCTGGCAATCAAAAAAGAAAATGTGACGCCCAGCGGGATGCCCGCTTCAACAAAGCCAATAAACAGAGGAACAGATGAGCAAGAACAGAAAGGCGTCACTGCACCGAGCAGTATCGCCAGGCTGCGCGCTACCCATTCTGCCCTTCCCTGTACATAATTTCTGACCTTTTCAGCCGAAACAAATGAACGGAACAAGCCCATTAAATAAATTATCAGCATCAGCATAAAAAATATCTTGGTGATATCCATGATAAAGAAATGAAGGCTTTGTGCAACAGCGGTATCAGCCGGTAAAGCTAACACTTCAAAAACTATAAAATTTGCAAGCCAGTTAAACATAAGCCCTCCTGGCATAATGCTGAAACAATTCAACTGGACAAAGTATAGCGGGTAATAGTAGTGCTACGGGCCTGTTTATGATTGAAGTTCCTTAAAATTTACACTTAAACATATATGGTTATCCAGATATTATAATTTAATAACAACATCTGTCAATAATAGTGTGTTAATTTTATCAGAAATCTCTTAATCGATGGGGAATGGCTTAAAGCTGTATTTTTCAAAATTTGGAATCATTTAAAACGCAAGCATTTATAAGCCAATATATATTCATGCTTTTAGCTCTGCTAAAACAGCTAAATAAATAGTAGCAGTCATTTCTATATTAACGCCTTGCCACCAAAGCACTGCTTGAAACCATAACTCAGTTTTTTGGAAAATCTTTCAAACAACAGCGGCCTGAAGGATTATGAGTTTTGCAAGCACAAACTTTTTCCTTTGTTTGTTGAGTAACAAATAACTTTGCTTGCTGATTATTCATCGCTTCTATTCTATTAACACCAAAGCAATAACAGATTAATGCTTCATCATTTTTTTCTTTGACACCTATCAGTATTCGAAGCTCAGATTTTTTAATGCTTGAATTATCATTACTATAGTAGGCAACATTACATTCAGGCGTTTCACAGAAGTAATAATTTTTACCCCCTATCTGCTTTTTCCAGGGTGACTTGATATGATGATATATCGTGTCTATAGATACCTCAATGTTAGCTTGATTACAAACCGGGCATTTATATTTTTTGGGTGCTTTCTCTTGCGTACAACTTGAGGATGAACAGCAATCTGACATATTAATTTCCTAAATTTTTAATGTTCATAGTAGTAGGTGTTCTGCAACCGACACCATCAGTAATACGTTTGGCATTCTGATACAAGGCCAATATAAGCAGCATGATGGCAAGCGTAAAAAGTGCCTCCTGATGAGTTGCAATAAAGCCCTGTACCTGTGGGCCTAAAAAAGAGCCATTTAAAGTTGGAAAAAGACTGGCAATTAGACCAAAGGCAATAGGAAGCAGAGGTGAGCAGCATAAAAGAGGGGTAATAAAGCCAAGCACTAATCCACCTGTTGCTGAGGCTTTATTGGCGGATTGTCCCTGTTTAAACAAATAAATAATAAAAGCCATTATTAATGCGGCTAATGCTGCCATTAATAATGATAGAAACACAGACTGACCATCTAAATAGCTCAAGGATTCAATGCTAATCAGCCCACCAGTATAAGATGATGGTAAAGCAAAAAGGTAGAGAATTAAAAAAATAAAAAAGCTGATCAAGGCAATAATTTTATATTGCTTTAAAGCAAAAACAATTTTGCAGGCAATGATAATTTTATTCATCATATTGACCTGCAACAAATTCTTGAATAGTTGACAAAGTGGCTGCAGGAGAAGTGCTGACCACCTGGACCATTCCTTGTTCATCTATAAGAAAATAGACATCAGCATAGTGATGGGCATTATAACTATTGTCCAACTGAGCTGTTGCTTCGCCTAAAATCCAGTTTTTTGCCTGGCTTATTGATGGTGCAAATTTTTCAATAAATTGCTCAATGGACAATCCAGAGTTTCCACCATTTTTATAATTCCTGAGCGCCAGAATTGTTAATCCATTTTTTTGTAGTTCAGCATTGTTTTTTTCCAGACCCTTGACTGCAACAACGCAGGTATGACACCAGGTTGAAAAAATCCACAGCATCACTTTATGACCACGGTATTTTTCCATGGATAGCACTTTTCCCTGACTGACAAATAGACCTTCAGGTGCTGGATAAGGCAGTGGCTTTGCTGACAGATTCAAATCCCAGGCAGCCAGAGCGGGTGATGTCACACAAAGTAAAATTAGAATATACAGTGTATATTTCACGCTCTTTCTCATTATAGATGATAATTATCATCACTATACACCCTGTACCCTAATACAGAGTCAAGTGGTTTTTATAATATAATTTAATGACCGAAAAAAGTATCAGAGAGAAGATTTAAGTGACTGGATGATGGTACATTTATCTTTTGAGGTATTTTCTTCACAAGTTTTGACAAACATTTCAAGTGTTTTTTTGATACGCTGCAATTCATTGAGCTTCTCATTAACCAATATCAACTTCTGCTGTGCCAGCAGTTTTGCTTCATGGCAATTATTATTTTCATCTAATGCAAGTAAGTCTTGTATTTCATTGAGTGTAAAACCGATGAGTTTTGCTTTTTTAATAAAGAATAATTGAGCTAATATTTCTTTTGGATAAATTCGATAACCTTGCTCAGGTTTAAAAGGTTGTTGAATTAACCCTGATTTTTCATAAAAACGGATGGTTTCAACATTAACTTCTGCAAGTTTAGCTAACTGACCAATAGTTAAAGGTTTATTTTTCATGACCACTCAAATTTAATACCGCTTATGTATTCATAGGTAGATACTTAAGGATTTAATAGTTCGGGAAACAGGTTGGCATCATAAACAATAAAGTCCAGTCCCTTCACTCCAAATTTTAGCCCGCACAGCAAGAAAGTTGTTTGACATCTTTGTTAAATGTTTGAGCTGTTAACTTCAGACCTTCCACCATCGTTAGATAAGGGAATAGTTGATCAGACAGATCATGAGTGGTCATATGGTTTTGTATTGCCAGTGTAACCGTCTGTATAATTTCCCCGCCTTCATTGGCCAAGAGCTGACAACCGACAATACGACCACTGTCTTTTTCAGCCACCAGTTTGATAAAACCACGGGTGTCCATATTTGCCAGTGCACGTGGTACGTTTTCTAAATCCAGCGTGCGGCTCGCAACTATCAATCCCTGATCGCTGGCCTGCTGCTCGGTTAAACCAACAGTAGCGGCTTGTGGATCGGTAAACACCACAGCAGGCACCACTGACAGATCAATACTGACATCTTCACCCGTCATATTTCGTGCGGCACGAGTGCCCGCTGCGGCGGCAACATAGACAAATTGCGGCTGACGGGTGCAATCACCTGCGGCATATATATTTTTGATATTAGTGCGCATATGATCATCAATTACAATGGCACCACGTTTATCCGTTTTTATGCCAATCTTATCCAGAGACAGAGCTGCCGTGTTCGCAATACGACCCGTGGCAAGCAGTAGTTGATCTCCCTGGACTTCCCCCTGATGAGTTTGCACCATAAATTGCTGCCCATCATGGCTGACCACATCGGGTGATGTATTTAACATCACGTTGATCCCTTCATCTACAAATACAGACCTTAAGCCTGCCCCAATAGCGGGATCTTCTTTTGATAACAATGTTGAACGTGCCAGTATAGTCACTTCCGCGCCCAGATGACGAAATGCCTGGGCCAGTTCCAGAGCAACAACCGAAGCACCCAGTACAATCAAATGTTTGGGTACCTTATCCGCAACCAGGGCTTCTGTTGATGTCCAGTAAGGCGTGTCCTGCAAACCAGTGATATTGGGTATTGATGCACTGGCACCCACCGCAAGTAAAATACGCTCGGCTTGTATTGTTTTCTCTGTACCATCCTGCTTTGTGACAATTAATGTGCCTGCATCTTTGAAGCTTGCCATACCTCGCAGCAGATTAATACCTGGATTGCTTTGCAGAATACTTTCATATTTGGCATAACGCAGTTTTTCCACCCAGTCCTGTTGCTGCATCATCATCGCTCGACGATCAATAACGGGTGTATTGAGAGGAATACCATCAATGGAGTGATGTCCCTGAATATGGGCTATGTGTGCACCTCGAATAAAAATTTTTGACGGCACACAGCCGACATTGACACAGGTGCCACCAATCACATCCGCACCTTCGATTATAGTCACTCGTGCCCCTTGCTCAGCGGCCTTAATCGCTGCAGCAAAAGCACCGGAACCCGTACCGACAATGGCAATATGCAAATTTCTACTGTCACTTGATGCTGTGTTATCACCCATTATAATGGCTCCATATTCAGTCGCTTCAATTGCTTTAAGTAGCTGTTTTATCAACGATACCTTATGTTTCGACGCTTACCTGTCCGTCATCAGATGACATTATTTTCTTTCCTGAAAAATTAACTCTATGTTCAGTATAATCTCCGTACCTATGAACATAGTCAAGTATTTTTGAAAAACTCAAGCGCCCCCTGTAAAAGACTCATATAGGTAGGCGCTTAAGGTATTTTGCTCAGGCTAAGCCTGTATTTTCTACGAAAGACACCGTTAAACCATCCATGTGGCAAAACTTTCTCCGCAAACACAGTCTTACTCTTAAGTACTTCTAAGTAACAAATTGAAATAGGGGTTTAGTTTGCTCTTTTTCTGTGGTCAATTGTTTGAGCGCAGCGAGTTTTGCCCGCATAAAAAGAGTGAGCTGAACCCCTAATAGTTACTTTTTTGATGCTTGGCGGGTACGGGTTGGTTTGCTTAAGAATAAAAGACCAGGAGGTAAAAATTAAAACTAAAGTGCCGTCCCCCTTTTTTCAGCGGGAAGGTTGGGATGGGGCTACTTCTTGACTTATCTTAGTATTTATATGTAGGATATATTGAATAAAAATTATATTGCTCAATGGAGATTCCTATGATCCCTTTTATCCTTATTGTACCTCTGGCCGCGGCCGGAGGAGGGTTATTAGGACTGGCAAAACAGCGCTTTCGTCGCCAGCGTCTCTCTAAAGCTGTCCTTGACACAACAGATTCCGACACCGTGGAACAGAATGCACACTCGGTCATTACTCAACGTGTTGCACTCGGTCTTTCTGCCATAGCGGCGACAGGAAAACATTTTGCAAATAAGGTACGAGTCCAGCTAAAACGCATAGGTGACAAGTTCATTCTCATTTTTACACGCATAGGTGACAAGTCAGGCGCTTTTGGTGGTGTTGTTGCCGCGATGGGATGTTCTATGTGTTTTCCTGCTCTGGCCAGTCTCGGGGCTGCAATTGGACTTGGTTTTCTGACTCAGTGGGAAGATCTGTTCATGTCAACATTGATACCACTTTTTGCCTGGGTAGCTCTGCTCGCCAATGCCTTAGGCTGGTTCAGTCATCGCCAGTGGCATCGCAGTCTTATCGGTATGGCTGGGCCAACTCTGGTGTTATTAAGCCTCTACCCCTGGTTCATCTATCCCTGGTTTAAAGTAACCCTGTTCGCGGGACTTATTTTAATGGTCATCGTAGCAATTTGGGATCTGATGTCGCCCAGCCATCGCCGTTGTGAGATTAAAGACAGCAACAACCCTGAAGCTTCATGCCATCCTGGATAAGCAGCTGGGCATTAAATAAAATTAACCATGATGAGGGGTTTATTCAATCGTTATATGAGTTTGTTTCTGCATGGCAAATTGCTATAAGACAACACTGTCCTGCTATATACGCAAGGCTGTCATTTAAGAATAGTAATTACTATACATTGCAGACAATAGCTTCCATGGACTCACGAATAACATATTTTCCATTAATCTTTTCAGCACGAGATAAAAAGGCCTGACGTATTCGCTCTTGTTGATCGGTAGTTAATTTTGACAAATCATTAACAAGACAGAAGGACATTAAAAGTAGTGTATCCAGCGACTTTTCCTGCATAATAGAAATATCAAAAGCAGCATCGATGGTATGACTGGTATAAGCAACATTTTCTGTGCACAATAGTTGCTTGATATGATTACTGCAGTGAAATTTCTGATTGGGCAAAATATCCAGAAATTCATCTTTTATTTCTGCTACACCCTGTTTGTTTTGCTGAATAATAAGTAACTTCCCATCAGCTGACAGATGACGAAGCGCATTTTTAATAATAGGTAAAACATCATCAAAAGAATGCAAAAAATGAATCATAGTGATGAGATCGTAACGTTCGCCCATATCTGTGGACGGCTCAAATTTTTTATACTGCAGGCTCACTCTTGACTGTGTTTCTTCGTCCAGAGCAGAAAGATTTTTACGAAAAAGCTCAAGATCCGTTGCGCTAAAATCCAGCCCGGTAAAAGACCACTGTGTTTTTTGCTGTTGAATAATCTTTATAAATGCAGTGTCGAATATTCCAGTGCCACAGCCCAGACTTAGAATTTTGGGCTTTTCTACGGTTAGAAGTTCAGCACTATTATGCGCAATCCAGTTTAGGGTATCCTGTTTAAAAGAGGCGTATTTAAGTCTTAAGTTATAGCCACATGAATAGATAAATTCGGACAAGCTATAGTCACAGGCTATATTGCTTGGGGGGTTTTTCTTATTAATCATATAATATTGTTTAGCTCATCAGGTCGAAGATAATTTTAATCGCAAAAACGATAGATAAAATACTAATGGTATATTTGATAACCTTGTCAGGCAGTATTGAATGTGCCGTTTTATTTCCCAGATAACCGCCAAGTAACGCTGCGGCAGCAACTGTGCCAAGAACAGGCCAGGAAATATGTCCGGCAGCAGCATAAGTAACAAAGCCGGTAAAGGAGGAAAAAGGAACGGCCAAAGCCGTGATCATGCTGATCTTTTTTGCCTTACATCCCATTAACAGCATGAGTGCTGAAATAATCCCGCCGCCGCCAACAGCCAGCAGCCCGGACACCAGTCCTGCAATGGCTCCAATCACCGATAGATAGAGCAGTTTTGGCTGTCGCTCATGACAGCTTTTTGCACTGATTTTTTTAGGTATGAGTGCCGAGCTTCCTGCATAGAGAAGGAAAATGGCAAACATCCACATAACGACTTCTTTATCAATAAAAGTGGAGATATAAGCGCCAACCGGAGCGAATACAAATGAACCAATTATAATCGGCAAACCCAGTTTCAGATCCAGACGGTTGGCGCGAAAATTATCAAAAGTCACTGCGCTCAAGCTGATGGTATTGGCCAGTAGTGCCACTGATTTAGCACTATTAATGGGCATGCCCAGCCAGACAAAAAAAGGCATCTGAAAAGCGGCAGCGCCCTTGCCAGAAAGTGCAAAAAAGTAATTCAAACCTATAGTGACAAAAAATATCGCATATAACGACAGGTCATCCATGGCCTTCCAGCCCGTTAATTGCCCTTTCCAGCCTTGATAATCCCTCTTTTAACATGGCTTGAGGACAGGCAATCGTCATTCGGGCAAAACCCGCACCCTGTCGTCCAAACCAATAACCGGGATTGATGGCGATACGTGCCTCCTGGGCAATAAATTTCTCCAATGCCTTTGTTTCGATTCCCAGCTCCCTAAAATCCAGCCAGGCCAGAAAGGTACCTTCAGTTTTGATCAGTTTTACTTTTGGAATATATTCTCTCAGGTAATTTTCAAGATAGTCCAGATTTGCCTGTAAATAGACCAGCAATTCATCCAGCCACTCTCCACCCTTGCTATAGGCTGCTTCCATAGCGATTGTACTAAAGGCATTATTTTTGTGGAACAGATAGCGGCCAACAAAATCTTTGTACTGTTTACGATACTGCTCATTACCAATAACAATCATGGCATCTGTGACCGAGGCAATATTGAAGGTTTTTGCCGGTGATATACAACTAAAGGACTGTTGCGCGGCTTCCTCTGAAAGAGAAGCAAAAGGAATATACTGATGACCCGGATAAACAATATCAGAGTGAATTTCATCGGCTATTATCAATACCTGATGCTTTTTGCATATTTCGGCAACATGCTGTAACTCTTCCCTTGTCCAGACCCGTCCAACAGGATTATGGGGATTACATAAAATCAGCATTTTAGTACGGGGATTGGCGGCCTTTTCCTGCAGATCATCAAAATCCATTTGATAATGGTTATCGACCAGTTTGAGGGGATTTCGAACCACCTTTCTTTTATTGTCCATAATCGTTAAACGGAATTCAAAAAACACCGGAGCCTGAACAATAATACCATCACCTTTTTCAGTGTGCAGGTTGATAAGAATACTTATAGCATTCATTACACTATTACTGAAACAAAGATCGGAGGGCTTAATTTGCCATTGGTGTCGATGGGCATACCAGTGAATAACGGCATCAGTCAGGCTGTCAGGTCTATATTCATAACCGAATATACCATTTTCAGCACGCTTTACCAGTTGCTCATATACAACAGGAGGTGCCTTGAACTCCATATCCGCGACCCAAAATGGTAACAGTTCATCATCACCAAAATGTGCCAGCCAGTCTTCCTTATTCCACTTTTCAGCGACTGAAAGGCTTCTGTCCTGAACTTTATTGAAATCTGTCATATGGTTATTACTCTAGAGTAAAATAAAAGTAGTAATATATACCTTTATCCATATATTGTCGATATTTGATATTCCTGAAAGAGCAATTTAATGATGTTGTCAATCAAGAAAATACTATTATTTTTAATATGGTAAGCAGCTGGTTAGTTGACTTCCTCCTCCAGCTACCCAAAGTAAGCGCCCTGAGGCGAAGCAAGAGAATTTCTGCCTTCTCTCAATGCAAGCAAAAAATTGTAGCCGTCATTCCGCACCAATAAAAAATATTAAAAAATAAAATTTAGAAAAAAAACTTGACACAGATCCTCTAATTTGATCATATACTTATCTTTGG
>Ga0256844_10000201_pt1 | contig 23889 bp, 18 predicted proteins | sample MusselsmetaG_FD_189100 | JGI IMG/M metagenome (GOLD analysis project Ga0256844, IMG submission 189100) | Mussel associated microbial communities from hydrothermal vent at the East Pacific Rise, Pacific Ocean - Mussels | ecosystem: Host-associated > Mollusca > Shell > Unclassified ... | reverse complement strand
CTATACGCCGTTAAATCCATTGAAAAGCCAATATCCTCTACATAAAAATCAACGGGACCAAACTCTCCTTTAACTCCCAATCCAGTTTGAAATTTCACAAGGTTTTGGCTATGAGTTGAACTTTCTGTGGCAATATTGAATGAGAAAAATCGTATTTCTATAGGACCGAACTGCTGATTCAAAGGTAAATTCAAAGAAAGTTCAGCATCGCCATTAAAACTAAAACCGTTTTTACTGGACCACTCTAAGTCTACATCAAACAGTGCTTCCAACTGATTTGAACTGACATTCGCCTTCAGAAAATTATCCGCCTCATCCATTTGAATGACTAACTTCATTCCTGCCGTTTTAGGAGCGTCTGCACTTGGTACATTTGCAATGGTTCTAAAGGATATTTTTACTTCGGGGTCATCCAACGCCCCCAACACAGAAATATCCAGTTCAAAACCATTCATTTCAAGCCGATGAGAATTTCGACTGCCAATTAATATCCAGGGCGAGAAGGGTTCTCCTTTAAGCCCGACAGAGGTTGAAATTTCAGTATTTCCCTCATCAGTCGCAAATACAACATCATCCGGAAACAGTTTTATCCCAAAGGCTGTATCGGCGTTCAGTGCAGCATCAAAATTTATGGAAATATCGGGTGTGAGAAAAAAATCGTTTGACAGTTCACCTTCTAATATGGGCGTAATCAATATGCCACTAGGGGGTTGATTCGGGTCGCCTCGACCTATCGGCATTAAACCTAATCCCACATTGTAGAAGGTCTCTTCAATGGCAGACGTGCCATAAATAAGCGGAAGCGTTAATTCATCAAAGTTATTAGTCTGGGCATAATCGGGATCAGAATAAGATTCAACAATCGATTGACGCGGAGCAGAATAACGCACTAGCTGTTGATTCACCAAAAATCCACGTTCAATGGCATGTAACAATTTTTGCCAACGAAAAGGTTCACCGGGTTTATTCCAGGAATAAACATCTCGAAATAATTCACCGGGACTAGAAAATAAATTGACAAATTTATTCCAGTGAATAAATGTGCGCAAGTAGGTGACTCTAAATTCACCTTCAGGCTGCTCCTCTTTATATTCTATGACACCAAATAAATGTAAGAATGCAAAACCCTTTGGAGAACAAGCCGTCAAGGTAGAGACGAAAACATCTTCAAGAATACGTTCACTGATTTCTTGCCAAAAAGAATTTTGATCGAATGGAGACACTAAACTCTGAATGTCAGATTCATCTGTTTTGACGATACTTTCAATAAGAGTAATGCTCTCTCTTACCGCCGAGAATAATTCTAGGGAATTTGAATTTTCAACACCTTCGCCAAAGAAGTTATCTTCAAAACCCTCATCAGAAACGAGCTCATTTAACTGGTCAATAAAATCCTGAATCTCATCCACAAAGTTAAAGGCTTGGCGAATAGGCTGGAATTCATCGCTGCCGATGGCGGGAATCCAACCATAGCGAAACAGAAGAGATTCAAATTCCGGTAAGCTTGACAGGCTTCTTTCCAGAGATTTTAAGGTTCCACCTAACGCTTCAACGATAGAGAGAATCATTTAACATTCCATGTTCTAAACAGGACTGAAGGCTGGCCCGTTTGGCATTGCCATTTCGAATGCTGTATGTTTAATTTCATTGTCAATTTATCACCCGAAATTATAGGTGCGTGAAACACCATTAAAATACAGAGGCTCACCAGACCTTGTTTTGGCACCTTGCATTATCTTGTACCGTATATAAGATTCGCAAATATGGCACAGCGGCACTTTGCTTGTTTTTATAGACAAGCTTTTAGAGCCGATGCGCCGACGCATTAAACAGTCATGAGCATAGCGGTAAATCTTTGTTCTAAATCCGCCACCACCTTCCCAGAGAACATTGCTGTTTATTGAGCTGTAGGAGCTAATCGTGTCATCAGCATGAAGTGGATGATTTACATGTCGGTGTATTTCTTGTTCCTGATTTTTTAGGTTCGAGGGGATTAAGGCATTCCATTTGGTATCGGCTAAATCCATACTTTCAAGACTGAAATCGTCATAAATTAAATTGGGCCTGAATTCATCAATAATAACACCGTTACCTAACTTGGGTTCAAGATAATCTGCTCCATCCAGTTCAAATTCATCACCTAAGCCAAAGTAGCGACCTATAGCGCGAATAACGACTTGCTCCCAATAGCCATCTGTTGTGGTGGCGACGAAGCTAGGGTCATCATCTGATTGTGATAGATATTCAACTGAACCACCAATGCCATTAGTACTTACACTGGGTGTTAATACTACAATGATGACATCCTTCAGTGACAAGCCATCTAATGGACTGATAGCTTGGGACTCTAAGTCAGTGAGCACATCTTTTAGTTTCGATAAGTTGAGTGTTAGTAACTGACTTTTTTCATTAAGAACTGTGTCAAAATTTAGTCTTAAGTTGTTGCCAAATGTTTCCAGGTATGGGCCATGATGTTCCGATGCGATATAGATTAGGGAAGACTCGATAAATGAGGCGTTGATTAAGATGTTGAAAGGGGTGTGGGATAGTATTTTCTTTTGGAGGTTAGTGCAGTCCGTGTAGAATGATTTTTGGTTGACATAACCTTCGGAAAGAATGAATAACTTTAGAGTGGAATAGTTTGATGAAGTATTGTAGGTGTTAATAATTTTTAGCTCAGGCATATCATTTGTCCATCATCAAATTAAGATTTGTTCATATCAATATTGATGTTACGAACATTAAAAAGAGGCGATAAATATAAAAAGTCACAAGGCCAATTTTTTTCATAAAACTTTCTCATCACACGGGCTCGGTTTCTTCCAATCTATTGGACCCCAAGGTGAAATGTTTTCTATAAGATTGTGACCATACATATGTTTTTCAAAACTTCGTTCTAGTGCCATTTCTTGTATTACAGGATTGTTAATATAGTTGAGAAAAACATAAGATCTAAGAATAGAACCAGTTACTTCTTCTTTGTTTTCATCTGACGGCACTTGACACTTATTGTAGCTTAAAGGAAGTATGTTATCATTAAAAGTCAGTGTTGCACTTAGCACTGTAGCAACTTTAGAACATACCTTGCCCTGTCTGTCAGTTAATTTTACGTTAACAGTATTAACTACCCAGCCAAAAACACACTTACTTCTAGATGTATCAATTTTTTTACGATATCCGTCTAGATTTACATATTTTTTGTATTTATCTTTTACCTTAAATGCATAACCTAGAGATGGCTTTTTGTGACCCCACTCCGATTCGAATACACTGTCAAATATAAAATTGAAGAACTTCTTATGTATTATTTTAAAATTATTTGTTGTAATTACCCCCAAAAACTTAGTTTTTTCTTTAAAGATATTTTTCTTGTTACAGTAATAAGGGCTATTCAGTAAGTCTATGTTCCAATATTCTCTTTTGTCAGGTAGCGGTAACACAACCTCTGCACTAACGACTACTGTACCAGTAAAATAAGAGTTAATATAATCATCCAATATCTCTGAAAAAAACTCATCTCCGGTTTTTCTGTTGGTGGCTACAAGGATACTTTGATTGTGCGCAATCAAAAATTTTCTCGCCTTTTCGAACTTTGTTGGTAACTTTCTAAAGTCTTCATTTTGCTGCAACATTAACTCTTGCATTTTTGCTTCAAGGAAAACTAAAAAATCGTCGAATTTTTTAAATAGTGTTGCTGTAAATGCAGACTCTGACCATTCAGAAGCACTCCGAGCTACTTTAATCTCAGTTTTCGTCTTTTTATATAGTTTATCAAAACCCTCCCCAATAAATTCCTCCAGAAAATCATGATTATCGATAGCACTTTCAGAAAAACTTCCATTGTATATATCATTAATCATTTTCAAAAGCATTCCATTTTTACTTCTGTCGGGATTGTTGCCAAGCATCTCACTTATAAGCGATTCTTGAATTATGTTGTTTGCTCGAAACCTTTTTCCTACATAATCAGATACACCTCGCTTAACGGCCGGTTGAAAAAGCTTTTTTGCGGCGAAAGATATTATTTTCCCTGCAAAAAAATCAAATACAACATCGTACATTACTGTGTCCCAAGTTTGAGCTTTAGGAATAAGTTTTTTTTCGATTGCTGCTAAATTTTTTATGATTAAATTATATTTTTTTCTGGAGTTTCCTTTCTCCATTCCAGCGAAGAGATTCGTTAATATAAGTGCTTTAGCATTTTCATATTTTAAATTAAGATTTGTATCGGAAATCTCCATCACACCAATAATATCAAATACGGGGTTTGCCATTTAGTGACCTCTTTAATAAGATGTAAGATCAAATACAATATTTTTAAAATCAAAAACTAATAAATTTTTATATTGCATGGCTCTTCCTAAATTCATCAATTTATACAGTATGGGGCTTTCGCATCACCCAATTTTATTTAGTTGAGTTGCTTACACCGTACTGGGTTGCTGTACTCCACCACCAATCAACCCCAAATCACTGCCCCAAGCATAAAGCTGCGAGATAAGCGCATCCAACTTCTCATCATCCGTCTCAACACTCGGATCAAGAATTCCTTGAATGGACGCGTCGCCTTTTTCTGCAATACGTTGTAATCGAATAAAGCGCTCTCTTGAAATTGGTCCTGCTGGAATACCCTCCTGTAATTGCTGGGATATTTTTTCCACCAGTTTTGCCCCTTGAGAATCATTAGATTCTAGCGACCATGCTGGGTCAATTTTTTGGTTAATGCCAAAAACAACACGGACATTATCATCTGTGATGATCTTGGTCGCGATTTCAAATATCCCGTTAGTCCGCAGACTACTTTGAGTTATTGATGCACCCTTAAAACCAATAAAATGGTCTCTTTGTGGAACTACTGCAGACCTCACTCTTTCTCGGTGCATAGGCTGTCCAACCGGTTGGGCATTTTCGGCAAAGCCCACTGCGCTGGCGATTAATTGAAGGCGTCCAGCCTGGTAAGATGATCCATCATTGCCTGTTCCTTTTGCATCGGAAGTACCAAAAATGGGTTGGTACAACATGGCACGGGTTTGCGTGCCTGGCATATTTGGCGCACTGTCAATCGTACTTTGGAAGGTCGCCATCAAAGCGGCGACCTTGGGGTCGACATCTTGATAAAGCTCGGGCCGATGAATAAAATCAACCGACACGGCGTAGCCTAAATCCGCTACGCAATCCAGAACAAAACGCCGGTACATCAGCCCCAGTAATGTTCCATATGAAGGAACTGTTGATGTGTTTTTTGTTTTACTCGCAGTAGCCATGGTGAATCACCTTATCTAAATGAGTGGGGATGAATTTATTTTTGAGGAATACCGCCATTGATAAATAAGACGGTAAAGACTTGTTGATTAATAAATAGACGAGCGGCTTCTTTCCAAGAAAATGAATGTTTCAGGTCGTGGTATTTATCTGCCTGAGCATTCCGGTTAACCCAGGCGTATTCATTGAGTCTATCAGGATAGCTTGCGAATTGATCTGCTCTGTACTGACGCTCTGTATTGTGGATGTCAAGAGGGTGTTGAGATAACTTTCCGATCGGGAAATAGGTTTTAAACTGTGCGATGAACAAGAGATAACTACTCCTTGTAAATTTTATGTTGGACAATAAACGCTTTGCAAAACTCATGCACCACCAGCCCTGAGCTAGTTTCCTTATATTCCAGACTTTTTTCATTTTTGTCTCTCTGGAGTCCAATTCCTAGAAAATTAACCTAACGCCTTGGTTCTGTCGCAACAATTACCTGAACATGCAAAAACTGACCAAATTTAGTTATTATGCTGCCAATAAATAAAATTGTTCTGTAGGAGATGAATTATCTTCATCAGCTCAATACCGGTTATTATTTTCTAAGCACAATGGAAGTTCTAAAGGCAAACAATAGGACGAGTGATCCGTTTAATATTCCTGTGATCCTGTTCGATAATATTATTCAAATGCTAGCATTGACGAATTATAATCTGTTTTTCTGATCCTTCGTTAATGCTATTAAGTGCTGCTTTATTGGAACAGCTTTTATCAATGTTAACTAACTCTGGATGACTGTTTTTCTTAATAGAATTTGTGAAATCGTTTAGCCGCTTTCATGTCACGCTGTGCTGTCAGTAAATAGTCGATAGTATTTCCTTCTTTATCAACTGCACGGTAAAGATATTTCCATTGTCCGTTAACCTTGATATAGGTCTCGTTCTTCAGCCATTTCTTCAATGTGTGTCGGTAACTTAAAGAATAAGCCAGATACCATCAGACATTTATCAGGATCATTTCCTTTTCAAAATGTCTCCATTTAAAACTGTGCATATTAATCTGTTTCTTTTAGTTGTAATGACGTTCAGAATGCCAGAAATGGCATAGCTTGTAATTATTGCGACAGAACCCAACACTGTACGTTAGCAACTATAAAACAATATGAGAAATTAAACTATTAGGGATTCCTACTGATTCACTAGGGTATGTGCTAAGCCTGCTATCGCATTCTCATATCGGTAGTAATATCGAAAAAACATGCTTTAATCTGCCTGATATTCCATCCCAATATTACTAAACTTGTTTTTAGGCTACTCTCTCTGAAAAGAAAATGCATGATCCAAATGGATCAAAATATAAACTGATTTTATTCGTTTATGCATGATTCAAAGCAACTATGTATTCAGCATAATTATTTCGAAATTGAATTAATATTAAATATTTCGAATTGATAGCTTATGCTGAGAATGTGGCTTTATTTATAACTGTTTTATTGTAAGTGATACTCACCCGCTGTTTCATTGTAGATGAACGTTTCACCGTTACTTTGTCCTGCTGCAGGTGGATTGCTGCCTAAATACTGATCAACACTTTCTGCACTAGCAACGTCTGCTTGCTGGAAGTCACCAGGGTTCACATACTGTTCATATTCAGTGCTCCATACAGAGCTGGAATTGGCATTGTCACCATAGCTTAAAATGTTTTCTGGTGTACTGCTTTGATGAGTAACTTCACTATAAATATTGGCTGATTCCTCATAAGTAAGGTTTGATAGTGAATTGTCAGCCTGAGCTGTTCCCGAGATCACAACAGAAGCTAAAATAGCAGAAGCGATTAATGTTTTCATGATAATATTATCCTTTTGTTTTTGATTAAGTATGAGTTAAGTTTAAAGGAAATAATTTATTAATCTCTTCGTATTGATACGTTAAAAACTTCGGGTTATACGTAATTTGTGTTTGCATGTAATGCTAAATACTGAGCAACATTCACCATAAATCGATATATGGTGTTAGTGACTTAACTGGCACAAGTCAGATATTCCAGGCTACAGGCTGTCTGTAAGAGTTCGAATCATGATCAATCTGCTCGGTTATCCGGGCTACGCTTGGGTGGAGATGATCTTTATTTTCTTATAAATCAGGCATCTTCATTGATCATTGCTATTGTAAGGAGATTAATTGAATAAAGTTTATTCTTCATGTCGTTTCTAATTGACAGAAAGGGAGCTTCTTTTGTAAGATTTAACTGCCTTTTAGGCTCTATTTATCATAATTGATTTTATTTATTAAATAATTGTTCTCAATTTTATATTGAAATATTTTATTCTAAGTGATTTATCATTCCCCTTTTGTTTCAGGAGAAACTGATGTTTTATCAACAAATTCATACTTCATGGCGCATTTCAATTCTAATAATTACTGTGCTCACTTCTTTTTTTATTTCCTCATGCTCAAAAACACCTGATGTTCGTTTAACGTTATGCCAGGATTTAACGGTTTTATTTTTAAATGCTTCAGATGATATTGAATGGCAGGAACGTAAACCTGTTTTTAGAGGTTATAACGATCTTGAAATGAAAGTTGCTTATTCAGATAAATCCAGTAATAAAGTTGAGAAAGCGTCCTGTTTTTATGCTTATATAGAAAATGAAGATGCAATGGGTGCAGAAGAGTTTAATACTCCTACTGTTGCCTATTCTACAAATCCCAATAAAATGATCATCAATGGAAAGACAGTCAAAAAAATGGTGTTGGCTGATGGTGTCAATGCAGTGATGTTAAAACAGGGTGGAGAAGCAATCACTAAGGTCAAAGAAAAAATGAATGAAGGTCTAAATGCTATTTATCAGGAAATTAATTAACGGGGTGAATTAAAACTGAGCTTGGTAAACAGTCAAATAAATTAATGTCGGTCTTAGTTTGTTCAATCTTGCTTTTATTCATAATCTAAGCATAAAGAACTACGTCTTGTTGCTTTAGTCAATAAGTTTTTTTGAGTTGTTCAATGTCAGCACTGGTGCCAATAACCACGAGCAAATCGCTGGCAACCAGTTGGTGTTCAGTAGCACTGAGGCGAAAAATAAATTCATCGCCCGATTTTCTATTCACTACGCCTAAAAAAATCAGATTATTATTACCGGAGAAATGAATATCACCCAGAGTTTTCCCCAGTAGGGGGGATTTATCGCTAATTTCAATCTCAGCTAGATTGATAGCGGTTTCTCCAAAGACAACGTGTTCAATAGTTTCTGATAGTAAAGGATTTTTGATTAAATTAAATATTTTTCTACCACTGATTTTGTAAGGATCAATGACTTTATCTGCACCCGCAGCACGTAATTTTTCAGAAGAATCTATTTCCTGGCTCTGGGTAATAATGAGCACTTCAGGAGCGATATCTTTCGCTGAAATAATTAAATAGACATTCTTGGCATCTTCCTTAAAAAAACTGAAGATAATACTCACATTGTTGCCAATCCCCAGTGATTTTAGTTGTTCATCATCGGTATAGTCAATATCTTTTATACGGATATGTTTGTGAGCAAGGCGTTTGATACATTCGTTATCCCGCGATATAACGGTAATATCCAATTGCTTATTGAGTAACTGCCGGGCAACTTCATTGACCATTGAATTACAGCCAAAGATAAGAACCTTCTTTTTTTTATTGAGCTGTTTAGCATGTTTTGTCATTGTAGTTAAAGTTTCCTTTGCGCCAGCTTATCTTTAAAATGAACAATACTGTACTGATGACCAATGATGAGCAAGATATCACCTGTTTGTAGTTTAAATTCGGCATTAGGATTAAAGTAAAAATGATTGTATTTTAGCGGAAATGATTTTTCTATCTGCTGGCACTGCCTGGATCGTTTGGTAATGACACCAAATAGCTGTAATTTATGAGCGGCAAATTGTATTTTGCCGATAACAAGCTCATTAAGAACACTATTGTGACTAATCGTGATTGTGTCCAGGTTAATGTTATGTTTACCGGATAAGATATCATGAATGGCTTCAAAAGCCACCGGTTGGCCTATAAACTCTGCAGCAATTAAACCCACAACTTTAAAGGGAGCAACCGAATGATCGGCGCCTGCCTGTTTTAGTTTGCGTACTGCTTCTTCGCGATTGGCACGAGATATTATTTGTATGTTTTTATTAAGGTAACGTGCGGTTAAAGTTATATAGACATTGACAACATCACTACCGGTTAAACAAAGAATAGTTTCAGCCTGTTCAATGATACCTGCTCGTTTCAATAATTCGGTATTTTCAGCATTACCTTCAATGACCAGATAGCCCATCCGTCTTGCCTGAGCTACTTTTCTGCTATTGGGTTCAATAATGACAAAATGAGTTTTTTCCTGGGTAAGACTCTCTGCGATAACACTGCCAATTCGACCAAAACCACAGACGATGGTATGGGCAGTGCGCTTTTTTTCGAGCTCAGCAAAAACACGGTTCTCATGCATTTCAAGCATTTTTTCATTAAAAGCAGAGACGATAACAGAGGTAATAAAAGCAATGACGACAAGGCTGCAAATCACCAGTATCATGGTAATAATACGGCCCTCTGTAGTCTGTGGAGTAATATCACCATAACCAACCGTGGTGAAGGTAATTATTGACCAGTAAAGGGCATCAAAGAAGGTAACAATTTCACCACCGGCTTCCTTGGCTTCAAAAAAGAAGATCGCAGCGGCAGAGGTAAAAGTAATGAAGAAAATGAAAAGGGAAATAACAAAAAATTCAAAGCGTTTTTCGGATAACACCTTAATAAATTCATTATAACTATGGACATAGCGAAATAATTTGAACAGACGAAAGAGCAAAAATAGACGTAGAAAGCGCAGAGGCCGATAACTGGGGATAATGGCCAATAAATCAATAACGGCCAGTGGTTGAGTCATATACTCCCATTTATAGTGAATGATATCTTTAATGGCCAGCCAGAGAGAAAATTCTTTACCGATAAGCTCTGCTTTTTCATAGCGCTCGATGATTATTTTGTGTGAGGCATTATAAAGCCAGAGACGTAATAGATATTCCAGTAAAAAGATACTGACTGCAAACCACTCAAAAAGCCAGCCGAAAGTACCCAGATCATGCCTGACCTCGTAAATAACCAGGTAGACACTGGATATCACCAAAATGATCATAGCAATATCAAAATAGGGCCTGGCTCTGGAATGCGGGTTTTCAATTAAGTTAGAAAAAAATTGCTTATAGCGGTGATAGCGCCTGGACTGCTCAAGTTCGTAACAAAACTGCACAATAAAACGGCTTAGAGACATAGTGCCTGCTCACCTGAATAAAGGAATTAATTCAGGTATGAAGTTTAAATTGGGTTTTATGGCATGCTATTTTATTTCTGTTCTTTACATAACGTGCTATGGCTGGAAAAACAAGTAAAGTCATAATAGGGTGTTAAAAACTATAAATATCATAGCCTACGGTAAATAACAGTCCGGCATCCCCTAAGAGAATAACATCCATACCGAGTTTATCTTTTTTCCAACCAATACCGGGAATAATAGCCGGTGCAAAACCGCTATTGTTTAATGGTATTTTATCTTTAAACTCATCTTTATAACCATGAATAATACCCACCGTTATTTTAGCATGAAAATTTTTCAGACTATCTTCAAATTTAAATTTGTAGCCACCATAAAGATATTGAGAAAACTGATCAAAAGAATTGTTAAATAAACCTAAACCATAGAGCCACTGATCTTTGCGTTGAACCTCAGCACTAAAGAAATAAGGTGTACCCTTATAATCCTCACTGTCACTAAAATGGATATAGCCACCACCCTCAAAGTAGATAGCCTCATTAACGGATGAATTATCGGCATGCGCAGCCGAAAATAAAAACTGACTGAACAATAAATAAGTTAGTATTTTTGTTTTCAAAATTTATCATCTCTTGTTAGATATACAAACGAATCCCGTCGTTTTTTTATTAGTGCGGGTGTTAGAAATAGTAGAGTATACAATATCCTAGCACTCTCTGAAAATTAATGAGCGACATTTTTCACAAACTTCGTGATCCAGCTTTTTGTATATGCTTTGTATCGCTTCTTTTTTAGAATCAAAAAAGTGGTCGCCACCAATATTCTGGATAAAACAGGTCTTTGCTGCAAATTCATATACAGAGGCTTTCAGACCAACAAAATATAAGCCGCCACCCAGTTCTTTGACGCGTTTATTTTCAATAACCAGAGCTTCAGCACCGGCCAGATCAATAAAATTAATACCACTGGAGACAATTAAAATATGTTTAATTCGCTCATTATCCACAATACGGGCGATACGATTCTGAATATAGTTAATAGAGCCAAAATAGACAGACATGTCAATGCGGATGATTTTTATTTGTGGGCATTGTTTTAACGGTTTTTTCTCAATATTAATAAATTTTCGATGTTCAGATTCCAGATCAACTGATAGGGTTGGAATATGGGGCGTAGAGGTTTTGGCCAGGAAAAAGACCAGGGATAAAATAACGCCTAAATAAATAGCAAACTCAAGTTCGAGGAATAAAGTGGCAAAAAAGGTCGTTAATAAAATAGCAGTTTCAGACTTACTCATGGTCAGAACCTGTTTTATATGGTGAAAATCCACTAGATTATAAGCCACTAATAAAATAACCCCACCCATGGCTGCTACCGGTAAATAAGCTGTTAGCGGAGCAATTAATAATACGATAAGCATTAATAACAGGGCCGCAAAAATTGCTGATAGAGGTGTTTTGGCACCGGCTTCATAATTGATGCCAGAGCGAGTAAATGAACCGGAACCGGCATAACTGGAAAAGAAACTACCGACCATATTGGATAAGCCCTGGCCAATAAATTCCTGATTGGCATCAATACGCTGATTGGATTTACTGGCGACGGCACGACTGATTGATACTGCCTCAATCAAGCCCAGTAAAGCAACAGCAAAGGCTTCAGGTGCTAAAGATTTAATGGTTTCGATAGAAAAATTGGGTGAAGACAAAGGGGGTAGTTGTGCGGGTATTTCACCTACTAATTTAATACTATCAGTACTTCCCTTTAAATAATATGCCAGAAAAGCACCCACTACCATTCCAATTAATAAATTTGGTATTTGAGGTAAAAACTTTTTAACCAATAATGCAGTGAATAGTGTTACCAGTGCAATTCCTATCAGATAGGGATTAATGCTGCCAATATCTGCAAAAATATCAATCCAGGTATGTAAAAAAGTTTCACCCTTGGGAATGGTAATACCGGTAATGTGCTTCATTTGGCTGGTAGCAATTAAAATAGCAGCACCCGCAGTAAAACCGATGACGACGGTATGAGAAACGAAGTTAACCAGAGAACCCAGACGACCTATACCAAAGGCAAACTGATAGACGCCAGCTAAAAAAGTGAGTGTCAGAGCCATGCTGATAAACTCGGGGCTGCCGGGTACAGCATGGTTACTGATAGTGGAAAAAATAACAATCGAAATAGCCGTGGTAGGGCCGGAGACCAAATGATAAGATGAACCAAACAAAGCAGCAATAATGGGAGTGACCATTGCCGTGTATAGACCATATTGCGGCGGCAGACCGGCAATAGTGGCAAAGGCAACGCCCTGGGGAAGAACAATAACAGCGCCTGTCAGGCCGGCAATTAAATCGGCTTTGAGGGTGTTCTTATTAATGAATCTAAACCATCTGAGAAAAGGGAAAATAGCGATGAAGTTCATAAATATTCCAGTATAAAAATTACTTTGAAGTTAGAAAACGACAAATAGAATAAGCCTAATTTATTTTATTTGTCGAACTTCTAAAAAGAAATAGGTTAAATAATTGATTTTTATTTATAAGATGATGGCTCTTTTATTGCGGTCAGTATTTTGCCATTCATGAGTACAGCAATGTAATGAATGTTTTTATTTTTAGCCGCTTGAGTGCTTTTTAATTGCACCAGATAATACCAGTAGTTATCTTTTTCATGTTGCTGCATTTTTTTTAATTCGATTTCATTTACCCGAGCATCCTGTAAATCTTTTTGCTGAACTGTCCATTTATTAACTTTACTGATTAATGATGAAATTGTTAACGGCGGCGGGGTATTGTCTGTTATGGCCCAGCGGGGTGATTGGTTGATATCACTTTTATTGGCATAAATGATAATTCGGGAATTATCCATATAATCAATGATTTCCAGAGGAAACTGAAAAGCAGATGCACTCCCGCAAATAAAGAATAAAATAATGAACAATGACCGGTAAAACATGGTAAATACCCCATCAAGGAAAATAATGAATAAAAAGATAATCTAATCCATAAGATCAGAATATTCTAACATAGGTCAGGCTAAAATGTCTAAGACCGTTTTTTCACAAATTGAATGAGGGGTTTATCTGTTAATTGTTTTTTACTTATACATGGGGAGGTAAAGTTTAATATTAATTATATATGGATAAACCCTATATGAATCCTATGCTACAATGATAATCATTGAATAAAGTACATCTATGACCTTCATTTCTTTTCTATGGCGGGAGAATCTGTTTATGTTGCGCAAAATAGTATTGCCCACTATTTTTCTTATTCTGGGCTGGGGCTTTTGGATCAGCCCGGATTTTAAAACCATTGCTGCGGGCGTTTCTATCTTCTTATTTGGCATGTTATCTCTTGAAAATGGTTTCAAATCCTTTACCGGGGGTGTGTTAGAAAAGATTCTTAAGCGCAGTACTGATAAACTATGGAAAAGTCTCTCCTTTGGTATTGTCACCACATCGCTGATGCAATCAAGCTCTCTGGTTTCAGTGATTACCATTTCATTTTTAAGTGCCGGTTTATTAGGCCTGTATGAAGGTGTGGGAATTATTTTTGGTGCCAATATTGGTACCACTACCGGTGCCTGGCTGGTTGCGGGTTTTGGCTTAAAAGTGAAAATATCTGCCTATGCTATGCCCATGCTGGTTTTTGGTGTGTTACTGATTTTCCAAAGGTCTAAAACACTCAATGGTGTGGGTTATATACTGACTGGTCTGGGTTTTTTATTTTTAGGTATTCATTATATGAAAGAAGGTTTTGATGCCTTTAAAAATACCATTGATCTGGCCCAGTTTGCTGTTGCCGGTTATCCCGGCCTGTTTTTGTTTTCAGCCATCGGCATTGCGGCAACGGTTGTTATGCAATCGAGTCATGCCACTCTGGTATTGACTATTACCGCTTTGGCTGCGGGCCAGATCAGTTATGAAAATGGTCTGGCTCTGGCTATTGGGGCTAATGTGGGTACGACCATTACTGCTATTATTGGTGCAATGAGTGCCAATGAACAGGGCAAACGTCTGGCAGGAGCGCATTTAATTTTTAATCTAGTGACCGGTTTTATTGCCATTACGTTTATCTATCAAATGATGTCAGTAGTGGAGTGGATTAGTGCTGAGGTAGGTATTGCTGAAGATGACTACACCTTAAAACTGGCGGTATTTCATACTTTGTTTAATCTATTGGGTGTGATGGTGATGTTACCTTTTATTAACAAAATGGTACATTTCTTGAATGGTTTATTCACCGCTCAAAAAACCCCGCGCACCAAGGCAAAATATTTATCTGATTCGGTCATTGACTATCCTGATACAGCCACTGAAGCAGTACGCAATGAAACTCTGAGAGTCTGGGACAAGGCCATAAATTTATTCTCTGGCGTGTTTGGCTTTAAGCGTGAACAAGTATTGTCCGATACCGACCTATACCAGTTGGCAAATCGACAGCATAAATTATCGCCTTATGATATCAATACGGCCTATACCGTTAATATCAAATTTCTCTATGGTGAAATTGTAAGCTTTATCAGCAAAGCTGGCTTTTCCTGGGAAATGGAACAATCCGGGCAGATTCACTGGTTAAGAAAGGCCAATCAAAATATTGTTGATGCGGTCAAAGAAACTAAACATTTACAAAAAAACCTTATTATTTATACGGAATCATCCAATCCTAAAATGCATAAGGCCTATACCAAAATTCGTGTTGAATTAGCCTTGTTAATCAGAGAACTGGAAATGATTCGTCTGGAAAATGAAGATGAACGCTCACTTTTTTCCCTGGATCATCTTCGCTTATTAATGGATGAACATGTTATGAATATGAATGAATGGTTAGCAAATGCTATAAGAGAAGATACGATTTCACCTGAAATGGCAACTTCGTTAATGAATGATGTGTCCTATGCAACGCATATATTTAGAAATCTGGTGCAAATGGGAGAAACGCTCTTTATTAAGCATGGTCAGGATTTAAGCGATGCAGAGCGTGCCGTGGTATTGGATGAAGATGAATTAGATGAGATTAGAGAGCAAGCTGATAATCCGTAATTTTTAAAAGCAATATGGGGAGCGTGTAAATGAATAGTCAGGAACTTTTGAATAAGTTAGGTGACTTGCTTGATATGGACAAAAAAAAACGTAAGAAGCATGCTGATGAGTTAAAGGCACTGCTTAAGTTGCTTAAATCTGAAGAGAAAAAAATGCTTGAAAAGTGCCAGCAGGAAACGCGAAAAAGCAAAAAGAAAATGATAAACCGGGAAGTTGCTGTCCTGCATGCAAAACGAAAAAAGGGCTTAAAGGCATTAAAAAAATTAGTGGATATATAACTGCTTGTATCTATTTTGATTTCATCTAATGCTTTAGCCTGTGTGACAGACCATAAGGCGTTTTTAGCATTTATATAGCAATGATGGGGCTTATTTGGGGTATGCAATAAAGCATGCTATGACTTTTATGTTGTCAAATCTCTCGACATAAAGGCGATGTTTAACAATGAAATAATAATTCATTTAAAGATGAATTATTATTTCATTAGTTGACGGTTCAAAATAAACAGTTGACTTCTCTGGATGGGTAAAAATACCGACGTATTTTAGAAATATTGACCATCTCTTTTTTTTTATGATTCAATATGCGCAATATTCCAATAAAATCTCTTTTAGTCTTTTCATTCATACACCAGAAAAATAATAAAAGAGATCTTATTGGAAGTCACTTAACTTAATAAATATTAATATATATGACAAAAAAATTTAAAATTAATAATAAAGAAGATTTAATGGTGTATACCGAACAGGTGGATCTTCTTTACAAACCATTTATGCTGTCCATTGTTGCTACATTCGGCATGGCAATCCTACTGGTTTTGTCACAATGGAAAGTGATTGAGCATAATTTACTTATAGGCTGGTTACTTGCTATTGTTCTGGTCACGCTATTGAGGGCTTTTTTGGCTTATCTTTATAAGCAAAATAATCATGGTGTTGATGATAGTCACCGATGGGGATATTTCTTTATCGTAGGAGCTGCTTCGTCTGGAATAACTTGGGGTGTAGGCAGTATCTTATTCTTTCACAACAACGATTTTGCACATCAGGTTATTATTCTTTTAGTTATTCACGGCGTTTCTGCCGGTGCGGTAACCACACTTTCAAGTGTTCGTAATGCTGTATACGCTTTTATTGTCCCGACAATGTTTCCCTTGCTGCCATTATTTATAATAAGTGGTACGGAGCTGTCCACTATTATTGGTTTGATGTTAGTTCTATCATTTGCCTTTCTGGTAAAAAGCAGCGGTACGATGTTTTATAATACTCAGGAAAATATTCAATTGCGTTTGCTTGCCATGGAAAAAGAGAAGGGGCTTATCCGGGCAATTAAACAAGCTGATGAGGCCAATCTGGCTAAATCAGAATTTCTTTCTAATATGAGTCATGAACTACGTACACCAATGAATGCTATTTTAGGCTTTGCACAGGTGCTTAAATTTTATGAAGGGCTGAGCAAAGAGCAGGAGGAAAATGTCAATGAAATTCTTATGGCGGGCAATCACCTACTTGAGCTGATAAATGAAGTATTAGATCTTGCCAGGATTGAATCGGGTAAATTAGATCTATGTCTTGAGTCTGTAGAACTTTCTCCTCTGGTGGATGAGTGTTTTTCATTGCTTTCTACCATAGCAAAAAAGCAGGGAGTGAGTATTCATCATGATGAGATAAAGGGTATCTTTGTCCATGCAGATAAAGTGCGGCTAAAACAAATTTTGCTCAATCTACTAAGCAATGCTATTAAATACAATCGTGCACAGGGCACAGTTAATCTACAAGTCTCTCATGTTAATAATAATGAAATACGCATTATGGTTATAGACACGGGAAAAGGCATCACCAGGGAAAACCTGGATAAACTGTTCCAGCCATTTAACCGGCTGGATGCTGATAATAGCGGCATTGAAGGAACAGGCATTGGATTGTCCATTACGTACAACCTGGTTGAAATGATGGCTGGACGAATTAATGTGGATAGTGAGCCGGGTATTGGCAGCCGTTTTTGGGTAGACTTACCTAAAGAGGCATTGTCCTTGCGTGAGGAGCGATATGCAATTGAACACAATGTGCCTGAAAATTCTTCTGCAGCAAAAGTGCAGCATACAATCCTGTATATTGAAGATAATCCTGCTAACCTGAAGCTGGTCAGTCGTATTCTTAGCCGGCAACAAAACATTAAACTTATTACCGCAGATGAGGCTGTACAGGGAATTTCTTTAGCACGCACACAACATCCAGATTTAATTTTATTAGATATTAGTATGCCTCACATGGATGGATACCAGACCTTAAATGTGCTGCAGGCTGACAAGCAGTTGAAGAAAATTCCGGTAATTGCCGTGACGGCTAATGCTAAGCAAAAGGATGTTGAACGAGGAAATTCAGCCGGGTTTAGTGATTATCTGACTAAACCTTTTAATATTGAGCAGTTTATTTTAACGGTGACGCATTATCTGAATTGATAATAATCTATGGACTCAGATTCAATCGGTCACTTAGTCAAAAGGATTAAAATGACTGCTAAAAACTGATGGACTGTTACTTAACCCCCTATTGATTTTTTGCAATTTGAAATGGCCGCTATCTGGAAATCTCATGGGTAATTGCATTTGAACTCGATCTGCGGCTATAGGTCAAAGGAGACAATCTTATAATTTTCACAGATATGAGTTTCACTATTATATCTTTACTATATAGTAATAAGTAAAGAGGATATTATTATGTCAAAAGTAAGTGCTAAAAGACAAGTTACCTTACCAATTGAAAAATGTCGCCAGGCTGATATTAACCCTGGGGATGAGTATGAGTGTTTTGTTGATAATAATGGTCATCTTACTATTGTAAAAAAAGTATCTGGTTCAGCATCAGGTTTTCTCAAGGGCACCAAAACTGATAAGCGTTACAGTGATGAAGCATCATTGCAAAGTGCAATCCCATTATGATTGCTATTGATACCAATGTGCTTTTGAGATATTTGTTAGACGATGATATAGAACAATCACCTAAAGCAAAAAAAATTATAACGGGAACCGATAAAATTTTAGTCACAGATATTGTGATCATTGAAACTGTATGGACTCTAAAAGGAAAAAAATATAAGTTAGATAAGGAGCAGATCATTGAGACTATTTATAAATTATTTGAAGAGCCAAACTTTGTTTTTGAAGATGGACAAACTATCTGGCAGGCACTTGGTGACTATACTACATCACAAGCTGTAAAAGTTGCTAACAAGTTAAAAGAGGCCGACTTTCCCGATGCCTTAATAGTAAATAAAGCACTCTATGTCACAAAGCAAAAAAACAAACTCTAAAGTGTGTTTATACTTTTGATAAAGCAGCACAAGAAATACCAGGTACAGAAAAAGCATAATATCATTACTGCTATTTGAAAATAGCTTCCCTAAATTATATTATTAACTTAAGCATTTAAAATGGTCGATTTCGGAAACAATGCGATTAATTCTTATTTGGGCCAGGTACAGGAAAAACACACATAGCAACGGCTATAGGTGTTCAAGCCATCCAATAATATCATAAACGAGTACGATTTTTATCGACGATTGAGCTTGTTAACCTACTGGAAAAAGAAAAGGCTGAGGGTAAGCAGGGGCGCAATGGCTAATCGATTAATTTACTCCGATTTAGTTGTTTTAGATGAACTGGGTTACTTGCCTTTTAGCAAGGCCGGTGGAGCCTTGTTGTTCCATTTACTCAGCAAACTTTATGAGCGTACCAGTATTGTTATCACAACCAATCTTAGTTTCTTTGAATGGTCTACAGTATTCAGGGATGAAAAACTGGCAACAGCATTACTCGACAGGTTAACACACCACTGTCACATCATCGAAACGGGTAATGATAGCTACCGGTTTAAACATTCTACAAATAACAAGAAGAACAACTGACAAAAATTAGCAATTAATACATAATATGACTTAATTGGGTGGCTCACTTTTACATGCAAATAGTGGATCACTTTGAGATGCAATTCAACAAAGAGAACCATTAGAGTATCTGACAATGAAAAAAATACCCTTAATTACTATAGCTCTGTTCTCTTTACTGCTAAATACACCTCTTTATGCCGCTACCGAAACGATTCCAGAGGATTTAAAACCTTGGAAGAACTGGGTATTAAAAGATCACCCAACCGCTAACTGCCCCACTCTGTATAACCAAAATAAAAAAATCTGCGCTTATCCTAATGAATTAAAGATCACTATCAATAATAAAAATGGTTTATTTGAACAATCATGGAACGTTCATGGAGCATCATGGATTCCATTACCGGGTGATCTAAAATACTGGCCACAACATGTGACCGTCAATGAGCAAACCTACCCGGTGCTTGAACGTAATAAAAAACCTTTCATTCGTTTAAAAGAGACGGGAAAAGCAATCATCTCGGGCCAATTTTTTTGGAATAAAGCACCCAAGAATTTACAAATCCCATCGAACACGGGATTAATTGACTTAACTGTCAATCATCAGGCCATCATACTACCAGACTTTAGAAATGCTCGATTATGGTTTAAGCAAGATACGACTCAAAAAGATAAAAACAATCGCCTTGAACTGAGGGTTTTTAGAAAAATCACCGATGCGATCCCAATGAAAATAACCACACAGATACAGCTAGATGTATCTGGAAAGGCACGGGAAATCGAATTATCAGGCGCACTGTTAAACAATTTTATCGCCACGAATTTAAGCAGTAAATTGCCGTCGTATCTCGACAAAAGCGGACAATTAAAAGTTCAAATTCGCCCTGGACAATGGACAGTTCAAATTCAGTCTGTCCGTTCAGAACAAATAAACAAGATTGATTTACCGGAATTCAGCAAACCTTGGCCAAAAAACGAACTCTGGGTTTTTGAGCAACAAGCCCATTTAAGACGTGTCACCCTTCATCAATCCAGCATTGATTCCAATCAAACACATGTACCCAAACAATGGAAAAAATTTCCGGCGTATCTATTAAAAACCAATGAACAATTAAGTTTTGATGTGTTAAAACGTGGCAACCCTGATCCCGAACCAGACAGTCTGACACTGGCCAAAAAAATCTGGCTGGATTTTAATGGCAAAGGGTTCACCATCAACGATAAAATCACTGGTAAATTATCCGAGAAATGGCGACTCAATGTGCATGATACGATTCAACTGGGCCAGGTCACAGTGGATGGAAAACCTCAATTTATCACCCAGAATGAACAGCAAAAAACGGGGATAGAATTGCGACAAGGCCAAGTCAATCTGTCTGCAGATAGTCGCATTGAAAACCTTTCCGGGATCACACATACATTAAATGCCGTCGGTTGGGAAACAGATGTCAACGCTACATCGGCCACTTTATATTTACCCGCTGGGTGGCATTTATTCAATGCTTCCGGTGTGACGGTCAACAGTAGCTGGATCACGAAATGGACTTTACTGGATCTATTTATCGTCCTGATCACTTCCATCGCAGTATATCAACTGTTTGGCCTGTTATGGAGTGGTATCACCTTGGTCACCTTGGTTTTAACCTGGCATCAAGGGTGGGCTCCTCAGTATGTTTGGTTACATCTGATTGTTACTATTGCATTGATTAGAGTTTTACCCAAAGGTCGATTATTAAGTTTAGCGCAAAAGTATCGGATTGTAGCTTCTATAGCACTGATGATCATTGCCCTACCGTTCTTAGTTAATCAGGCTCGTACCGCATTGTACCCTCAACTGGAATTTCACAATGGTATGACAATGCAACAGGCTCACGTCATGGGTGCATCATCCTCACCTGAAATGATGCTGCAGGAGTCAGATTCTTATAAATTACCACAGAAGATCAGTAAACGTCTATCGTCAAAGGCTTATGATGCGGGTCTAAGTCGGTCAAAACAAAAACGCAGATTTCCTCAAATCGATCCCAATTCAATGATCCAGACAGGGCCGGGATTACCACGTTGGCAGTTACATCGGCACTTTCTCCGCTGGGAGGGGCCGGTGAGCCAGGAACAAAATATTAGTCTGGTTCTGATCTCACCCGCCATGACCAAGGCACTTAACGTATTACGAATTTTTTTGGTCGCACTGCTGGTTTGGCGTTTTTTGGATATTCACATGAAAGCGATAAAGTTACCGTTACAACAACCAACCTTAAAATCGTTCTGGGTGCCGTTGTTTTTAATTGGCTCTATCAGTCTGACGCCAACGCTTTCAGAAGCCAAATTTCCTTCACAGGAATTATTAACTCAGTTACAGCAAGAATTGCTTAAGCCGGCAAAGTGTTTACCGGATTGTGCCAGCATCGAATCGTTAGCTATTGATTTATCAAGTGATGAATTAAAGATGAACTTACGACTTCATGCACAGGAAGCTGTGTCAATTCCATTGCCTATTCCCATTAAACAATGGCAACCCAATCGCATTGAACTTAATGAGCAACCTCAAGATAATGTGTTTCGACAAAAGGATACCCTTTGGATCAACATTCCCAAAGGCAGTCATGATCTGCACTTAATTGGACGGGTCGACTATCTGAACGAGTTATCTTTGGGATTTCCGCTACAACCCCATCACATTAATTTAAATGTGACGGGCTGGACGAGCCAGGGAATGAACAAAGATGCAAGTGCTATTACAGCTATTACCTTTAATCGCATTAAATCACAAACTGACACTAAAAAAATCGAATCCAAAGAAATTCCGGTTTATGCCCAGGTCACCAGAACACTTGAACTGGGTTTGAACTGGATGGTCACCACACAGGTAATCGCTTTGTCGGGTACCGCTTATCCGGCTATATTTAAGATTCCATTATTACCAGGCGAATCAGTGATCACTGATAACATGACCTTAAAAGATCAGAACGTTATTATCAGTTTAAAACAATCGAATCGAGGAATTCGCTGGACAAGTAATTTAAACCCAATGGCTACTTTGACATTAAAAGCCATTTCATCCAAACAACTGATCGAACGCTGGACAGTTAAAGCCAGTCCAATCTGGCATATGAATCACAGTGGTATCCCTGTCATTTATAGTCAGCAGGGTAAAACATGGCAACCTCAATGGCATCCGTGGCCTGGAGAAGAAGTGACACTGAACATTACTCGACCTGAAGGTGTAAAAGGTCGCACTTTGACCATTGATAGCTCAACACTTACAGTGCTCCCAGGTGAACAAATCACCGCTTCAACACTGGAATTTGTATTGCGTAGCAGTCGTGGTGGGCAACATACCATCAAATTGCCTGAAGACTCTAATCTACAAAAAATTACCATCAATGGACGCAGTATCCCTATTCGTAATACAAAGACAGGACTGATTATTCCGGTAGTACCAGGGGAACAAAGAATCAAATTGGAATGGCAGGAAAACAAAGGGATCAGTTATTTTTTTTCTGGCTCACAAGTCGATCTGGGTATCGATAGTGTCAACCATATAACAACAATACAACCGGGCTCCAATCGCTGGGTATTATTCACCGAAGGTCCAACGATGGGGCCTGCGGTTTTATTCTGGGGCGTATTCGGAATAATTCTATTGGTTTCGATTGGTTTAGGTCGTATTAAAGGTACTCCCTTAAAAACTATTCATTGGGTGTTATTGTGGGCAGGCCTCAGTGCTTCAGAACCGGTTATGATTCTTTTAATTGCCGGTACTATCTTTGCTTTTAAAATGAGAGGCGAGATGGACAGTAAAACATTACAAACCTGGAAGTTTAATCTGTTTCAGGTGGGGTTGGTGTTATTAAGTCTTGTGACATTGTCTGCCATGATTTCGGTGATTAATATGGGTCTCTTAGGCAGTCCAGATATGCAAATCACCGGCAATGGGTCAACGTCTTATGCACTAAACTGGTTCAGCGATCGCATTGATAGGATAATACCAGAAGCCTCATTTATCTCAGTTCCTCTATACCTGTATCGTCTATTGATGTTACTTTGGTCAATATGGCTGGCCTTTGCCATGATCAAATGGGCACAATGGGGCTGGCAGTGTTTCAGCAAATCAGGGTATTGGCGGGCAATTAAACAAAGGGTTAAAAAAAACAATCCACACAAAATGTCTAAAAAAGAAGATAAACTGACCGTGGATATTGATGCGATTGATGAGTCATTAAAAGACAAATAATCAGGCATCATCTTTATTAAAAAATGTGTCAACAAAGTGAGTATTACAAGGGCGTGATCGAGCGCCCGCTCCCGTTTAAGCAACAATTTTCCATTCAAATTTCTCAATTATTTTATAGTCAGGGTACAATTCTAAATTAAGTTTTTTAATCCTGAACCTTGTAAATTCATCCCAAT